>OEIU01001155.1_pt1 | contig 18519 bp, 17 predicted proteins | sample 1539221 | NCBI WGS metagenome assembly OEIU01 (sample SAMN03792071, study PRJEB22550) | activated sludge metagenome | feature: wastewater treatment plant; material: activated sludge; isolation source: Wastewater treatment plant of a petroleum refinery complex | place: Argentina: Zarate | collected...
GCGGCTTACGCCACGCTCGCCAGCCTCTCAACAATCCGCTGATGAATAAGACGGGCTAGCCCCCAGTTCCTGGCCCACCTGCCTGATGTCCGGTGACTTGCCCTTGTAAGCAAAGCTCGATGTGCGGGCGATCACATACAGTTCGGGATTACGGGCCAGTTGAGCAGTGAGGTCTTCGGTTAGCCCATCGCTAAAGTAATCGAGGCTCGTATCACCAGTCATGTTCGCGAAGGGCAAGACGGCAACCGAAGGCTGGTCAGTTGCCGTCTTGGCCGGTGCAAACGGATTGATGCGGCTGATCGTGAATTGCTCCAGACCGACTATTCGCGGCAGATACCAACCCGTCAACCCAACGAGAACTGCCAGCACTGCGCCGATGCCGAGCCAGACCCGGGTGGACTGGGGAGCCAACCAGCGGGAATGGTGAACTTCGCCTCGTCCAGGCGCACGCACCTTGTAGACCCGCACAGGCCGGTCGATGTTCTTGAGCTGCTTTTCACCGGCGTCCTCGAAACCGACCCCCAGCTTACCTCGGACATCCTCCTGCACCCGGGCCGACACACAGATTCCTCCCGGCTCCGCAAGCCCCTCCAGGCGTGCAGCCACGTTTACGCCATCCCCGAAAATATCGGCGTGGTCGCTGATGATGTCACCTACATTGACGCCGATGCGGAACTCGATCCGCTTTTCCTGCGGCACGTCTGCGTTCCGCTGGACCATGTCTTGCTGGATCTCCACGGCACAACGCACCGCCTCCACGACGCTGCCGAACTCGGCTAGCAACCCATCTCCAGTGTTCTTGACAACCCGCCCACGGTGCTCAGCGATCTTGGGGGCGACGAGAGAGCGCAGATGGTCCTGGAGTTGGGCGTGGGTTCCCTCTTCGTCCATGCCCGTCAGCCGGCTGTATCCGGCTACGTCGGCTGCTAAGATGGCCGTAAGCCTTCGTTCTATTCGCTCGGTGGCCAAGGCTGCCCTCCGGGATAGATCGAGGGGAGTTTACGCCTCTGGCCGAGAGGGGCAAAGGGGCCTTCGGACCCCGACGCAGCCGACGAGGCATAGCGCGAGATCCCAGGCCATCGCAGTTTTTCCCGATTGGTGCGCGTGGCGGACCGCGGCATCATAGCGGCACAGCGAATGAGTAGTGCCCACCTTCATCGACCGCGGCACGCCCTCGGTTCCGATCGGACAGCAACCCGCCGGTCAGGAACAAATCCAGATAATTGCAATTGCAATCGGGATACCGAGACCGAGCGCGCCGAAGATCGCCGCGACGAATTCGGAAAGCAGGCTTACGTGGTCTCGTACGCCAGATGATGACATGACGTTACTCCTTGGAGCCCCACGAGCTTTTGCCCGCCCCCAAGATGAACGATCAATTTTGCGCCTTAGGACGACGGTCCGCGGCGACTCTCTATGAGGCAATGCTGGGGCGTTATGGTTAACGAGAGGTTAATGCCGGGAATTTCGTCGGCGGCGACCTGGGGACGCGCGCCTCATCGTGGATCGGTCCCGCCCGCCGTCGGGGAATGGCGCCCCGAGCACCGCTCCCCTTCGGCAGCGCGTGCGCCGATCAGAACGAGCAGCCGTACGCGGTGAGCGACGCCTTCGTCGCATCGATGGTCTGCTTGCAGGTCGCTTCCATGGACGCCTTCGCCGACGGGTTCTTGGCCATGTCGATCCACGCCTTGCGGGTCTGGTCGATCTGCGTCTTGTACATCGCGCGCTGCGCTTCCGGAATCCTGGAGCCCACGCAGGCGTCATACTTGGTCAGGAATTCGTCGCAGGAGGCGATGCCTGTGCTCTGCGCGCTGGCCGCGGTGACGCCGACCAGCAAGACGGCACCTGCAATGCCTGCCACCAATGTCCGGACCTTCGATGTTGCTTGACGCATTGTTTTAAACTCCCCTGTATCAACCGAATGGTTTTGACCACCAACAGACTTCCGTATCGCCCGGTCGAGCGCACACAACATCGCGCGCCGACAACCGGTCGGCGTTGGGGACGTTGTGCAGTTCGAGCGCTGGTCAGTTCGAGGCGAGACGGGCACCTTCGTGCCGGCGACGAACAATTGTACTTTCAATTTGGCGAGAATATGGGTGACGACGCCGTGACAATGTCAGGGCTGCTCGATGGCAACAGGCTGTCGCGATGATGTTACGATCCGCTTCCATCTCACCGCGAAGAACCTGATGCGATCGCTTACCCGGCCGCGGCCGCCATTGGCGGACGGTCCAACACATGGAAGTTGGCGATGAAGCCTGCAACCTCGTCCTGCCGCATCGGCTTTGCAAAGAAATATCCCTGCATCGTCGAGCAGCCGAGCCGGCCGATGATATCGACCTGCTCCGCCGTTTCCACACCTTCGACCACGCAATCGAATTTCAGGTTGCGGCAGAGGTCGATCACCGTCTTGACGATGTTGCGCGCGTTCTCCTGCACCGCGATGTTGCTGATGAAGCCGCGGTCGATCTTGATCTTGTCGAGCGATAATTGATGGACATAGCTCAGGCTCGACTGCCCGGAGCCGAAATCGTCCAGCGCCACCTTCAACCCCATCGATCGCAATATCCCGAGCGACTCCTGCACCCGCTCGTAATCCTGCATCAGCGCCGTCTCGGTGACTTCCATGATGATGCGCCGGGGATCGATGCCGCTGCCTTCGATGATAGATACGATCTGCAGGATGGTGACTTGAGAGATCAGGTCGCGCATCGACAGATTGAAGGACAGGAACAGGTCGGCCGGCCAGGCGGCAGCGGCCGCCAGCGCCTTGCGCAACAGCACCTGTGTGATGGTCCCGATCAGGTCGGTGCGCTCCGCGACCGAGATGAAGGCGTCGGGAGCGACGTCGCCAAGTTCGGGATTATGCCATCGCGCCAGCGCCTCGAAGCCAACCAGCCGCGCCGTTGCGACGTTGACGATAGGCTGAAAGTGCAGCGACAGTTCTGCGTCGAGATCGATCCGCCGCAAGGCGTGCTCGATCGTGCTGAGCTTGCGGATTTCGACCTCGTGCTCCCGCGAGAAGATCACCGGCCGGCCGCGCTGCCTTGCCTTGGCGTGGTACAGCGCATAATCGGCGCGCTCATAGAGCAGCTCCGCCGTCGTTCCGGCATCGGGCGCCAGTGCAAATCCCACCGAGCCGCCGATCTTGGCGACGATGCCGGCCACGGAAAACGGCGCATCGAAGACGGAGCAGACCTTTGCGCCGACGGCAAGAACCGCATCGGGATCGAGGCCCGTGTTGACGATGATCCCGAATTCGTCGCCGCCGAGACGCGCGATGAACTGCATGTCGCCGGACAGCTCAAGGAGGCGCTGGCCGGTTTCCTTCAGCACCCGATCGCCGACGCCGTGTCCGTAGAGATCGTTGACCGCCTTGAACCCGTCGAGATCGAGCACGCCGACGACGAAGCTGTGGTTCGCCGTTTTGGCCTGCTCTGCCAGCAGCGACAGCCGATGGAAGAACTGGCGCCGGTTCGGCAGGTCGGTGAGACTGTCGACATTGGCGAGACGGAAGTTCTCGTTGCTGAGGCGCCTGGTCTCGATCTGCCCATTGACCATCGCGGCGAACTGCCCGGAACAGATGATCAGGATGTAGATCATCGCGACCGTCACCAGGAAGAGGTTCAATCCGATGGCGATATGAACCACGTCGCCGCTCTCAAGCAGGAAAACCACGAACGGCGCAATCACCGTGCCGGTCAGGATCAGCGCCGCCGGGCGCACATGCATCAGGCAGAAGATGCAGCTCACGACGGTGATGCCGACGAAGAACAGGATATGGCCGTGGCGAGCGGTGTCGCCATACGGAAACAGGCTCAGTGCCCAGGCCAGGAACGCGAAGCCGAGCGCACCGCCCAGCACCACCGTTGACTTCAAGGTTCGGGCGGCGGCCATCGCGTCGACGGCGCGGTCACGGCGCCGCAGCCAGATCAGGCAGCGGATTGCGCAGGCACCGACCAGAACACCGGGAAACACGATGGTGAGGATCGCCGGCGCGTGGCCGAGATGCGTGAACGCCAGCGCAATCGAATTCACGCTCAGGATGAAGTAAAGCAGCGGGATCTGGCGCGAAAACGCCGCGAGCTGCGCTTCCATCAATTCGTGATTGTCAGCGTCAATTCGAAACAGCTTGGTAAAATTGCTCATGAGGCCGCCAACGAGGACCGAAACCCGCTGATCGTGCCGCAAAGACCTTAAAGATCGATGCCGCGCCGGCTCCGCGTCGCTGTGCGGCTGGTTAACGGGGCGCTAATTGGCCGAGATCCACCGCTCGAAGGTCCGTACTTATGCGGTAGACGAGTCAATCGAGCGCCGGATCACCCGCCGAACCTCTGCATTGGACAGGAACAGATCGTGGTTGATGACGCCCCAGCCGGCGTCGGATGCGTCGATAACGCGCACCCCGAGCCGTTCGATGGCGGCCTTCTCGGCGGCGCCGACCCGTGTCATCCCACCAGCCAGCCGCCCCGAGAGCGCCAGCGCGCGGTCATTTGTCGCGGCGACGACGGTAATCTTGCGACCGAGCGGGCCCATGCGCGTCACCGACGACGAGAACACGTCCATGTCGATGTCGGGCGAAGCGAACACAATGGCTCCGATCTTGTCGGAAGCGACTTCGCCATTTCGCGCATAGAGCTGGCGCAGGCTTTCTAGCGTGAGCATGGTGCCCATGCTGTGCGCGACGATGTGCACACGGCCGGCCGCCGGGCTCGTCACGACGGAATTGAGCACGCGCTCGAACTCGTCGCGGGACCACATCGCGCTGTCGCGATCATAGGCATAGTCGAACAGGCCGGCCTTGGATGGCCACGAGAACACCATCGTCTGGCCGCGGAATTTGATGCCGTCGGCGAGATGGGCAGCATCCAGCGCCGCCGTTTCAAATGTCTGCTTGAACCCGTGCACGTAAATCAGGACGTCGCCTCCGGACAGGAGATCGCCGACCTCGCTCGCGACAGGCTCGACCGTATCGAGGCGCCAATCGCCAAGACCGGCCGCGGCGAGCGAGAAACGGCTCTCGTCCGGCGGCACCAGTTTTGCCCGCGCGATCGTCATCCGTGTCGCCCGCTCCGGTCCGAACCACGGCTTGGTCCGACCGCCATTCGCCGGCTTGCGCGTGGTTGCTACGAGCAATGTCGGCTCCGCCGACAGCGACGCGGCGTCGTAACGCGCCCCCGTTGCGGCCATGCTGGCGCATCCGCCGAGCGCAATTGCGCTCGCCGAACACGCGATGCCGCGCAGGAACGCGCGGCGGGACGTGGCGGTCTGGTTTTGCAGTAGGTTTCGGACGATCACAGAGGACCTTTGGGAACATTGCCCTTCGCACCCGGCCCGCACGTCTCCTGAATTAGGATGGCGAGAAGAGGGCGACGGCAGCCGGATTTCCTCATGCCATCGACGGTTCCGGTTCCGTCGCGGTTCTGTGATCGCGACCAGGCGCGACGAAACCATTCTCCCCGCGCCGTGAAACGCTCCCGAAACAGAGGGTTGCTACGGTCCGGCCAATCCCAATGGAGGGGTTAGATCATGTTGGTATCGGTCCTAAACCTCATCTACCGCGAATTCCTCAAGCAGGCCCTGGTCGGCATGACAATGCAGGGAGGCAAACTATGACTGAAGTCGTAACCGCACTCCTGGTGTTCGTCAGCGTCGGCGTATTTCTGGCCCACGCATTTGACGCCTATCGATTTCGCTAGGCTGACTTGGCGCTGCGCAGGCTGATCCGGTCCGGATCAGCCAACCCGATGACAGGGCGCAGCGCACATTTCCCTCTAAGTCCGATCCCGGGCCGCGATGAACACGTCACGATCAGGGAATTTTCCGAACAGATCCGCCGGCTGATTGAAATTCGTCGCGAGCACGTCCTTCGGGTTTGCCGCGATCCATTGCGACAGGTCGATGGTCTCGTAGATGCCGGCATTGAAGCCGATCAGGATGCGCGCCGCACGGTTGCCGACATTCTCGATCGAGTGGCCATAGCCCTGCGGGATGTAGCCGACGTCGCCCTTCTCCAATCGCTCGGTCCGGTAACGGCCATGAGAGCCGAACAAGGTGACGCTCACCTCGCCGTCGATGACGTATTGCCATTCGTCGGCGTTCGGATGCCAGTGCAGCGTCCTCAGTGCGCCGGGATCGAGATCGAGGATCACGCCGGTAATCGTCCTTGCGATCGGGAAGCGGCTGGAATCGACACGCCACTCGCGGCCACCCGGATAGGTGGCGTGCGGCGGCTGCGCCAGCAACCGGTATTTGTGGGTCTCAGGCGGTAGCTTCCAGCCTTGCAGCGGCAGCGAAGGTTCGGCGGGTGGCGGCTTCCGCGCGCGAAATACACCTCCTCCTTCGGGAAATTCGCGAACGCCGCTTCGGGCAGTCCGAAATTCTTCGCCAGCAACGCCGATGGCGTGTGCCCGATCCAGTCGGTGATGCTGAAGGTGCCGAATTCGGAGAAGTAGCCGTTGTCGAAGACCAAAATGAAATGACAGGGACTGTCGCCCAGGCATTGCAGCATGTGCCCATGGCCGCGCGGAAAATACCAGACGTCGCCGGGATCGAAGTCGTTGGTCTCGCCGAAACCGCTGGGATCGACGACGGTGGTGCGGACCCGCCCCTCGATGACGAATGCCCACTCAGCGGCGGTAGCATGCCAGTGCAGTTCGCGCATCGCGCCGGGCTCGAGCCGCATCGAAACGCCCGCGATCCCCTTCGAAATCGGCAGCTGGGTGACCGTCGCCTCCTTGCCGTAGCTGTTGCCGACGACCTTGCCGTCCGACTTCTCCAGCCCGAATTTGAAGGTCGGCAGGTCCTTGCCCGCAAGCGTCGGGTCTGGAACGTTGTTCATGAAGCTCGGGTCGCCCGCCTCGGCCAGCCGGGTCCCGCCTAGCGCTGCCAGCGAGGCGATGCCCGCGGCAGCCAGAAACTCGCGGCGTTGCGGATCGGACATGGTTTGCTCCCCCTGGCACCGAAAAGCCCTCCCGGCGGCCATCACGAGCGCGCCGAGGCCCGTCCAATAGAGCACAAGTTTGACACCGTGGGACGCCTTCCAGCCCGTGACAAAGGCCGAGACGCATGCCACCGGAAGTCACAAAATGTTCAATTTGCATCTCCCGGTCCGTCACAGAGAGATTCGAATGGCCATTAAATCAACGGGTTAGACAGACGCTCCGGGATGGTGCTAGAGATCGCTGGCGCCGAGCGGGATCGCGATTCCGGGGGTCTGAAGTTGCGGTCTCCAGGCGCGCTGGTCGCTAACGGCTATTCGGACATTTCCAAATGAGAAAAATCATACTGGCGCTGGCGGTGCTGTACCCAGCCGCAGCTTTTGCGCAAACGTCGACCGCACCGGCTCCTGAAAGTCCCCCAACGGTCGGCGGCAAGCCCCTGGTTCAAGTCGGTTCGAAAAAGGCTGCGGCGGGCAAGAAGGAAGCCCCGGCAAAGCCGCTATCGCCCGCCCAGAAATTGCAGGCTTGCCAGGACATCGACGACGCAACCAAGGAACGCCTGAGTTGCTACGACGCCGTTTACGCGCCACAGCCCAAAGCCAAGGCCGCGGCGGCGAAAAGCGTGAACGAATGCCGCTACGTCAAGGAGGAAGACGAGCGGCTGACCTGCTTCAACGGATTTGTAGATAAGCTTCCGAAGCTGCCGCGCTAAGCCGCGCGGCGCGCCTTACCAGGTTGAGTTCCAGCTCGGACCGCCGAAGAAGCCGTAGTGCGACTGCTGGGCGACCCGCATCTGCGACGCCGAACGGGTCTTGGCGGTCTTGCGCTTGCGCTGCTGGGCTTGGGGATCGGACTTCTTCGCTTCCGGCACGAACTGGGCAAACGTCTCCCGCACACGGGTCTGGGCCTGAATCTCAGCCACGGCGGGAGTTGGAGCCGGCGCAGCAGCCTGCGCCGTCACGACAGGCGGAACAACGGTCGGAAGGCTGGTGTCGTAGACCACCCGCTCCGGCAGTTTCTGGTCCGAGCGAATGCGCACGACGGTCTTGTCGACCGAAGGAACTGCCTGGCTGGCCACGACCGCCTGCTGTGGCACGAACGCGTCGATCGCCAACAACAAGGCGAGCAGCACGCCGCCAACGAACAGGAAATAACGGGCTATGGGCATTGGTCTCGCTCCCCAGCGCGAGCAGCGCGCGGTACAATCGCACAACGAGCGATACACCTATTAGTTCCGGGCCGACCGGCAAGGTTCAAAGCCGCGGGCCACATTTTCCCGGTTGGAAGCGCGAGTTCCGACGCACATGGTTAAATGCGGCTGGCCGTCACCAGCGAACATTTCGCCTTGTTCGCGTTGACGTTGACGAACCCGACCAGCACCGCCGGCATATCGTTTTCGGCTCTTCATGTTCATTGCGGCGGCGGCGCAAGACCTGCACACTAAGGCCAGGCTGGGCTGATTGATCGCAAGCGGCCTTCAGCCGCGGCAACAACAATAAGGGGAAACCAACATGCCGACCGTGACCTGGGACCATGTCCATCTGCGCAGTCCCGATCCCGAGGCCACCGCCGCATGGCTGGAAAACGTTCTCGGCGGCGAGATCATCCGCGGCCCGGGGCGGATCGACGTCAAGCTCGGCGGCGCCAATGTATTCATCGCACCCGTCACCGCCGGCGACGGCGTCAACACGCCGCCGGTGACGCCCTACCAGGGACTCGACCATTTCGGATTGACGGTAAAGGACATCGACGCCGTCGCCGCCGAAATCAAGGCCAAGGGTGTCGAGTTCACGAAGGAGCCGACCACGATCAGGCCCGGCGTTCGCATCTGCTTCATCCGCGGACCGCAGGGCATTTCGATCGAGCTGCTCGAGCGCGACAAGAAGTACGCCTGACTTCGTCGCTCACGTCATGCTGCCCGGCATGAAGCAGCGGATGGTCAATCCCTGATAGCCGCGAATTGGCCAGACCATGGTTCGCCCGACACGATTCGGCTCGGTGATGACGGCGTCGTCAGGCACGTCATGCCACTCGCCGTCGACACGAACGCGATAGTGCCCGCTGCGGCCACGCCGGGCGCGAAGGCCATTGGCGACATCAGCAACACGCCGCCGATGATCAGCAGCTTTTTACCGAGGCTCCTGCGATGGCAACCAGTTGGTTGACGGTAGCCAATCACCTTGCGTGAAGACGGCGCGCGGCCGCCGGAACTCATCCAGTTGATCACCTGTTTCTCTTGCTCCAGCACCCACCGGCCGGTGCCAGACCAGGCTATGCATTTCGCGGGCCAGACCGGGCCGCCGCCGTCATCGCTGCGTCACGCCGGGATGGCAGACGATTTGTTTCCGCTGACGGAATTGGCAGTCAACCTGACGCGTTGACGGTGCGGGCCACGCTTTGGCATAGTTCCTTGACCGGCTTCCGTGGGCGCGGCGGCCGGCATCTGGGACATCATGAAAAACGGACTGTATTCGATCCACGTCACCCTGCTGGATGGACGCATCGGCAAGGGTAGCGGCGTCATTCTGTTCCGGGATGGTCAGATCCTCGGCGGCGACGCCTATTTGTTTTACACCGGCAGCTACACCGTGAAGGGCGATAGCTTCAAGGGCGAGGTGCTGGTGCAGCGTCACACCACACCGCGCGACAATGACAACCCGCTGTTCGGTGGGCCCAACCCGGTCGGCGTCGGCGTATCCGGCACCTTCACCGACACCCGCGGAATCATGAATGGTACCGCGCTCGTCGGCAAAGCCAGCCAGATTTTTGGCGCAACGCTGCACAAGCTGGCCGATATCAACTAGCGAACGTCCGCGCCCGCGCCTACTCCGCCGCCTGTTCCAGCGGCGCGACGCGCGGCAGGATCATCTGGATGCGCGTGCCGCCGCCCGGTTCGGAATCGAGATCGAGCCGCCCGCCGAGCCGCGTCGTCACGATGCTGTAGACAATATGCAGGCCGAGCCCGGTGCCGCCCTGATCGCGGCGCGTGGTGAAGAACGGATCGAAGGCGCGGCGGCGGACGTCCAGGCTCATGCCGCATCCATTGTCGGAGAAGATGACCTCGACATTGTCCTTGCCGGACTCCCGCACCTGGATGTCGACCGTGCCCGGCTTGCCGTCCGGGAATGCATGCGCCACCGAATTGAGGAACAGGTTGGTGAGCACCTGACCGTATGGGCCGGGATAACTGTTCATCATCAGGTTGGGCTGACACTCGACATTGAGGGTCAGATTGTGTTTGCGCAGTCCCGGTCGCAGGCTCATCACCACCTGCTCGGTGAGATCGCCGAGGTCGAAGGTGCGCTGGTCCGAATAGTTGCGGTCGGCGGCGACCTGCTTGAACGACTGGATCAGCTCGGCGGCGCGATTGAGGTTGGCGACGAGTTGTGACGATGCGCTGCGACTGGTATCGAGAAAATCATTCAGGCTGGAGCGCCGCAGTTCGCCGCGCGCGACTTCGGCCGCAAAGTTCGAGGTCTTGCGCTCCAGCGCGGAGGCCACCGTCAGGCTGATGCCGACGGGATTGTTGACCTCGTGGGCGACGCCGGCCACCAGCCGTCCCAGCGCGGCGAGCTTTTCCGCCTCGATCAGCGAATTCTGGGTCTCGCGCAGATTCCGCAGCGCGCCCTCCGCCGCATCCTTGGCCTTGCGCATCTCGAATTCGACGCGCTTGCGCTCGCCGATGTCGAGCGCCACCGTCACGATGTTCTCGATCTCGCCGGCGCCATCGAGGATCGGCAGCTTGTTGACCAGCCATTGCCGCATCTGGCCGGATGAATCCTTGTATTCCTCCTCGTAGAAGCCGAGTTCCTTGCCAACCGCCAACACCCGCTTGTCCGGCGCGTCGGTCTTTCCCGCGCCGTAGCGCGCCATCAGTTCGGCCGTGGTCCGGCCGATCGCATCCGCCGGCTCGACCCCGAAAATGCCGGACATATAGCGGTTCATCAGGACATAGCGGAGCTGCTTGTCCTTGACGTTGATGACGGCGGGCACGGTATCGATCACCATCTGCAGCAGGCGGCGGGCTTCGGCGATCGCGTCCTCGGCGCGCTTCTGGTCGGTGATATCGCGCACCGTTCCCTCGTAGCGCACGATAACGCCGGCCTCGTTGTGTACCGCGCTCGCGCTGTCGGAGAGCCACAGCACCGAACCGGTGCGCGTGCGAACCTGGTATTCGAATTCGCGCACCATGCCGTGGCGCTGCATCAGCAGTTCATATTCCGCCCGCGCCTCCGGATGGACGTAGACGGTATCTGCGATGTCGCCGATGCCGTTGATCAGCTCCTGCGGCGTCGAATAGCCCATCATCCGCGCCAGCGCCGGGTTGGCATTGAGCAGCGAGCCGCCCGGGGTCGTCACGTAAATTCCGTCGACCGAGGACTCGAACAGCTTGCGGTAGCTTTCCTCGGCGAGCCGCTGTTCGGCGAGCGCGCGCACCGCGGCTTCGCGCGCGGTATCGGCATCGACCAGCGTCTGGCGGAACACTTCGGCGGCCCGCGCGATATCACCGATTTCGTTGTCGACGTCGGTCGCCGGGATCGAAGCACTCTTCTCGCCGCCGGCCACCGCGCGGATCGAGCCCGCAATCGCGGCGAGCGGACGGACGGTGCGGCGGACCACCAGCAGCGAGGCGAACAGTCCGATCAGCACGCCGGCGGTGCCGAGAACGATGCTCTGCCACTTCGCTTCGGAGAGCGTGCGGGCGAAATCGCGGGAGAGAACGCGTCCTCTCCGCTCGCTGACGTCGCGCAGCAATTCCGTCACGCGCTGGATCAGGCGGCCCTCCGCGCCCAGCACTTCCCTGTCGATATCCGATATCTGGCGTTCGCGGATCGAGATGTTGGCGATCGCCAACGCGTAGTCGTCGACGATCGCGCGCAGCTTCGGATCTGCGATCGTCATCGAGCGCATCCCTGACGCAGCCTGTTCGGCGGCGGAGGGATTATGCGCCAGCAACGCAGAGGCAATGCGGCTCTGGCTCTGGGACAGGGCCGTCGCAAGACGGGGATCGGATAACTCGGCGAGGGCGGCATCGAATTTTTCGCGCAAGGGCGGCAATGTCACGATCATTTCGGCGCGGCGGTTGATCAGCGCCGAAATCCGTTCAATGCCGCTGTGGTAGGTCGACAGCCGTTCGGACACGCCGTCGATCATGTCCTGCTGCTCGGGTGCGAGTTCCAGCCGTGTCTTCTTCAGAACCTCGCCGAGCGCGGTGGCGGCCTCGCCGACCTGGAGGGACTGGCTGCCGGGCTCGGTGACGAAATCGCGCGCAGCCAGCCGCAACTCGTTCATGCGGCGGTCGATATCCTCGGCCAGGTCGCCGACGCTCTGCAGCCGCTGCAGTTCGGCAAAGGTCGAATCGATATGGCGGATGGCGATGACGCTGGCGGTCGAGGTGATGATGATCACCGCCAGCACCAGCATGAAACTGCCGAATGTCAGTTGGCCGATCGAAAGCGAGAACGATCGCGGCGGCGTCGAATTCGGCGGCGTGTCAACGGTCATGCGGTCGGGGCCAGGCTCCAGTCCGGCGCAATATACGATGTATTCCCTGGCTTTGGGAACATGCGGTGAACAATGGTAAAGCCGGCCCGGATCAAGTCCCGGTACGGCGCCCACAGCGGAGACACTTCGCTACGCGTCGAATCGTGCTAACCGACCGACCCGACTTCGAACACGTCGCCGTCGTAGCCGGCCTCGATCGGGATACGGAGTTGCCGGCCGTTACTGGTTTTGGTCATCACAGGCGTCACCGTGACGATCGATTTGCCTCTGATGTCCTCGATCGCCGCCTGCACGCTCGCCTGCTTGCCGAGCTTGATCAGGTTGCGCGTGGTCGGGAACGGCAGCTTGAAGCGGCCGCTGTCGCCGCCCTCCAGCGCCTCGCGCGGCGATACCCAGATCGAGTCGGTGGACTCCTTGCCGTCATGGGCGCCGACCTGCTCGGGCGGCGCGGCGGCGAGGAAGAACCAGGTGTCGAACCGCTTGGGCATGCCCTCCGGCGTGATCCAGTGCGCATAGGGCACCAGCGCGTCGAGCGCCAGCACCATGCCGTTGTCGGCGAGCACCTTCAGGAATGTGAGCTTGCTGTCGCAGAGGTCGCCGCGACAGGCCGACTCGATCTCGCTGGCGCGTTTGGCATCGACCAGCGCCGTCGAGCCGTTCGGCCGCGCCAACAGGATGCCGCTTTCCTCGAAGGTTTCACGGATCGCGGCGATGCGGAAGCTGAGCGTGCCTTCATCGAGCCCCTCGCCGCCCGAATAGAGCGCAGGCGTCGCGATGATCTCCTTGTCGCCCTTGTCGACGCTGCCGCCGGGAAACACCAGCGCGCCGGAATTGAAGTCGATCTCATAATGGCGAACCATCATGAAGACCTCGATCTCCTTCCGCTCGGCGCTGTCGCGCAGCAGCAGGATGGTGGACGCAGCACGTGGGGCGACGGTTTCTGCCATGTGACTAGCCCGCCGCGCTGGATTGCGGTTGCAGATTGGCGCGGCGATCGACGCGCGCCACGCGCGACAACAGGTAATCGACCTCGGCCCGTGCGGTCGCCGTGATGGTCGCACCGGGCTTGCGCTGGGCGCTGGAGGCGATGATGCCGCGCTTCTGCAGCACATATTTGCGCACCGAAAGCCCCGCGCCCGGCTGCTGCTCGTAGCGGATCAGCGGCAGATGCGCATCGAACAGGTCATGCGCAGCATCGCGCTTGCCGGCCTTCGACAGCTTGACGACGTCGATCAGCAGTTCGGGGAACGCGTAACCGGTCATCGCGCCGTCGGCACCGCGCTCCATTTCGAAATCGAGGAACAGGCCGCCATTGCCGACCAGAATCGACATCGGCTTCAGCGAGCCGTCCTTCTGGAAATTGCGCAGCATGGTGATCTTCTCCAGGCCCGGCCAGTCCTCGTGCTTGAGCATCACGCAGGACGGCGAATCCATCACGATCTTGCGGATCACGGCCGGCGTGAAGATGACGTTGAGGGTCAGCGGATAATCCTGCAGCACCCACGGAATCTCGTCGCCGATCGCTTCCTGCGCCTGCTTGAAATAGCCGGTGATCTGGTCGTCGGTGCGCAAATGCGGCGGCGGCGCGATCATGACGCCGGCAGCGCCGGCATCCATCGAGGCCTTCGCCAGCGAGCGCATCGAGGCAAAGCCCGGCGCCGAGACGCCGACGATGATCTGCAGGTCCTTGGCGCGCTTGACGAAGCGAACGGCCACCTGCTCGGCCTCCGCGGCGTCGAGCTTGGGGGCCTCGCCCAGGATGCCGAGCACGGTGACGCCGTCGCAGCCGACTTCGGCGTAGAAATCGGTCAGCCGGTCGATCGATTTCTCGTCGATGCGGCCGTCATCGTGGAACGGGGTCGGCGCGATCGCAAAGGTGCCTGCGGCCTGGGCGGTGAGTTTTGTCATTTGGCGTCTATCCTGTTGTCCGTCATTCCGGGGCGCGAAGCGGGCGCCCTTGCGCCCCCAAGAATCTCAAGGTTCCGGGCGCGATGCTATCGCATCGCCCCGGAAACGACGTTACTTAAATCTCCGCGCCGATTTCTTGATCTCCTCCTCGGAGAAGAAGATTTCCTTGGCGTGGGTCACGATATCCTCCGCCTTCCATCCCGTAAACGGCGGCGTCCAGCCTTCCATTTCCATCATCCGCATCTCGCGGACGCCGCGGGGGCCGGAAACGCCGAGCACCTTTCCGGTCTGGTCGCCGGAGAGGTCGCTGACCATGTAGAGCACGGCCGGCGCGATGCCATCCGGGCCCAGCGCCGCGCCCGGGTTCTCTTTATAACGCGGCAGGTCCGCGGTCATGCGGGTCAGCGCGCCCGGGGCGAGCGTCCAGATCCGGATGTTGTACTTGCGGCCCTCGATCGCCAGCACGTTCGACAGTCCCCAGATACCGCCCTTGGCGGCGCCGTAATTGGTCTGGCCGAAATTGCCGATCAGCCCCGAGGTCGAGGAGGTGTTGACGATGACGCCGCCGCCGTTCTCGCGCATCCATTTGAACACCGGCTGGGTGCAGCAGAAGGTGCCCTTGAGATGCACCCGGATCACCTTGTCCCAGTTCGCCTCCCTGGCCTTGGCAAAAGTCTCGTCGAGCAGGATGCCGGCATTGTTCACCAGGATGTCGGCGCGGCCGAAATTCTTGATGGCGTCGTCGAACACCGACTGGCCGCCTGATATGGTCGAGATGTCGGCGCCGTTGGCGACCGCGCGGCCGCCCTCGGCCTTGATCGCATCGACCACCTGCTGGGCCATCGACTTGTCCGAGCCGGAGCCGTCGCGGGGACCGCCGAGGTCGTTGACCACGACCGCCGCACCCTCGCGCGCGAACAATTTGGCGTAGGCTTCACCGAGCCCGCCGCCTGCGCCGGTGATGATGGCGACCTTGCCGTCGAGTAGTCCCATTGCTGTTCTCCCTTGCGTTTCTTCGTTCTCGTGTCCCGGACGCGATGCAGCGTGCAACGCTGCTTCGCAGAGCCGGGACCTTCATCGGCATGGGCCCCGGCTCAGCAGCGCACCGCTTGCGCGCTGCGCTGCGTCCGGGGCACGAGAATTATCCCAACACCGTCTTGCCGCTCTTGATCACGGTGACGCCCCTCGCCTTCACCTTGGCTTCGAACGAGACGACGTTGCCGTCCTTCCACAGTTCCATCGTCACGGTCTCGCCGGGATAGACCGGCGAGGAGAAGCGCGCGACGTGCTGCTTGAAGGCGGACGGATCGTAATCGGCGTAGGTCTGCAGCACGCCGCGGCAGGTGATGCCGTAGGTGCACATGCCATGCAGGATCGGCCGCGGGAAGCCGGCCTTTTTGGCGAACTCGGGATCTGAGTGCAACGGGTTGCGATCGCCGCAAAGGCGATAGACCAGCGCCTGGTCCGGCCGTGTCGTGATGTCGACGATCCGGTCGGGCGCGCGGGTCGGCACCTTGTGCGGCTCCGGCTGGCCTTCGGACGGTCCGCCAAAGCCGCCGTCGCCGCGGGCGAAGCGCGAGGCCACCAGCGTCGCCAGCTTCTCGCCGTTCTCGTCCTTCAGCACGGTCTGGTGACGGATCACGGCGCCCTTGTCCTTGCCCTTGTCGAAGACGTCGAGCACGGACGAGTCGGCCGTGATCTTCGCAGCACCCGGCAGCGGCTTGTGGAAGGTGATGTCGCGCTCGCCGTCGACCACCATCACACGGTTCAGGTTCATCTCGCCGGGACCGGCGCCCCACGCCGCCACCGAGGCGAAGGTCGGTACGACCTTCAGCGGACGCGGCGTGAGGGTGCCTTCGTTGACATAGGCGAGTTCCTTCTCGTCCATGGGATCGGCGCCGAGGCCGATGCCGTAGGCGTAGAGCATCACGTCACGGTCGGTGTAGGCATATTTCTGGCCGAGATTTTTCAGGGCCATCAGTTGTTCGTAGTTGATCGGCATCGCGGTAGTTCCTCCGAACTTCTCTTTTCTTCAGCGGCGCCCGTTGTTGCGCCCTCTCCCCTTGTGGGGGAGGGCATCACCGGCAGCCCGTCAAACTCGCTTGAGTGAGGGGTTGCCGCCGCGAACACAGTGCTTGCGGATAGAACCCCTCATCCGGCGCTTCGCGCCACCTTCTCCAACAGGGGGAGAAGGCCCTCTACGCCGCGGTGAAGAACGGCAGTGGCGCGCCGTCGGTCGGCTTCCACACCAGCTTCACCTTCTGGCCGATCTTCAGGCTCGTCAGATCGCAGTCGACGATGTTGGTCTGCAGCGACGGGCCTTCCTTCAGCGTGACGTAGGCGATCGCATACGGACCGGTCGGCGATTTGCGCATCAGGCTGTAGGTGTAGATCGTGGCCTCGCCGGACGCCTCCTCCCACTCGGTCTTGTCGGAGTTGCAGAACGGGCAGATCGAGCGCGGGAAGTAGTGGGGTTCACCGCAGGCGGTGCAGCGCTTGATCATGAACTTGCCGGACTTCGCCGCTTCCCAGAACGGCGCGGTCTCCGGATTGGTCACCGGGGCCGGATATTTCTTCGCTTCAGCCATCACACGCGCTCCAGAATGCAGGTTGAGGCGGCGTGACGCACGCCGAGGAGTCCGCCGGTGCCGTGCGCGATCGCGATATCGCAATTTTGCACCTGCACTTTCGGATGCGCTTCGCCGCGCAATTGCCGGACGGCTTCGAGAATCTTGGTCATGCCGCCGCGATTGACCGGGTGGTTGCTGCAGAGGCCGCCACCGTCGGTGTTGAACGGCAGCTTGCCGACGCCGGAGATCAGATTTCCGTCGGCGACGAACTTGCCGCCCTCGCCCTTCTTGCAGAAGCCGAGGTCTTCGAGCTGCATCAGCACCGTGATGGTGAAGCTGTCATAGATCGAGGCGTACTTGATATCCTTCGGCGTGACGCCCGCTTCCTCGAAGGCGCGCGGGCCGGACCAGACGCCGGCCGAATAAGTCAGGTCGAGATCCTTGCCGCCGCGCGGGCCCTTCATCGCCTCGCCATGGCCGATCAGGCGCACCAGCGGCTTCTTCAGGCTTTTCGCAATTTCCGGCGTGGTGACGATCATCGCGCCGCCGCCGTCGGTGACGACACAGCAATCCATGCGATGCAGGGGATCGGAGATCATCGGCGAGTTGATGACGTCCTCGACGGTGACGACCTCCTTCAGCATCGCGTGCGGGTTGTACTGGGCGTGATGGGACGCTGCGACCTTGATCCAGGCGAGCTGCTCGCTGGTGGTGCCGTAGTCGTGCATGTGGCGCATGGCACACATGCCGTAGGCGTTGTGGGTGCTCGCGCCGTACGCCGCCTCGAAATCGGCCTCCGCGCCGGCCGCGCGCGGCGGCATCGGGCCCGTGCGCGGCTTGCCGGCGAGCGTCACCAGCGCAACCGAGCATTTGCCGGCGGCGATCGCCTCGGCGGCATGACCGAGATGGATCAGATAGGAACAGCCGCCGGTATCGGTGGAATCGACATGGCGCAGCTTTTTGGTGTTGAGGCCGAGATAATCGACCATCGGCCACAACCCGCCCGGCGCGTCGCCGGCCATGAAGTAGCCGTCGATGTCGTCCTTGGTCAGGCCGGCATCCTCGATCGCGCCCCTGGCGACCTCGGCATGGAGCTGTGCGGTGGATTTATCGGGTGCGTGCCGGGTGGGATGCTCGTAGATCCCGGCGATGTAGGCTTTGCCCTTGATGGTCAAATCGATCTCCGCTGGCGTTTCTTCTTCATGGGTTTTTTCTGGCCTGTCGGACCGACCTTGGCAAGCGCGGAAATATTCCGTCGGGCGAGAAGGCAGCGCCTGGACTCAAGTCGGCGGGTACGCTGGGACGCCAAATACAGGACCGTCATCCCCGCGAAAGCAGGGATCCAGTACGCCGCGACTTCTCGGTTCAATAACTGGGTCGTCCGGGAGCCGGACGATGACAACTGAATGTGAGGCGGCATTCTCGCGACATGTTCTGCCCGAGGTTTGCATCTCGTTTGTCGCCCTCATCGAATTCAGAGGGCGCAGGGAAGACCGGGTGCGCGCCGCACCCGCGGTCTCGTGTGCTGTTGCGCATAGCAAGAGATGCACACGAGCATACAGGTTCGGCGGGAGCATCCCGGCCTTCCCTGC
>OEIU01001156.1_pt1 | contig 18512 bp, 13 predicted proteins | sample 1539221 | NCBI WGS metagenome assembly OEIU01 (sample SAMN03792071, study PRJEB22550) | activated sludge metagenome | feature: wastewater treatment plant; material: activated sludge; isolation source: Wastewater treatment plant of a petroleum refinery complex | place: Argentina: Zarate | collected...
CGGCCGGCTGACGAACTTCAGCCTGCAGCTGGGCGAAATCGTCAAGGCCGACCAGCGCATCGGGCGCATCGATGATCCGGGCGAGTTCAAGGTCGAGGCCAGGATCGACGAATATTTCCTCGGCAGCGTGGCGGTGGGCAGACGCGGCCACGTGAGCGTCGAGGGGCGCACCTACGAAGTCGAAATGAGCCACGTATTCCCGCAGATCACCGATGGCCGCTTCTCGGCCGAGCTGCGCTTCGCCGGCGAAGCGCCTCCCGGGCTGCAGCCCGGGCAGAGCCTGGAAACGCGCATCGTTCTGGGAGAGACGACGCCCGCCCTGATCCTGCCCAACGATGCGTACATGAACGATACCGGCGGCAGCTGGGTTTACGTGGTGGCAGCCGACGGCACGACGGCCGAGCGGCGCGCGATCCGCGTCGGCCGCCGCAACAACAGCCAGGTGGAAGTGGCTTCCGGCCTCGCCATCGACGAGCGTGTGATCGTGTCGAGCTATGCAGCCTACGGCGCCGCCGAGCGGCTGCAGATCGCCAGATAGCGTCCCTTTTGCAACCTGGAGGCACCGTGATCAAGTTAGTGCGTACGACGAAGAAGTTCGTGGGCGGCGAAGTCGTCACCACCGCGCTCAATGACATCAGCCTGGAGATCGCGGCTGGGGAGTACATCGCGGTCACGGGGCCGTCGGGCTGCGGCAAATCGACGCTGCTGTCGATCCTCGGCATGCTCGACAGCCCCGATGCCGGCGAGTACTGGTTCGAAGGACAGGACGTGGCGGGCTGGAACGAAGCGAAGCTCAACGAGCTGCGCCGCGGGCGCGTCGGCTTCATATTCCAGAACTTCAACCTGATCGAAGAGTTGTCGGTGCGGGAAAACGTCGAGCTCGCGCTCGAATACTCCGACGTTCCCGCCAGGGAGCGCCGCGAGCGTGTGGCGCAGATGCTCGATCACCTCGGGATCGGTCACCGCGCCAGGCATCGACCGTCGCAATTGTCGGGCGGCCAGCAGCAGCGCGTCGCCATCGCGCGCGCGCTCGTCAACAGGCCCGCGGTGCTGCTGGCGGACGAGCCGACCGGCAATCTCGACTCGGCGCACGGCGAAGAGGTGATGCGCATCCTGCAGCAGATCAACGAGGCGGGCACCACGATCGTGATGGTCACTCACTCCCCGGCGCACGCGGCGCGAGCCGCGCGCACGGTGGGCCTGATCGACGGGAGAATCGCCGGGACGGCCGAAGCCGTCGCCGCCTGACAGCCGGAGGTCGCGATGAAACTGCGGGATTTCAAGGTCGGTGCGCCTGCTGCTGGCAGATCCGGTGTACTCCCTGGTCACCCTACTCGGGCTCGGGGTGGGCCTGGGCGTGTTCCTGCTATTGGTCGGCTTTGCACGCTACTGCTGGCAATACAACACGCACGTGCCGGACGCGGAGCATGTCCATGTCATCAAGCAGCGTGCGAATCTCGAGCCGGGCACGCCCTGGTACGATCAGGCACCGGTGCTGTTGCGTGAAGCCGCGAGCAACCTGCCCGGCGTCGTCAGCACGACCGGCTTCGTGAACTGGTTTCCGCTCACCGCGCAGGTCGATGGGCAGGTCAGCAAGCTCAGGAATCTGACCACCCTGCCGGGGTTCGCCGAGATGCTGGGGCTGCGCGCCATCAATGGCGACCTGGCCGACGCATTGTCGCGCCCGGACAGTCTCGCCCTGACGGAAAGTGCCGCCAGGCGCCTGTTCGGCACGACGGACGTGCTGGGGAGAACCGTGACGCTGAAGGCGGTGGAACCCGGTACGAGCACCGCGCGCGTCACCGCGATCCTGCCAGACCCGCCGGCGAACACGACCATTCCATTCGAGGCGCTGCACGGACCGAAGCTCTCCCTGGTGCCGCAGTGGATGGCGACCGAGGCGATCACCGGCGAGATGTCCTTCCCCGGCACGCTGTTCATCCGTGTCCGGCCCGATGCGTCGATTCCGGCGATCACCGAGGCTCTGCAGAACGCAGTCGACCGGGCGCCGGCGACTCAGCGGCTGCCGGCTGCCGCGAAGGACCGGCTGGGCGGACGCAAGATCGTCGATATCAAACTGGCGCCGCTGCGCGATGCCTATTTCGATCGCGAAATCGCGATCAATCCGTTCTCTCTCAAGGTCGACCGGGGCAATCCTGCCGTCCTCGCGGGGCTGCTCGCGATCGCCAGCCTCATCCTGGCGCTGGCGACCCTCAACTACGTCAACCTGGCGACCATCCGCGTCGCGCGCCGCGAGCGCGAGATCGCCATGCGCAAGGTGCTGGGCGTCAAGCGCCAGCGCCTGGTACTGCAGTTCGCCGCGGAATCGCTGCTGGTCGCGATGCTGGCGACGGCCATAGGGCTGCTGCTCGCCTATCTGCTCCTGCCCGTCTTCGCCCAACTGATGAACCGCGACCTGAGCAGCCTGCTCACGCCGGGCAACATCGCGGCAGCCGTGGCGATCGGCATCGTGCTGGGCCTGCTGACCGCCCTCTACCCTGCCTGGATCGCCTTCGGCGTACGTCCGTCGCAAGTGCTGGCGGGACGCGCGCATACCGAATCGGTGCTCAGCAAGCGCCTGCGACAGACCTTGTCGGTGCTGCAGATCGCGGCCGCGATGGGGCTGGCGAGCTTCACTCTGGGCATCTATCTGCAGGCTCGTTTCGCCATGAACGCCTCGCCCGGCTTCGATCCCTCCTCGCTGCTCGCCTTCGAGATCAACGAAGGCGTGATGATGGGCGAGTCGGAAGTCTCCCGTGCGCTCATCACGGCGCTCTCGCAGGAACCCGCGATAGCCGGCGTCGCCACCGCGGCGGATGCGGTCGGGCGCTCCAGGTACCCGTTGAGCGCCGAGGTCAAACAGGAAGGCGGGCCGAGCGTGATCATGGACAACAAGCTGGTCAGCGCCAACTTCTTCGAACAGTACGGCATCCGGCCCGTGGCCGGCCGGCTGTTCGACTCGCAGACCGACTGGAAGAGCGAAGGTGATCCGGTCGTGATCAATGCGCTTGCGGCGCGCGCGCTCGGCTTCGCCTCGCCGCAGCAGGCGGTGGGACAGACGTTGCTGTTCAGGAGCAGCCGCTTCGGCACCGGTCCTCAAGGCCTGGTCACCAAGCGCGTCGTGGGCATCGCGCCGGAAATCCGCTTCCATTCGCTGCGCGAGGTTCCGCGTGCCACCGCCTACGAAGTGTTTACGAGCGGCGTCACGGTCACGGTGCGCGCGAGCGGATCGGTGGCGGATGCGGAACGAGCCGTGCGAACGGTGTGGCCGCAGTACTACCCGAACTCCGTCCTCGAACTGAGCCCTGTCAAAGACATCTATGCCGCCAACTATGCGGACGATGCCAGGCTGGCCAGGCTGCTCGCGCTCGGGACGATCATCGCCATGATCATCGCGGCCTTCGGCATCTATGTGCTCGCCGCCGATACCGTGCAGCGCCTGACGGCGGCCATTGCGATGCGCAAGCTGTTCGGCGCCCGTCGCCTGGACATCGGCAAGCTGGTGGCCAGAAAGATCGGCGGCACCGTGCTGTTGTCCGCGGCGATCGGCCTGCCGATCGCTGCGCTGGCGCTCGTGCGCTACTTCGCGCCGTACACGGAACGCACGCCGCTCGGTTACTGGACCTTGGTGTTCGCGTTGATCGTCACCCTGGCGGTTGCCGCGCTGGCCGCCGCCAGGCACGCGTGGCTGGCGATGATGCTGAGACCCATAGTGGCGCTGCGCGTGTGATTGCCCGCTGAACGGCGACTTGCGAGCGTGCCGCGGGCGGCAATGAGCGCCGCCAATTCCTGGACGCGCGTCGCTGCAGGTTCAACCTTTGCGCAGCTGCAGCAGCTCTCTCACGAGCTTCGACTGACGTTCGCTCACCTGAATCTCGGTGCGTTCCTTGTCGTTCAGGACAAGCATGTAAGAGCCTTTGATCAGCGGCGCGACTTCGGCAATCTTCTTGCTGTTGACGATTGCCGAGCGATGGGCACGGAAAAATGGCGGGTCGGTGAGGCGAGCCTCGAGATCGGCGAGGTTGTAATCGGTTCGATAGAGCTGTGTCGTCGTCTGAACCTTGACGAGGCCGTCTTCCATCTTGAAGACGCAGACGTCATCGAGCGGAATCAGGACGTAGCGATCGCGGAACCTCGCGACGACGTGCTTGAGTTCCGTTCGGGTCGAGTGCACGAGCGCGTGCACTCGCGATTTCTCCGCCGCATTGTCCTGCGCACTGCCGTGAAGTCGCTCGACGCGCTCCAGCACCGACGCAAGCTTGCCGCGATCGATCGGTTTCAACAGGTAGCCGACGGCGTTCGCGGCGAAGGCATCGAGGGCGTACTGATCGTAAGCGGTCGCAAAGATCACGAGTGGCCACGAGGTTCCTGCCGGCAGATTGCGCAGCGCCTCGAAGCCGTCGCAGCCCGGCATCTGCACGTCTAGAAACACAAGGTCTGCAGACATGCTCGCCATCGACTCGATGGCTTCGAGACCGTCACGGGCTTCGCCAATGATGTCGATTCGTTCGAATGGCGCGAGGAGCTTTCGCAGACGCGACCGCGCCGCCTCCTCATCGTCGATGATCAGCGTCCTAATTTTCATGTAGCGGCAAGAGCAATGTGATGCATGTCCCGCGTCCGCAGGCGCCTCGGCCGATATTCATTCGCGCACGGTCGCGATAAACCGTCTGCAATCGCTCGCGAACGTTTCTGAGCCCGATACCGATTCGATTGGGTGCTCCCGCCGGTATGCCGACACCGTCGTCTGAGATTTCGAGCTTGAGATACTCGCCGGCGCGCATCGCGCTGATGCTCAACACTCCACCTCCTGGGGTCGGCGCGAGACCGTGTCGTACCGCATTCTCGACGATCGGCTGGAGAATGAGCGAGGGCACCTGGCGCGCACCGAGAGTTTCGTCGTTGCGCATCTCGACGCGCAGGCGCTCGCCGAACCGAACCTGTTCGATATCGAGATAGCGACGAACGAACTGCAACTCCTCGTCGAGCGTCGAGAGCATCTGGTCGTGCCGGGAAAGCGCATATCGAAAGCAATCCGCAAGCCGTTCCGTCATCGTCTCCGCCTGCTCGGGCGCGCGTCCAATGAGGTCGGTGATCGTATTCAGCGTGTTGAACAGGAAATGCGGGTCAACCTGAGCGCGCAGCGCGGTGAGCTTGGCCTCGGTCAGTGAGCGTTGCAACCGCTCCTCCCGCAACCTGGACTCGCGCCGTTCCGCCTCGAGCTGCAACGACTCGAGGCGGTAGCTGAGCTCCAGCGCGATGGCTTCGGCAAACGCGAACTCTTCCTGCATGAGTACGCGCGAGTCCTTCGATGCCGCGAGATCGAGCACGAGTCGATCGCCGACCCGGATTCGGGCGAGATATGTCGCGGCCTCGGCGAAATCCCCGCCCGAGCGTACCGCCGCTTTTACGCGCAACGCTTCCCTGATGGTATGTTCCGCGAGCGCGATCAACTCGTCGTCCGTCGATGCGCGGCGCGCCTCCTGCACGAAATCCCCTTTCACCAGTGCGTACGCCGGGCGGCGCAGCAGGAATCGATCCACCCAATGACTGATCCAACCGAACACCGCGGGCGCCACGAGCATGAGTGCGGCGACCAGGATCGTTGCGGTCACGAACGGCAGGCCGGGCACGAATGCTGGAATCTGCGCCACGACGAGTGCGGCGACACACACGCTTGCGATGAGAACGAGACTGCGCTTCAACGCGATGTCGGCATAGCGGGTCTGCGCAAGAAAGAACGACAGCAACAGCGTCCACGGCAACACCCACAAAGCGCTGATCAAGGAGGCGATCTGCTGCAGCGGACCGTCGGCTAGCGAGTCGTGAATCGACACGAGCGTCGCCAGGATCTGCACGAGCGCCAGGAGCGTTGCAGCTGGCGCGAACCAGCGCGCGATCCGGGGGCGCGCTTTGTTGGCAGAGGCGCGGCTGCCTGCAAACGCAGCGACGATACAGGCCCCCGCAAAGAAGAGCGAGACATAGAACGCGCCCGACGGAAATGGCGTATCGCCGACACGGAAGTCAGTCCGCAGCAAGACGATGGCGAACCAGATCGCCAGTGCGATGCTGCCGACATGGGCAAGCACCTTGAGGAACTTGCGTGCCTGGTCGGACCGTACATGAGGGTCGCCGAGACTGGTAAAGACCAACGGCCCGAAACACGTGGAGACCCAGGCAATCGACTCGGCAATGTCGACGGCCCGACCCTTCGGATACGCGATGTCCAGGCTCACGGCCGCGAACGCCGCCACGGCGTACAGAAGCCCGGTGACCCAGAGCCAACCATAGGGCCGTGCGCCACCGCCTGTCGCATGGAAGGGGCGATGCGTGACCAACAATAATCCGCAGAGCGCTGCGGCCGTAGCGAATCCCAGCGCCTCTATCGCATTCAACATTGTCGCGTTCACGATGGCTCTTCAATCAGCGCTTCAATGCCCGTGACACTGGGTACAGTCTCTGCCGATGTTCAAGCGAAGTTTCATCATGTCGGCCGTCGGCGGCGATTGATTGCCGCTCAGTACTGCAAGGCGTTCACGAGCGCGTTGAGCGGCTGGCGTGTCACGCCGAGCCATGCGTTCGTACGTGGATCGAGCCTCATCGCGCCGCCCACTCTCCCATTGCAAATCCGCGAGCAGCAGGGCGACGACATCACCCGCACGAGTTCCATCTGCCACGTTCATGAGAAACATCAGGTCATCTTCGATCGGTAAGTCATGCCTCAGCGGGAGCGGAAGCGCAAGCGATGAGAAAGCACGCATCAACCTGACCGGCACTTGCGACGGAGCCAGTTCCACTCCGCGATTCAAGTCGACGATCGCGCGGCGAAGATCCTCCGGCGCTCGGCTTCGATTCGCGATGACGGTTCGTGCCATGCCCCGTCCGGCCGTGGCATAGGCGTTGCTCGGATCGAGTCGCACGGCGCGATCGAACGCCTCGAATGCGTCTTGCGCAGCCGAAGCCGCGACTCGTGCATCACTCTTTCCATTTGCTGCCGCCGTGATCTGCATGAAGTATGCAGTGCCGAGCTCGTTCCAAACCTCGATATTGTCCGGGGCTGCCTCGACAGCGGTCCTCAGAACGGCAAGGGAGTCCTGCGCACGCTCGTACCTGCCCACTCGGACCTGATACTTGTATGCACGCGCCTGGAGTATCGCATGCGTCACCGGATCGGGTTCTGCGCCGGCGACGATACAGGCCAGGCTGGATGCTGCGATTGCAACGTGCGGAATGACGGTGGTCCGGAACATGTGAATCTCCTTGAGGTTGAGGCCTGAACGGGACCAGCCTACGCAGGAGAGGATATTCACCCGATCGATTTCGGGTCGGCGTCGAGAACGGTTGCGTCAACGCGGCAGATCGGCAGTTGAGCGCGGACGTCCGTCAGGCAGGATGCGCATCATCGCTGCATTCCGACATCCTAACCTTGCCCTTCGCACGTATGTGCGTCCCTGGCATGCCAACTTCAGACTGAATGCCATCCTTGCAGAAGCCGAGCTCAAGCGACGTATCCTTAAACACACCATGCAGCGTCTGCAACGTGAACAGCTTCTGACCCGCCCGCGGACCGAGTGCGATCCGATAGGTGATGGCGGGACCGAGCAGATCATCCAGCGGGCCGGCCTCTCCAGCGCGGGTCAGCCAGGCATGCTCCTTTCCTGCAGTCGAATTTTTTTTTCGCAACTCCCCTCCAGCGCCGTGTCGGTAGCAGACAGGGTGCAGCCGCTTTGTCCGGACCTCGGAGTCAGGGCGATGCTCCCGAAAAGCCGCGAGCAACGTCCGGAGCCCGTCCGCCAGTTCCCGACGATCGCTTCTTCGCCAGTGACGGGCGATCAATGCTGAAACATTCTGATGACTACCAAGCGTACGCCGACTGCAGCACCCATCCCAATACATTGGCGCGCCCCGGATCAGAGTTATCCATGGAGAGAGAAAGACGGAGCGCGGACATTCCAACTGCCAGCGTCAAAGCCTCCGTGCGCAAGTCATAGGACAGATCGACAGAGTGCGCGCCTGCGCGGTGACGCACCCCGATAGCAGGAAAGTGCAAGTCTTCAACCGCATCGTCCGAAACGACGGCACTCCATCCGTGCAACGGCCGGGTGACGAGTGCCAGGTGATACTTCGGCTCGATACGCCGCTTCAGTGAAATGACTGAATCCAAGCCGACGACCGCAGCGTTCTGATCCAGATTCTCGTTGTGAGCGATCTGCGCATTGTCGAGTTGCTTCACGCTCATGGGGAGGTCGCGCCAGTGTAGCGAGCCATACAGATCCATGACGGCGAAGTTTGCTTCCCAGCCGCTACTCGACCGTAGGATCAGTTCCAGGTCCGTCGAATATCCCAGGGCACGCGGATCACCGCGCGTCACATAGGGATTGAAGTCGTCTGCATCCAGGTCGCTCTGCACGCGCAGCCAGTTAGCCGTACCCGTGGCCCAAGAACCGGAATTGGCGGCGATATCGCCTCGGATGGACTGTTGCTGACCTTTCTCACCGTTGAGGAAGGACGCACCGACACCGATCTTCAGCGACCAGCTCTTCCGCAGGTCGTATTCGAACACTTTGCGCAGCCGCAAACCGGTGGCCTGAAAAGCGCTGAAGTCCATGGATAGCGCGTAGGTGCGACCAGGATTGAACGGCTGGTCGTGCCTGCTACCGATCAGCACGTCCAGCAGATCCTTCGATGCGACACCCAGATACTCGTGGCGGTAGATTGCTCCGACACACAGGCCGAAGCCTGCAGCGGCTATTTCAGCGAAACCGATACCGACACCTCGATTGCTCGCCCGATCCGGCGCGTAGTAGTCGCCTCCATAGTCGTCGTAGGTTGTCACTGGCGCCGGTTGCAGCCAGGCTACCGCGCCAACGGTAGCGGCAACGCTGCGACCGGACGTTGGGCAGTTACTCGCAGCGCCGGACCCTGCAATCAAGTCCAGCGCTGTGGCAGAGAGCGATAAACCCAGGAGGGCCGTGCCGACCCCCACTCGCGTCACACACTTCACGCTCATCGCCTAAAACACGGATTCGGAACTACCGTCGCTGTAGAAGACGAATCCGTTGTCGCCGATAGTGGCCGTTTCGACTCCGTTGGCGGTAACCGTTCCGGTCAGCGGACCATCGGCGGGCTTGCTCACGGCGATCGTCACGCCGGCGTTGTTCGTGATCGTGCCAGTCAATCCGGCGGTCGAGTCGTATTCACCGGAGGCGTTCAACTCGGCCGTGCCAGCCGCGGTACTGTACCGATACGTGACCGAGAACGACGCAGGATGCTCTGGCGATGTGCCCCAGGTGTACTCGCCCGATTCGTCCTGAGCATGTTCGGAAGTCGGCCGATCGGCGTTGGCCGTGGCCGACACACTCAGTATGCGTCCGGAAGGGAGAAACAATGTGCCGTCCGCTTGCATTTGAGCGGTCAACGAGTTCGTCGCCACGATCGGTTGGGTGGCGTCGAAGCCCGCTACCCCCAGCATGCCTACGCTCAGCGCGCCTTGGAACAAGGGCGCATAGGCGCCTCCGGGCAGGACTTCGCTGATCGAAGCCTCGAGTTTGACAGTGCCTGGAATTCCAAGCGTGTTGGAGGCGTCGTAGACCGGCTCGTCGAGGGTCACCTTGCCAGCGTATGAGAAGCCATCGGTCACCCACTGCTCCATATCGATGGCGCCCCAGATGGCGATTGCAGCGTTGCCAGCGATGGTCCGCGGCAGGCCATCCCTCTCAGTCCAGGAATAGGTCACCTCCGGGTCGTATGGGTCGGTGTATGTATGCGTGATCTCTGGATAGAACACACCGTCCGTCGCTGTTTTTCCATTGCGCACGTGAATGAGTGTGCCGGAGCCGAGCTTCGCGCTCTTGAGCGATATGCCTCCGCCACCTTCGAAGAGTGTGCCGCTGACGGTCAGCGACCCCGAGAACGATTCGTTGTTCCAGTCCTCGGACTGTGCCGCTTGCAGATTGGCGCTGACATGTCCCCCTGCTGCGGTCACGTAGAAGGGACCTGAGAACGAGGCCGAACGAACGTCACCCGTCTTCACGAGCGTGAAGGTGGCGGTCATCGCCGGAACATCGAGCGCGGCTTCGGAGGACTCGTTGCCGTACTCGCACGAGCCGGGGGCGCTGCACACCGCATTGAACGACCAGATTCGCTCAAAGGGTCGTGTGCTCACTGAATAGCCGGTATCGCCTACCCTCGTGATCGTCGCCTGAATCCATCTCTCAGTAGATGTCTGACTGTAGGAACCGTTCTCACCAGTCTCATAGCTGTATTCGTAGCTGTAAGCGTATTCATCGAATGCGGTATTTGCTGCAGCGGGGTCCAAGGGGTCGTACCTGCAGTTGCTGTCGTCCGTGATGCTGTCGCTGTCGCCGCTCACGGCCAAAGCGCAAAAGTAAGCTGAAGCGAGCACTCTGCTGGCCGAACCGCCTACCGGCTTGACGTTGTTCTCGAAATCATCGACGAGCCCGTCCAATGTGTCGGAGAAACCCAATGTATCGATCGGCCCCTGATTGACGATGTTGGTGCGGATGTTGGCCATCAGATCCTTGGTATTGACCAAGGGATCGGCGCTTGGGTTGTAGCCAGGCAAGGGATTCTGTTCTTGAATGTTCTCGACCAGCGCGTTTTCGGCGGTCGTAGGCACATTCATACCGAGTTCGGCTGGGGTTCTTCCAGCCACCGTTACCGCGCCAGAGTTGATGACCGCGTACGCGGCACTCAAATAGCCGGCTTCGGCATTCAGCGTTGTGACGCCGCTAGCGCTTACGGAGACCAGTCTTCCAAGTCCGTCGACGACACAAGGAAGATTCTCGGGATAGCTACCCATGCAGGCCAGCCCGTCCGTGCCGGTGGCGATACTTTTGTCGGCCGCGACGGATAGAGCTGTCAGCAGCTTTGCTTGAGCCTGTTGTGCGGGGGTGGAACTGGCGTAATTGGCGATGTCGATGGGGAGAGTCTGCAGAACCGGAGCGCCATTGAGGAATACGGTGCTGACGGTGCTGTTGGCGGCGTCGATAGTGGCGACGCTCAGCCCGCCAGTACCAGACGTGGCGAGCGTGTACGCCAGTTCCGTTAGCGGTGTGATGGCGAGAGGCTGCAGATTCGTGAGACTCGGGAATACAGCGTGCAGCACCAGCGCGGCGGGGGCGGCGGTGGGCACACCCGCCAGTTCGTCGAGCATCTGAGTCGAACCATCCACAGTCAACGTCGCTACGACCGCGCCAGAGCTGGGAACAGGCGATGAAAAAGCGCCGGTGCTGGAGTCGGTACGTACTGTGGCGAGGGCCGTGCCGCCGACAACGCCATTGCTCACCGGATAAAACGTCACGATCGCATCGAGGAGCAGTCCCTTCGCAGCCGTGCCTGACACCGTTGCGCTAAGTGGTGGAGTCGACCCGTCACCGCCGCCGGGCGGAGTCGCGCCAGAGCCACCGTCACCACCTCCTCCACCACAAGCGGCCTGGAGCAATAGGCCGGAGATCATCGATGCAGTGAGCAAGTGTCTCTTCTTCGACTGCATCGCCACTTCCCTATTCTTCGACACGGAACCATCCTCGCAACTGAACAGCGACGAACGTTGCCCCATCGCACACTGCGAGTCCATGAACTCCTTGCAAGAATGCGGCATGTATCACTCTTGGGTGCGGGCTCAGTCACACCTGAGATTGGATTTACATGACGCGACTCTCATTTCGCCGCATGCGGATTGCAAACTGATGGTGGACGAATCAACTCGGGTGGCGGATAGGAATTTCAATCCGCCTGCCCGATTCGCATCGCGGGTCTTAATATTGACCCCGGATGACTGGTCAAAGCCCCTGACTCCGCAAATCCGGCCCGGATGATACTCGTCAGGCATCGTTCTGCCCGCGAACTCCACACCGAGCGGGTCCACCACCGCTGAATCCCCCTCTCAACTCGACGTCGAAGCCGCGCAACAGTATCGCGCCGAACCGTGCGATGTCTTCGCGCAAACTGGACGAGTGGCGGCCGAGAAATTCCCTAAGGAAGAGCGCGCTCGACGATGCGAGCGGCTGGATCACAAACGGCGTCTCTTCTTGTTGATTCGTTGGAACGCGTCGTTCCCGCGAGCTGAGCGTTCGGCTGATCACGTCGCTGTAGCGATGGGCCATCTGCATACCTCGCACTCATCCTCACGTGCATGGATATTCCTCGGTTGCAGAATTTACGAGACCGGCTCCGCTACTTCGAGCTCAATCAGCAGAACGCGCGTTTCGGCCGATCTACGCCTCGTACAGAGCGCCTGCAATACTTGACCGAGCGACGCGAATGGCTGGCGCGATGGCTCCGGCAAGACCCAGTACGCACGCCAGAGCAGCAACCCCCATCACCAGCTGGGGCGTAAACGACAGTGAGAAAACAAGCTGCGAATCCCCCAGCGCGCCGCCGACCGTACTCATCATCGTTCCGTCGAACAGCACATAGGAAACGCCTATGCCGACTGCAGCTCCCAACAGCGCGAGCAGTAGCGCCTCTATCAGCAGAGCGACGACCACCGCACTTGGAGCGAATCCGATCGCGCGCAAAGTTGCCACCTCCACCGAACGCGCCACCACTGCCGAGTACATCGAGGTTAGCGCAGCGAACAGCGCGCCGAATGCCATGATCGTACCTATCGAGTACGCAACGGTACGCAGCAAGCGACTCATGCCGTTCGATGCAAATGCCAAATACTCGGGCTCGGCATGCGCCTCCGCACCGGCTTTCGTATCGCGCACCACGCCTTGCCTGAAGGATCCGAAAGACGCAGCGTCCTTGAGCATGACGCTCACGCTGTTGAACGCGTTCAGCTTGTAGGCAGAAATGACCGTCTGCGCATCCGCAATGACTTCCGACTCGCGCGAGCCTTTGCTGCCAGCGAAGATGCCGACGATCGTCCAATCGCCATCCTGGAGCCGGATGCTCTCGCCGATGGTAAGACCTTCGAACCAAGCAAGCGCGGCAGCACCGACGATCAACTCATTCTTACCGGATTGATACAGCCTCCCCTCGACCAGCTTGAGCTCGGGGCGTATCGCGAAGTACTGCTCGCCCACGCCGCGCAACGTCAAGCTGACGTCCGACTGATCGGACTTGCGCGCGACAGGCGCCTGCAGCAACACTTCGCCCGATGCCAAGGGCCGGCCACGCGCGTCACGCCTCACTTCCGGCGCATTCGCAATGTTGCCGAAATCGTCCCGCGACAGACTGCTCGAGTCTTCCTCGGTCGCGATACGCGAGATCACTATGGCCCGCTCGGCCTGCGCATCGCCCATGATGGTCGAGCGGAATCCAATCGACATGGCAAGCAGCGGGACCAGCACACCGACAACGCCAGCCATGCCGATGACGATGACCAGGGAGTTGCCGAGACGCAGCGGAACCGTACGCAGATTGGCGACGACGATCGCAAATATCTGTTGAATGCTGTTCACGCGCTCACCGCCTTCTCAGCGCTAAAGCCACCGGCATGCGCGACAGACTCGATGCAGGCAGGACGGCTCCAATGAATGCCAGACACGCTGCACAGATCAGCCCAGCCACCGCCACCTCGAGGGACACCACGATCCTAGAGAAGGTTTCTGCCCAAAGCGGTGCGATCAGACGCGCGGTCGCAAGCCCCAGCAGCGCAGGCGGCAGATACAGCAACAGCGCCTCCGCAAAGGCGAGGCCCAGAACATGGCCTCCCGAGTAGCCCATGGCCTTCAGCACTGCGAACTCTCGGGAACGATCCTGCAGCGACTGGCGCAACGTGTTGCCGGTGAGAAATGCCAGGGTGAACAGCACCGACCCGATGACGGCATTGGTGAAGAACTTTACATCGCCCAGTTGCTTGGCGGCGGATTCGGCCCGGCCCTGCTGCGATCGGGTACGCGTTTCGTGCGACGAGTTGGCAAAAATTCTGTCGATGGCCTTCGAGGTGGTCACGGCCTTGGTCGGATCATTGATACGCACGTAGAACGCGTCCGCCGTGCTGCGATTCTGCACGCGGTACTCATTGAAGTAGTCATAGTTGATGAGGCTCACGTAGCTTGGCGCCTTGACCTCCGGCGTTTCGATCACGCCCACGATCTCGAAGGTCCATGCGCCGGAGCGGTCGGTCTTCAGCATCTCGGAGCGGACGGTCACGGTGTCGCCGACTTTCCGGTGCAGAGCCTCGAGCAACGGCGCGGTGGCGAGCATGCCCGAACGGGTGCGGCGCATGGCGTCCAGGCTGGCCGGACTCGCGGCGAATGTAGTCATCAATCGAAAGAAAACGTCAGGCTGGGTGGCCAGCGCACCCACCCCCTCCGCTTCGCCGTGGCTATAGTAGAAGTAGGCTCTTGGAGCGACATCCGTCACCCCGGGAACCTTGCGGATATCCTCGACGGCTGAGATGGGCATCGGCGCACCGCCGCGAACGCGCGTCTGGACGACGAGTGCGTTGCGGTTCGCGCGCTCGATGGCTTGCTCGAACCCGGCATTCACGCCTTGGAGCAGGCCAAGCAGCACAAAGGCGATAGCGATGCAGATGGCCGTCAGAACGGTGCGGACCGGCCTTCTCCATAGCCCAACCCATACGAGCGGCAAAAACCTCATGCCTCCCCCTGTCTTTCGACTGACTCGTCGTCCCTCTATCGCTCCGGGAAGCTCCGTTGCGCAAGCCTCCCACCCCTGTGGGCGCGATAGTCAAGACACTCCTTAGACTTTCTCGACAATGTAGTTGTCCATGACGAGTATATCGAGATCGTCAGCAGTGAGTTGAGTTCAGAACAGCGACCGCTGCGGCGGCGCTCGCGCACCCAGCGGCAGTACGTGCTGCACTTCATCCGCAACCGTCTTGTCCAGATGCGACAGGATCTTCGCAATGATCCCGGGCGCTTCGATGCTGGCGATGATCTTCAGCTTCCCGCCGCAGCCGGCGCAGGCGTCGATCTCGATACCGAATACGCGCTTCAGGCGCTGCGCCCAGCTCATCGCCACATGACGCGGTGTCTGGGGTTCTTCCTGCCGCGCTTCGCCGTCCCCACGCCCCGCCGCGCAGGCGTCACCACTGCACGCAATTTGCCGTGCGGGGCGAACACCCCATGAAATCGAGTCAGGTGCATTCGCGGTGCCGGCACCAGCGCTGCAAGCCGCGCCATCACAGTCAGCGAACTCAGCCGAGTGCCGGATCAATCTACAGTGAGTTATCCCGCCGCCGCTTCCATGCCGTCCGAATAGACGGTGCAGCGATTTCGTCCCGTGCGTTTCGATGAGTAGAGGGCGCGATCCGCCTGATCGAACATTTCCGCCGGGTTGGCAGCACCGAGATCGATGCTGGAAATTCCGAGGCTCACCGTGATGACCTGTCGTCCGGGTAGCTGCAGCGAGGGTCCCAATTCCGCCTGGATGGCGCTTCTGATTCTTTCCGCCGCAACGGCAGCGCCGGCAACGTCGGTGGCGGGGAGCGCCACGCAGAACTCTTCACCGCCGTAGCGGCAGACCAGCGTCGAGTCGCGCGTGAGGCGCAAGAGGATGGCCGCGACGGATTGAATGACCTTGTCGCCAGTTGCATGCCCGTAGGAATCATTGATCGACTTGAACTTGTCCACGTCGACGATGATGAAAGACAGCGGCGTGCCGCGCTGCTTGGCATTGACGAACAACGCATCAAAGAGAGGCGAGAACGCGCGTCGATTCACCGCGCCGGACAGCGGATCTACAGTCGCCAAGCGCTGCAGCTCCCGATTCTTTTCTTCGAGCGCATCCTTGGATTCGGCCAACGCCATCATGGTCAGGTGCAGTTGATCGTTTGCGGCATCCAATTCCGTCACGTCGTGAAACGACGCCATGCAACCGCGCAGTTGCCGGTTCGCATTGAACAGCGGCGAACAGCTGACGATTAACCGGCGTGCGCGAGCTTTTTCTTCGTTGCCATGCGCGCGATAGGACCGATTGGCGACCACTCGGCCACTGCGCATGCATTCGACCCACGGGGCAAGTGTCGCGTCGGGCGGATCCTGTGACAACCAGGAAAATTTACTGGGATCGGCACCGGTGCAGGATTCGCCGCTCGGCAGCAAGGCGTTGAAGCCGAGGTTCGACATGACGATGCGCCCGTGCGTATCGAGCACGATGACGGCATCGGTGATCGCATCGAATGCGTTCTGGACGCGCTCCGGCACCGCTTGCTGCGGGTCGAGGTGCTGCATGGTGCGTTTCAAGTAGAAGTAAAACGCCAGGCCGCCGATCAAACTGAACAGAGCGCTCATCTTGAGCACCGACCAGTTCAGCAGCGATTTCAGAAAGGTATTTCCCAAGGGAACGAATGCCAACTCGACTTGCCCCCACGGCCGCTGAACGGCGCTGCCACTCATGATGGGAACCACGAAGTAAGTGCGGTTCATTTCCGCCTTGCTTCGCCGCTCCCATTCACTCGCATGAGTTGCCGATGCATAGAGCAATTCGCCAGCTTCGTTGCGCAGCCCCAAGGAAACGAGGGAAGTTTCGCGCCGCGCCAATTCGTCGGCCAATTTGGCGCTGCTCTTCACGCCGCTTTGCGACAGCGTCAACGTAATTTGCGTGGCGAACGTTTCGGCCAGACGCTGGCGCAAACGCAGCGCGCCTTCGTCCGGGCCTGGAAATACGCCGAGAAAGACATCGAGCGCCAATAGCACGGCAACGGTTAGCGACAGCAAGCCCACCGTAATTCGGGCAATCGGGTTGAGAAAGAGATTGCGAATGGCAGCTAGCATCTTCAGTCCGACAATTGCAGTAACGAGGTGCGCTGGCCCTGTGCCGGCACGATGCCGAACGTCACCGGTGCGCGTGGCGCGCGTCGACGATCCATGATGGGGGCATCGGTTTCGCCCGGCTTGCGTTCTCGCACGAGAATCGGCAGGGGATCGATCACCGTCCATGCCGGCACCGAAGCGGTCAGGGCAGTCAACAAACCGATCGAGCGGCTCACCCACCACACGACGGCGCCGCTGGCAGCCAGCTTGACGGAGCTGCCGGCGAAACCCGCAATGAGTTGCACCAGCTCGTCGTCGCCATCCGCTGGCGATGACGAAGCGGGCGCTGCCGTCAGTCCGGAATTCTGCAATGAGGCATCGAGATCCCTGTAGCCACTACTTTGAGTGCCGCGTATCGCGTCGACCCATTCGGCTAACGACAATTCAGAGTGTTCACGACTGATGTAGTCCGTGTGCAGGCGGTTCGAGGCGCCGCGAACTTGAGGATCGCTGCCGGCGTATTTCCCGGTCTCGTTGGCGGCGGTCATCGACGACGACGGCACCCCCATCGTTGCGATGCGCGTTGCCGATGGAAAAGGCGTGCTCGCGGGAGATGGCTGTTCGTCCGCATGCGAGCCGTTACTGTCGGGCAGCGTCGTCGCAGGCGTTGCGGGCGGCTCGTCCGGAACCGCCGGGTAAGGCATTTCCGGCGTCGGCAGTGGTTCGAGTAACCCGAGATCGATCTCGATATTGATGGGAACGGAAGCCGCGCGCGCCGCGCCCAGCGTATCGGTGGCCACCAGTGACAGCGTGTCGGTTGCCGCAACGCCGTTGTCGATGTGATACGTCATTGTGGCCAGCGTTTGATTGATAGCCGCTTGCGGACCGCTCAACGTGAAGGCAGAGGTGCCGTTCTGACCGCTCTGAATGCTGACGCCTGTCGCAAGCGTCACACTTAGCCGGCCGTTGTCGACACTCAGGCTGAGGCTGGCGAGATTGTTGTCCGCGTCATTCACGGCAACGCCCAGAATCGGGATCGATCGACCGCCTGCGGCATCCACCGTTCCCGGGACGGCGACATCGGGCGCTTGATTCACGTCGACGACGGTGACGGAGATGCTTTGCAGGGTGGTCAGCAAACCGTCGCTGGCCTGCACGATGAGTTGATAGACGTTGTCGCCATCGGCATCGAGCGGAGCTGCGTAATTCGGTGCGGCATTGAACGCCAGCGCACCGGTCGTCGCGTCGATCGTGAAGAACGCTGCATCGACACCGCCCGCGATCGAATAGATCATCGCTGTGGCTGGAACATCGGCATCCGTGGCGACAACGGACGGCAGCGCCACATCTCCCTCATTGATGCTGACAGTCGCCGCTGGCACGCCACCGTTGCTGGTGATGATCGGCGCATTGTCGTTCGTGCCGACCAGATTGATGGTGAAGCTTTGCACGCTGAAGGAGCCATCTACGGAAGTGGCGCGAAGCACAATGGTTTGCGATGCAGCGAGTTCGCGATCCAGCAAGGCGCCATTCGCCACCGTGACGACGCCGGTGGTGGGATCGACGGCGAAACGCCCGCCGGCATCATCATCGAGCGAATAAGTGATTGCATTGGTGGTGGCGTCTGCATCGCTGGCGGATGCGGCGATGCCGACGAGAACTCCGTTGGCAGCATTCTCGACGACGCTATTGGCCGCCGCATTGCCGTCGCCGATCGCACCGACCGAAAACTCGTTCACGTCGCCGACGTCGATGGTGAATGCCCATGTACTGAACGAACCGTCGGCTGAAGTCGCACGGACGAGGATGTCGTGGCTGGCG
>OEIU01001157.1_pt1 | contig 18507 bp, 14 predicted proteins | sample 1539221 | NCBI WGS metagenome assembly OEIU01 (sample SAMN03792071, study PRJEB22550) | activated sludge metagenome | feature: wastewater treatment plant; material: activated sludge; isolation source: Wastewater treatment plant of a petroleum refinery complex | place: Argentina: Zarate | collected...
TCCTCGTCCTCCGCCCTGTCCGCCACGCCCTCCCCCATCATTCGGACGCCCGCCCCCGCCATTTCCGCCACGACCGAACCCGGCGCGCCCGCCGCCCAGGTTGCTACCCCCCCCGCCGGTGTTCCCGCCCGCGCTGGTCCCCCCACCCCCACTCGCGGCGGCGGTCGCGGCAGCCGCCGCGGCGTCCGACGCCGCCGCGGCCGCGTCCGCCAGATCCTCGCTCTCCTTGGGCAGCGGCGGCCGGTCGATCGCGATCACCCGGCGGGCCGTGATCGACGAGCGCCCCTTGTCGTCGGTGCCCACGGCCGTCACGCGGATCGCGTAGGGCAGCCCGTCGATATCCGAGTCCCAGTCGTCCACCCAGTCCGTTCCGTTGTTGGCCTGGATGTTCAGCGAGGAAATCCCGTCCACCAGCGCGCTCGCCACGCCGCCGGCATCCGGGAACTCGTCGATCACCGGATCGCTCCTGCGCCAGAGCGACGAGGAATCCGGCTTGTCGCCCGCCTGCAACCGAAACTGCACCTCTCCCTCATCCCCCTCGGCCTGCGTCGAGGACGGGCGCACCACTCGTTCGAGGTGCGAGAACAGCAGCAGCCCGTCCTTCCCATCCCCCGGCTTGCCATCGCGCGTGATCAGCACGCGGCATTCCCTCAGGTCCGATCCTCGCAGCGCGTTCTGCGCATCCTCGGCGATCAGGTCCACCGCCGCCCGCGCCCGCGACATCGCCTCGCCGCGGCTCTGCGAGGTGTCCCGCGACCGGATCGTCTGCGACACGGCCAGGTACGTCGCCCCGATCAGCACCGACATCATGATCGTCGCGACGATCAACTCGGCCAGCGTGAACGCCCGTGCCACGGGTTGCTGCCGCTCTGGGCGGCAACCTGTGCGGCCCGCAAGAGATGTCCGTCTCGCGTTCATCATGGTGTGGCCGTCGCGTCTCCGGTCCGATCCACCGTCGCCCGCGGCGCCCGCACCGGCGTCGCCTGGGATTCCCCTGTCACATTCCGCGGCGCGATCATCGTGTCGATCCTGATCGACTGCTCCGACCCGCCCATCCTCCCCCCGCCCCAGGTGATCGTGCACGCCACGTTGAACGGCACGCCCGGCCCCGTTCCCCCATCGAACGCCAGCTTGAACTTGTAGTCCTGGAACGGCGCATCGCACGCCCCGTCGAGCGGATACTGATCCTTGTAGTTGTCCGCGCCGCGGGCCAGCACCAGTTGCAGCTGCTCGTCGGCGAGCATCGCCGCCGTCGAGAGCCGCTCCCCCGTCGCCTGGCTCGACAGCGCCGTCCCGGCCAGTCCGATCACCACCGCCAGGCTCACGCCCAGCAGCACCGTCGCCACGATGCAGTCCACCAGCGCAAAGCCGCCGAAGCGCGGGGTGGCACGGGCAGCTCGCCACCCGTGGCGAGCGCCGAATCCGCGGGGCTTGTCGAGCACAATCACCACTTCGCATCCCCCTTCCCCGCATCGTCCAGATCGATCGTGCGGGCCGACGCGCCCGTCCCCGCCGCCCCCGGCGCTTCCCCCTCAACCCCCAGCGTCGCCGCCGTGTCGTCGGGCCCCAGCGCCACCGTCCACACCGGCCCATCGCGCGACGAGATCGGCTCGAGCCGCAGCTCCATCGCCGCGCGGGGGTGCCCCGGCGTGAACACCACGCGCCACTTCCCCCCGGAGAGCACGCTCCCATCCTCCAGGGCCTGCGCCACCCGGAGGCGCGTGAGCTCCACCACCTGCGACATCCGGTCCTGTTCCCATGTCACCCGCGCCGCCCCGACGGCGTCCGGCGCGGCCTTCGGGTCCTCGCGCCGGACCCAGATCGTCAGGCTCGCCCCGCGTGCATTCGTCCCCGTCGTCGCCTCCGCGTAGTCCACCGCCACCGTCCGGTGCATCACGCTGGCCTTGTCGGCCGCCACCGTCAGCAGGCTCCGCACGGCCTTGGCCTCCTGCTCGGCCTGGCGCGGCCCGATGCTGATCATCCGCGGGGCCATCACGCCGGCGAGAATCCCGATGATCACCACGACCACGATGATCTCGGCGAGCGTGAACGCTCGCCGATGAGCCGCGGAGTTGTGCACACACATCGCCATCATGGTTCACGGCTTCACGATGTCGTCCGGCCCGCCCGGCTGTCCGTCCTCGCCGTCGGACACGATGTCGAAGTCGGCGTTCTTCTGCGGCGGGACCACCAACCGGAACGGGCGCCCCCACGGGTCGAGCAACTGGTCGGAGTTGTTGATGTACGGCCCGTGCCCCTTGCCGTCGTTGGTCCGGACCACCAGCGCATCGAGCGACTGGGGCAGCTCGCCGTAGTCGAGCCGGTAGTTCTCGACCGCGCCGGCGATCGTCGCCGCGTTGGCCGCGGCCGCCGACTGCTTGCTCTGCACGATCCGGCGGAAGAGGGGCGGGGCGATGATCCCGGCGAGCACGCCGATGATCACGATCACCACGATCGCCTCGATGAGCGTGAAGCCCCGGTCGAGTCCGCGGGCACGATGGGAAGAGCGGGATGTCGTGTGTGTCTGCATCATCCGATGAAGTCCTGCATCTGAATAAGCGGGAGAAGAACCGACGCCATGATGAACCCGATGATCACCGCCGCGAAGAGCACCATCGCGATCGGGAAGATGCTCGTGAACACCTTCACCGAGCTCTCGGTGCGGTCCTCGAACACCGTCGCGGCCTGATTGAGCATCTGCGGCAGCCGCCCCGATCGTTCACCCAAACCGATGATCTGCGTCAGGAGCGAGGGGAAATAGCCGGATTTCTCCATCGGCTCGGAGATCGTCTTGCCGCTGGACACCTGCTCGCACACCTGCTCGACGACCTGCTCCATCGCCTTGTTGCCCAGCGTCGCCTTGGTCACCTTGAGCGACTGCAGGGCGGGCAGCCCCGAGGACACCAGCGTGCCGAGCGTGCGGGTGAAGCGCGCGACCGAGACGTCGCGCACCACCGGCCCGATCATCGGGAACTTCAGCAGCCCCCGGTCGATCTTCAGGCGCGACGAGGGGGTGTTGTACGCCCGCACGATGAGGAACACCGCGCCGACCACGACCAGACCGATCAGCCACCACCAGTCCCTGAACCCGTGCCCCACCAGCAGCACGATCCGCGTCGGCAGCGGCAGCGCGCTCTCGGGCAGTTTCCCCGCGAACGGCTTGATGATGTTCGGCACGATCACGCCCACGATCACCGTGATCGCGATGAAGATGAGCACGAACAGGATCGCCGGATAGATCGACCCCGAGATCAAGAGCCGCCGCAGCTTCACATCCCGGTCCAGCAGGTTCGCCGTCTGCTCGAGGATCTCTCCCAGCCGCCCCGACGCCTCGCCCGCCCGGATCAGGCTGATCGTCAGATCCCCGAACGGCCGCCCCACCTTCGCGCACGCGTCCGCGAGGCTCCGTCCGTGCTCCACCTCGTGGACGATCTTCCCCACCATCGCCTTCTGGCGCGGGTGCCGCATCTGCCGCTCGATCGTCTTGAGCGATTGCACCAGCGGGAGCCCCGCCTGCACCGCCGTGGCCAGTTCCCGGATGAACGTCGCCATCTCCACCCGCGACATCCCCGAGGGCGCAAACGTGAACGACGCCCGCGCCGGCTGGGCCGCGGGCTTCGCCCCCGCCCTCCCGCTCGGCGGGACCAGTTCAACCTTCGACGCCTGCGCCTCCCCCTCCGCCGCCGCCTTCCTGGCCTCGCGGCGGCTCAGCGCCTCGAGGCTCTTGGGCACCACGCCCTGCGACCGCAACTGGCGCAGCGCGGCCGCGCGGTCCGGGGCCTCGATCACCGCGGCGCCCGTCCCGTTGTTCCCCGCGAGTGTCTGATAGCGAAACGTCGGCATCGTCTTGAATCACACTCCGTTGCGACCGACCCTCGTCCCCCAACCCCCGGAAACACCCCGAGGCCAAACGCCCCGCCTCACGCCTTCTTGCCGTTGCCCCCGCCCAAGTCCGTGTCCTGCGTGGCGCGGAGCACCTCATCCACGGTGGTGAGCCCGCTCGCCGCCTTGATCAACCCATCCCGGCGCATCGTCACATGGTTCGGGTCCGCCGTCGCGGAGATCTCGTACGCCGCGGTGCGACCCTCGGTGATCGCCGTCCGCATCGCGGGCGTCACCAGCAGCACCTCGAAGAAGCCGATGCGACCCTTGAAGCCGGAGTTGTCGCACTTATCGCACCCGCCGCCCTCCCACGCCATGCCCCCCTGGAAGAGGGCCTGTTCCGACGCGCTCAGACGGTGGCGCGCGGCCTCCATCAGCGGCGCGGGCCGCTTGCAGTTCTGGCAGAGTTGTCGCCCCAGCCGCTGGGCCAGGATGCCCTCGATCACGCTCGCGACCAGGAACGGCTCCACATCCATGTCCAGCAATCGCCCGATCGCCGAGACCGCGTCGTTGGTGTGCAGCGTGGAGAAGATCAGGTGCCCGGTCAGCGCGGCCCGGACGGCGATGTCCGCGGTTTCGTTGTCGCGGATCTCGCCCACCATCACCACATCAGGGTCCTGACGCAGGATCGACCGCAGGCCGCTGGCGAACGAGAGCCCTCGCTCCGGGTTCACCGGGATCTGGTTCACCCCGTTGAGTTCATACTCCACCGGGTCCTCGATCGTGATGATCTTCAGCGATGGGTCGTAGAGCCTCGTGAGCGCGGCGTACAACGTCGTCGTCTTGCCGCTCCCGGTCGGTCCCGTCACCAGCACCATCCCGTGCGGCAGGTCGATGAGGCGCTGGATCGCGGTCTTGTCGGCCTCGCGGAAGTTGAGGGCGCTCAGGTCGAGCTTGATCGCCTCCTTGTCCAGCAGACGCATGACCACGCTCTCGCCGTAGATCGTCGGCACCGTGGAGACGCGGATGTCCACCTTGCGCCCCTCGAAGCGCAGGGTGATGTGCCCGTCCTGCGGCACGTACCGCTCGGCGATGTTCATCCCCGCCATGATCTTGATGCGGCTGGTGATCGCGGGCTGGAGGTGCTTGGGCGGCGAGTTCTTCGGCTTGAGCATCCCGTCGATGCGGTACTTCACCGTCAGGGCCTTCTCGAAGGGCTCCACGTGGATGTCGCTGGCCCGCTCCTTGATCGCCTCGAGGATGATCAGGTTGACGAGGTTGATCAGCGTCGGCTGCTCGGCCATCCGCTGCACGTCGTCGGCGTCCACCGCCTGCAGGTTCGCCGTCAGGTCGTCCTCGGCGTCCCTGGCCCCGCCCGCCAGACGCATGGCCATCTGCGCCGCCGTGGCCCCGTACGCCGTGCGGAGGAGCGAATCGAACAACTCCTGCGCCACGGCCCGGCGCTGCACCGGCCGTCCGGACACGATCGACAGCTCGTCGGCCGCCACAAAGTCCGTCGGATCGTTGAGCGCGACGAGCAGGCTCTCGCCCTCGAACGCGTACGGCACCGCCCGCAGGCGCACGGCGTCCTCCGCCCCGATGATCCCCGCCGCGGCGGGGTCCACCTTCGGCATGTCGGTCAGGGTCGGGAACTCTGGGTTGGCGGTCGCGGGTTGGGCCACATGATCTCCGGAAATCGAAAGTCAAAACGCGCCGGTCGAACCCGGATTGCCGCCCGCCTCGACCTCCGGCATCCGCGCCCCGACCGGTTTATCGTCGGCGCGGCCCGCCGAACCCGAACATATCGTTCTCTCGCTCCGGCAGCCGGTCCTTCTGCTCCGGGGTCAGGATGTCCTTGAGCTTCGCCAGCGCGTCCGAATCAAGCTTCCGGCGCTCCTTTTTGGCCACCGTAAGCTCCGACTCGTCCTTCCCCTGGTCCCCGCCCATCATCCTCATCCATCCCGACACCATGTCGTCGCCGCCCCCGTCCTTCTCCGCCTCCATCTGGGCCCGCTCGTAGCGCTCGTTGGCCCCCGCGACGTCGCGCTGGTACGAGGCCGTGATCTCGCCGATCCCCGCCTTCTGCTCCGAGGTCAGGTCGGTGAACGCCCTGGCGGCGTTGAGGGCCTTGATCGCGTAGGGCTCCTTGTAGATGTTCGGGAACTTCGCCCTCTTGTACCCGTTCACGAAGTCGTCGCGCTGCGCCTCGGGCAGGGCCGCGGCGATCAGCGTCGAGTAGCGGTCGTTGATGTTCCGAACCGGCAGGCCCGACTTGCGCATCTCCCCCATCTGCTCCTGCAACTTCTGGAAGTCGGGCATCATCCCGCCCCCGTCCTTCATCCGGTCCTGCTGCTGCTTCTGCATCGTCTCGGCGATCTCCTTCCGCTTGCTGTCGCGGGCCTCGAGCGCGCCGTCGATCTCCAACTCGTACCGATCCAACACCTGCGAGAGCGTCTCGGGCGTCTTCGCCAGCCTGAGCTCGTCCACCATCTTGATCAGGTCCACCGACTCCCCGGCGAGCCCGAAACCCGGAATCGCGGCCATTCCCCCGCCCAGCGACCTGGCCCGGCGCTGCGCCCGCTCCGCCGCCGGCCACCGGGCCGACTGCTCGCCCGTGAGCAGCGACTTCAGGTCGCCGATGAACGACTTCTCCAGCGCCTCGGTCCGCGTGGAATACGTCTTCTGCACCTCCGGCATGTCCTTGGTCCACACCGACGGGTCCTGCGTGTCCTGGAAGTCCTGCTGGATCTTCTCGAGTTTCTCCCGCATCACCTTCTCCGCCGCGTCGAACTCACGCTCGTACGCCTGGTGCAGGTCCTTCACGGCCTCGCGCTGCGTGTCGGTCAGTCGCAGGATCTTGCTGTACTGCTCCACATCCGCCGTTGTGATCCGCTCGGGCGTCCCCATCCCCATGCCCCGGCCCATCCCCAGCCGCACCTGCGCCTCGGCGGCCGGCGCCGCGGGCCCGGCCAGCATCCCCACCGAAAGCCCCAGACCGGCGATGATCGCGAGCGCTGTTCGAGTCCGTGCCATGACTGCCTCCAAAGCCACCCACAAAGCCCCGCCAACGAGCCCCCCGCCTTCTGAGCATACCGCCCAAACCGCCCGGCGTTGACCTCAACCCCGGGCGCCATCAGGACGAACCAACACCGCATTCCCGTCGGGGAACACGGTGCTGGTCGATCTTTCAATCGCCCACGGCGGCCTCACCCCACGGTTTTCACGTCCGCCCGCTCGGCGCGGCCGGGGGATTCGCCCCGCCCGGCCGACCGCCGCGACGCGGGGCAATGTTGTCCCCGCCGGCGTCGCCGCCGCGGCCACCGCGACCGCCGCGCGGCAGCTCCGCCTTCTGCTCCTCGGTGAGCAGCGCGGTCACCTTGTCCACCGCCGCCTTTTCCATCGTGTCTCGCTGGTCTCGCAGCGTGGTGAGTTCCTCGCTGTCCACCATCCCGAAGCCGCCGCGCCCGCCGCGACCGCCGCCCTGACCACCCTGCCCGAATCGGCCCAGGATGTCCGCCGCGGTGATCGTCTGCTCGCGCTGCTCGTAGGCCGTCTCCATGCGCTGGTTCACGCCCGCGACGTCACGCTCGAGGGTGGTCTTGATCCCCTCGATGGCCGTCTTCTGCTCGGCGGTCAGGTCCTTGATCGCCAGGGCGTCATCGATCTGACGCATCGTCCGCGAGCCGCGATAGATCTGCGGGAACGACTCGCGCCGGACCTCCTGCTGGAACTTCGCCTTGCTCGCATCGTCGGGCAGCGTGTTCTCGACCTGGCGTGCGTACCGCTTGTTCACCTCGCGGAGCTTGTTCGCCACCGCCCGCCCGTCGGTGATCAACTTCTCGGCCTTGGCCGGGTCGGCGTCCTGGCCGAACAGGTCGCGCAGGCCCCCCTGCATCTTGTCCTGGAACTCGTTGCGGGCGATCAACTCACGATCCAGATCGATCGAGTACTGCTCCAGCACGGGCTCCACGGCGGTGTGCTGCTCGGGCGTCAGTCTCAGCCCGTCCACGATCTTGATCAGGTCCACCCGCTCGCCCGACATCATCCCGCGCCCCATGGAGGTCTCGCGCCGGCGCAGCCGCTCGATCGCGGGCCACTGGCCGGCCTGCTCGGGCGTCAGCGTCGTCTTCACGTCCGCGAAGAACGCCTTCTCCATGTCCGCGCGCTTGGCCCGGAACTTCTGCATCACCTCCCCCATCTCCTGGAACCGCGACGGGTCCTCGCGCGCGTCCTCGCGGATCGCGTCCATCTCGTCGCGCACCTTCTCGGCCGCGGCCGTGTAGTCCTGGACGAACGACTCGTGCAGAGCCTTCACGGCCGTCTGCTGGGCCTTGCTGAGCTTGAGCATCTGCCCGTACTTGTCCATGTCGTCGGACGACACGCTCGGATCGAACATCGCCCGCCCGCCGCCCCCGAACATTCCGCCGCCCCCGCGCTGGGCGCGCTGCCCCTGCCCGCGCTGTCCCCGCCCGCCCGGCTGTCCGGTCCCCGGCTGCTGCGCCGACACCACATCCGCCAGCACAAACAGCGAGCACGCCGAGATCGCTGCCAGTGCGATCGACTTGGTTCTAAACAGCCGGTTCATGGAAAGTATCCTTCAGAAAAACGCGGCCGTCGCCGCCGATGTGCCATCGCCATCCCCGGCGCGCGCCGGAGTCCCCACTCCCACCCAAGGCTAACGCGGCGGCGACCGGATATTGCCGCTCGCCCTGTCGGTTTTCGCTCTCTGATCGGGCCTTGCCTACGCCCCGGCCCCGGCCATCGCCCCGCTGTGTGTCTGTATGTCCATGTTTCCCAGCGGCTTACGATCGCCCATCATCCGCACAAACGCGTCGAACAGGTACCCCGCATCGTGCGGCCCCGGCGACGCCTCCGGATGGTGCTGCACCGCGAAGATCGGCCGATCAGTCGTCGCGAACCCCGCCACCGTCTGGTCGTTCAGGTTGATGTGCGTCACCCGGGCCTTCCCGCCCGCGATTTGTTTGAGCGACTCCGGATCCACCGCGAACCCGTGGTTCTGGCTGGTGATCTCCACCCGCCCGGTGAGCAGGTTCAGCACCGGCTGGTTGAGCCCGCGATGCCCGAACGGCAACTTGTACGTCTTCGCCCCGAGCGCCAGCGACAACAACTGGTGCCCGAGGCAGATACCGAACGTCGGGATGACCCGGGTACCACCACGCTCCGCGTGGTGTTCTTCCCCGCCTCCCAGGACTTCTCTGAGCGTCGAGATCGTTTTCTCCACCGCCGCCGGGTCCCCCGGCCCGTTGGAGATGAACAACCCATCCGCCTCCCCGCGTGCGAACCTCTCTTTGATCGCCTTCGCCGAGATGTCGTGCGGCACCACCTCCACCACGCACCCGCGATCGGCCAGATTCCGCAGGATGTTCCGCTTCGCCCCACAGTCCAGCGCGAGCACGCGCCACGGCCTTGCCGCTTTGGGCAGGGTCGTGCCGGCGTGCAACGACGCTTGCGACCACTCGCCCAGCGTCTCGCTCCACCTGAGCGGGCTGCCGCACCCGACCTTCGGAACCAGGTTCGCCCCGGCCATGTCCGCCGCGTTCTTCGCCGCGCTCACGAGGGCCTCGTCGGACAACTCCCCCACCGCCACATCCGTGATCGCCCCCCGCATCACGCCGCGCACCCGCAGCCGGCGCGTCAGTGCCCGCGTATCCACCCCCTCGATCCCCAGCACCCCGTTCCTGGCCAGATACGTCGAGAGGTCCGTCGTCGCCCGGAAGCTCGACACCACCCGCGAGAGTTCCCGCACCACAAACCCCGACGCCTGCACCTTGACCGACTCCACATCCTCCTCGTTGATCCCCGTGTTGCCAATGAGCGGCGCGGTCATCACCAGGATCTGCCCCCAATACGACGGATCGGTCAGCGCCTCCTGATACCCCGTCATCGCCGTGTTGAACACCACCTCCGCCGTCTGCGTGATCCCACGCCCAACAGCCCCGAACGCCCGCCCATGAAACACCGAGCCGTCCTCCAAAGCGAGGCGGCCGGGACGCTGAACTGCTGATGTGTTGGTCATCTCAGCCGCAAGCATAGTGCGCGTTCCCCGCGTTTTCGCGCACGCCCGCCCGCTTCCGACAGCACGGAGCCCAGCCGAAACGAGCCCCGAACGCAGTGAGGGGCCGGGACGCCGGCGAATCGCCAGCCCACTCACTTCGTTCGGGGCTCGTATTCCCCCCCGCATAGATTTCCGCGTGCCAAACCTCTTCGGCATCGAGGACCACCCCAACCCCGCTCCGCCCCCCGGCGGCGCGTGGACATACCTCCGCATCGCCATCGAGCGCGGCCTCGACCAGACCCGCGAGGGCGCCCCCGGCGAGGGCCTCACCTATCGCTCCCCCACCCCCCTCGGCATCGGCCGGCGCGGGGAAATCCCGCTCGGGCGGGGCGCCAAGCCCTCCGCCGGCATCGTCATCCGCGCCGGCGGCGAGGAACTCCTCGAGGGCTTCCCCGCCAAGCGCGTCAAGAGCATCCTCCGCGACACCGGGACCGGCCTCCCCCCAAACCTCGTGCAACTCGCCCGGTGGATGGCCACCTACTACGTCTGCCCCTTGGGCATGGTGCTCGGCTCCATGCCCCCCGCCGCGGTCAAGAAGCGCACGGGCCTCCGCTCCGTCACCGTCCTCCAAAGAGCCTCTCGCGTGAGCGAGAGGAGCAGCAACGCATCCGCCGCGCCCCCCAAACTCTCCCCCCAAACTCAAGAGGCCTGGGACCAGATCGCCGCGCTCCCCGACGCCGCCTTCCCCATCGCCCCCGACCAACTTGCCACTCGCATTTCCGCCCGCACCCTCGCCCCCATCAACCGTCTCATCAAACTCGGCCTCCTCACCGAGATGGAGGTCGAGGAAGTCCGCCAACAAGGCGGCGTCGAAGCCCAACTCTCCATCGAGCAATCGGATCCGAGCGGCGTCCTCGCCCCCAACCGCCCCATTCTCACCGGGCCGCAAACCCACATCGTCACCGGCATCGCCGCCACGCTCGGCCACTTCGGCGTCCACCTCCTCCACGGCGTCACCGGATCGGGCAAGACCGAGGTCTACCTCCGCATCCTCGAGCAGGTCCTCCGGCAGGGCAAGTCCGGACTCGTCCTCGTCCCCGAAATCTCGCTCACCCCGCAGACCGCCGGGCGCTTCGTCGAGCGTTTTCGCGCCGCGGGCGTCGGCGTGCTGCACTCGGGCCTCAGCGCCAGCCAGCGCCACAAGGAGTGGGTCCGCGCCTCCACCGGCGCGGCCCGCGTCATGGTCGGGGCCCGCTCGGCCATCTTCGCCCCGCTCAACAATCTTGGCCTCATCATCGTCGATGAGGAGCACGCCGGCGACTACAAGCAGGACCAGCTCCCGAGATACCACGGCCGCGACGTCGCCATCAAGCGTGCCAGCATGGAGGGCTGCCCCATCGTTCTCGGTACCGCGACGCCGAGCCTTGAATCGTGGGCCAACGCGAATCCATCAACGCGGCCCGAACGCGGTGAGGGGTCCGGCGACGCACACTCCCCGAAACCCCTCACTTCGTTCGGGGCTCGTGGCGCCAAGTACGCGCTCTGGCAACTCACCGACCGCCCCACCGGCGGAGAGCTGCCACCCGTTGACATCGTCGATCTCGCCGAAGAACGCCGCCTCCGCCAACGCCTCACCGGCAAGCGCGAGACCTTCCCCCACCTCATCGGCCCCACGCTCGAAGAGGCCCTCGTCACCACCCTCGAGGCCGGCGGCCAGGCCCTGCTCCTCCTGAACCGGCGCGGCTACGCCTCCTACATCGCCTGCCCCGACACCACCTGCGGGTGGTTCCTCACCTGCGACGACTGCGATGTCAAGATGGTGCAGCATCGCGTCATCGCCGGCAAGACCCCGCTCAAGGGTGTCGTCCGCTGCCACCACTGCCTGGCCCAGAAACTCCTCCCCGAGGCCTGCCCCCTCTGCGACAAGAAACTCATCACCCTCGGCATGGGCACGCAGGGGCTGGAGCAGGAACTCAACGCCAAACTCGCGCACATCCTCGGCCCGTCCGATCCCTCGGCACTCGGCACTCGGCACTCGGCACTCGTTCGTGTTGACGGCGACACGATGAACAGCGCCAAGGACTACTTCAACGTCCTCTCCCGCTTCGCACGCGGCGACATCCGCATCCTCGTCGGCACGCAGATGATCGCCAAGGGGCTCGACTTCCCCAACGTCCGCCTCGTCGGCGTCATCAACGCCGACTCCGCCCTGAGCCTTCCCGACTTTCGCGCCTCCGAGCGGACGTTCCAGCTCGTTTCGCAGGTCGCCGGCCGCGCGGGACGGGGACACCTTCCCGGGCGCGTCATCGTCCAGACCTTCGACCCCGCCGCCCCTTCGATCACCTTCGCCGCCCGGCACGACTACGCCGGCTTTGCCGCCCAGGAACTCGCCGAACGCCGCGAGGCCGGACTGCCCCCCGCCTCCCGCCTGGCCCGGATCGTCATCCGCGACACCGACCTGCACAAGGCCGAGGGCGCGGCCGACCGCCTCAAGGCCGCGCTCGAAGAGGCGAACAAGGCGCGCGACGATAAGGTCCGCATGATCGGCCCGGCTCCCTGCCCCATCTCCCGCATCGCCGGCCACCACCGCCTCGAACTCCTGCTTTTCTCCCAATCGCGAGCGGCCATCCAGAACATCCTCGCCGACGCCCGGGCGAACGGGCTGTGCAAGAGCGATGCCCACACCGCGATAGACATCGACCCCATCTCGCTCATGTAACCGATACACCCTCGCCGAGTGCCGAGTGCCGAACGCCGAGTGCCTATTTCTCCACCATGCTCATCCACCTCAACGGCCAACTCCTCCCCCGCTCCGAAGCCCGCCTCGATCCCTTCGACCGCGGCTTTATCTTCGGCGAGGGCGTGTACGAGGGCCTGCGTTCGATCCCGTGGAACAACTCCACCCGCATCGTGGGTCTCCACCAGCACATCCGCCGCATGCGGCGCGGCCTCGAAGCCGCCGGAATTCCCTTCGATCTCTCCACCCTCGGCCAACGCTCCGCCGACCTCTGCGCCGCCAACAACCTTCGAGACGCCTTCGTCTACTGGCAAGTCACCGGCGGCGCCCCCGGCGAGGGCGACCCCGTCCGCTCTCGCGCTCGCGGCAAGAACACCACGCCCACCATCTTCGGCTACTGCGCCCCGCAGCCCCCGCTCACCGACCAGACCACCCCGCCCGTCAAGAGGGCCGTCACCCTGCGCGACATCCGCTGGGAGATGGGCTGGCTCAAATCCACCTCGCTCATGGGCAACGTCATCTCCGCCCACCGCGCCGATGAGAAGCACTGCGACGAGGCCATCTTCACCCGCGACGGCCTCATCACCGAGGGCCTCGCCACCAACATCGCCCTCGCCATCGGCGATGAGCTCGTCACTCCGGCCCTCGACAGCGCCCCCATGCTCGCGGGCATCACCCGCGAGATCCTCCTGAGGGTCGAGCCCCGCCTGCGCGAGCGGCCCATCCGGGTTGAAGAACTCGAGCACGCCACCGAGATCATGTTCCTCGGCACCATCACCACCGTCGCCAGCGCGATCGAACTCAACGGCAAGCCCATCGGCGACGGCGCTCCCGGCCCCCAGGCCCGGGCCCTCCTCAAAGCCCTCATCGCGGCCATCCAGGCGGGCAAGGACATCGACGAGCCCCGAACGAAGTGAGGGGTCGGGCAATGTTTCGACCCGAAGGCCCCTCACTTCGTTCGGGGCTCGTATCCTCCCTGCATGACCGACCTCGCAGGGAAGCGCGTCACCGTCATGGGCCTGGGCCGATTCGGCGGCGGCATCGGCGTCACCCGATACCTCTGCGCCAGAGGCGCCGACGTCCTCGTCACCGACCTGGACGGCCCCGACACACTCACCGACTCCATCGCCCGCATCCAGCCCTTGATCGACAAAGGGCAAGTCACCCTCCGCCTCGGCGAGCACAACGTCGCCGACTTCACCACTCCCGACCTCATCGTCGCCAACGCCGCCGTCTCCAAGCCGTGGGACAACCGCTTCCTGCGCGCCGCCGAGGCCGCCAACATCCCGATCACCACCGAAATCTCCCTCACCATCAGCGAACTCCGCGCCCGCGGCGTCACGAGCACCATCGCCATCACCGGCAGCGCGGGCAAGAGCACCACGACGGCGATGATCCATCATGCCCTGGTCTCCGCATCTGAAATCTCAAATCTCAAATCTCAGATTCTCATGGGCGGCAACATCGGCGGCTCCCTCCTCGAGGCGCTCGACGCCATCGGCCCCCACACCACCGTCATCCTCGAACTCTCCTCCGCCATGCTCTACTGGCTCGAGCGCACGCTCACGCCCAAGTGGTCCCCCCACGTCGCCCTCATCACCAACATCTCCCCCAACCACATCGACTGGCACGGCGACATCGATCACTACGCCGCGTCCAAGCGCCACCTCATCGAGCACCAGACCCCGGACGACTTCGCCATCCTCGGCGCACCTATCTGGGACCTCCGAACCCACACCCGCGCAAAGGCCATCCGCTTCGAGGCCGCGGACTTCACCGGCGACCTCGCCCTCCCCGGCGACCACAACCGCACCAACGCCGCCGGCGCACTCGCGGCCTGCCTCGGGATATCCCGACACCCCGTGGTGGGCTCTGGGGTATCCCGACACTCCGTGGCGGGCTCTTCTTCCGAAGAAGATTCCCTCCGCCACGCCATCGCCTCCTTCACCGGCCTCACCCACCGCCTCCAACTCGTCGCGCAAACTCCTGACACGCCTCCCATCCGCTTCTACAACGACAGCAAGTCCACCACCCCCGAGGCCACGCTCAAGGCCGTCGAGGCCCTCACCGCCACGCCCGGCGCCTCCCTCGCCCACATCCACCTCATCGCCGGCGGCTACGACAAGGGCTCCGACCTTTTCCCCATCGCCAACCTCGCCCGCGAGCGGGAGGGTGGGCTCGGCGGTCTGTACACCATCGGCGCCACCGGCCCCGCCATCGCCGGGGCGGCCCGCCGCTCCGCGGCGGTTTCTTCCCTCTTTTAGTGCCCAACCCTCTCCCCAGCCCTCGCCGCCCCCCTCCACCCCCCCCCCCCCCCCCCCTTTTTCCCCCCCTCCCCCCCGTGCGCCTCCTGGGACCAGTACGTAAACTTTGAGTCCCGCGGCCAAGAGTTCATCGCCCTCGTCCGAACCCACCTCGCCTCCCAACCAGCCCACACATGAGCTTCACCGGCCCCTTCCTCCTCGCCCTCGTCCTGCAGTGCGGCCATCTCACCGCGCCCTCCCCCATCGCCGACCGCGAACTCTTCCCCGGCGTCCACGTCAACCTCACGACCAAGACGGTTGACTTTGACGCCCGCATCACCCCGATGCTCGTCAGGGACGAGCGCGCCCCGCTCTTCTTTCTCGAGGTCATCGCCTGCTCCCCCAACACGCGCGAGCACGAAACCCTCATCGTCTCCGACGTGAAGCCCTCGCACCTCCACGCCGCGCTCCTGCTCATCGGCCTCACCCCGGGCCGGCCGGCCAGGTGGGCCCTCAAGGACAACGTCCTCGTCTCCACGCCCCCGACCGGCGACCGCGTCAGCGTCCGCGTCATCTCCACCGACAAGGCCGGCGCGACAACCGAGTCCGATCCCCTCGACTGGATCTCCAGCAGCGCCAGACCCGCCCGCTTCGCCGAGTCCGAGCTGGCCGTCGCCAGGTCCGGCAACCTCCCCGCCCCGGGCTGGGTCTTCGCCGGTTCCAGGCTCATCAAGCGAAAGCCGCCGGGCTCATCGCCCGACGCCGCGCCGCAGGATTTCTACGACGCCGACGGCTCCGGCACCATCATCGGCCTGACCACCTTCGGCTCCGAGGTCATCGCCTGGTCGCGCGTCATCAGCCCCGACGCGGCCACCACCGAGCCCGAGTGGATCGCCGACTTCGCCAAGACCCCGCCCGCCGACACCAGGGTGAGAGTCCGCCTCCGCAAGGCGGAGTAGCCCGACCCACGCAGGCTCGAGGGCGCGGAGGAAGACAACAGCGCACGGAGGGCCACAGAGAAAGACGAAGCGAGGTGGCGTTGGATCGGGTTCCAAAGCCCACCCGGGCGCCATTGCCGGTGAACGCCGTGCTCCGTGTTCCAACTTCTCCGCACGGCGTCCCCGCGAGAGGCCCGGCTCTCACTTCCCGCTGATCGTCACCACCAGCTCCTCCCCCTCCCGCGACGCCAGCTTCATCACCACGTCGTGCCCCTGGTGCAGATCGTTCGTCGCCAGCGCGGTGAAGAACCCCTCGAGGTTCGTGATCGGCGTCCCCCCGACCGACACCACCCTGAGTTGCGGGCGCACTCCCGCGCTGTACGCCGCCGAGGGCACCTGCACCCTCGTCACGTACACCTCGCCCTTGTCGGTGTCCGCCACGTCCAGAATCCCGAACTTCGCCGCCGCCACCGCCGCCTTCCCCTTGTCCGCCTCGGTGATGAGCCGGTCGAGCACGACGGTCACCGTCACCGTCTTGCCCGCGCGCCACACCTCCACCTTCGTCTCCTCCCCCGGCGCCTTGTTCGCGATCGCCGAACGCAGCGCGGGCACGCTCCCGATCACCTCCCCGTCGATCTTCATGATGACATCGTCGGGCTGCATCCCGCCCCTCGAGGCCGGGCTGTCCGCCTCCACCCGCGTCACCGCCACGCCCCGCCCCACGAACCCGAGCCGCTCCAGCTCCCGCCGGTTCATCTCGTCGTTCCCGGGCCGACCGATCCCCATGTACCCGCGCATCACGATCCCGTCGGACACGATCTGCTCGACCACCCGTTCGATGGTCGTCAGCGGGATCGCGAACGAGATCCCCGAGTTCTGTCCCTCTCCCTGCCGGCTCGGCGCCGTCGCGATGGCCACGTTCATCCCCACCAGCTTCCCCTCGACGTTCACCAGCGGCCCGCCCGAGTTCCCGGGATTCACCGCGGCGTCGGTCTGGATGAAGTTCGTGTACCCGCCGGAGCTGCTGAGGATCTGCTGCGGATCCCGCCCAAGCCCCGACACGATCCCCTCCGACATCGAGAACTTGAACCCGAACGGCGAGCCGAAGGCGTACACCCGGTCGCCCTGGTGCAGGTCCAGGCCCGAGGCCCGCCCCACCGGAAACAGCCCCTCGCTGGTCCCCACCTTCAGCACCGCGATGTCCGTGTCCGCGTCCCGCCCCACCACCTCCGCGTCGGCCGCCCGCCCATCCGAGAACTGCACCGTGATCCGCGTCGCGTTCCGCACGACATGCGTGTTGGTCACCACGTGCCCGAGCTTGTCGTACACCCATCCCGATCCCGTCGCCACGCCGCGCCGGCCGCGCCCCCACTGATCCATCACCGCCTCTTCCACGCTCACGTGCACCACCGACGGCTCCACCACGTCCGCGATGCTCCGGACCGCCCGGTCGATCTGCTTGAGGACGTTGTCGCTCTCAAGCGTCTGCGCCGCCAGCCGGATCTGCGCATCGGTCCCCGCATACCCCACCAGTCGCACCGCCGCGGGCGCGGCCACCAGCGTGATCAACGCGGTCACAAGCACAACCAGCGCCGGTCCGAACGCGATGATCTTCCGCATGTGAATCCCCTCTGTCGGAGCACGCGCATCCCTGCCCGTGCCGGGCGCACTTGGCCCCTGCCATGACGGCCTGCCTCGGCCCGTACCCCAACGCCCCCGACTCCAATCCAGCACGGGCAGGATGCCCGTGCTACGTGTTACCGGCGACATCCTTCGCCGTCGCACTCCGTTCCCCTTGATGCGCCACACCCTCCACTCCGTCGGCCCGTCCGGCCTCCACCCCCGGAGGGCTTCCCCCGAGCATCCGATATCCCTGCCCCCCGATGGATCGACGGGACACCCGCGACACCCATTCCGCGCCCGCGTCCTGAAAGCTACGGCCAAGGCTCGCCACCGGTTCGGCGAACCGCGGCGGCCGCTCGCTCATCCCCACCAAGTCCTGCAGCACCAGAACCTGCCCGTGGCACGCCGGCCCCGCCCCGATCCCGATCACCGGAACCGTTGTCCTTGCCAGCACCGCCTCGGTCACTTCCGCCGGCACCGCCTCGACGAGCAGCATCGCGCACCCCGCCCGCTCCAGCGCCACCGCATCGTCCACCACTTGTCTGGCTGCATCCGGCGTGCGCCCCGCCGCGGCATACCCGCCCGTGAGCGCGACATACTGCGGGCGCGACCCCACATGACCGCACACGGGAATCCCCGCGTGCACGATCTTCCCGATTCGATCCGCCAAGCGAGCATCCGCCTCAATCTTCACGATGTCCGCGAGCCCCTCCGTCAGAAATCGCCCCGCGTTGCGGATCGCCGTCGCGTCGTCCGACTGGTACGACATGAACGGCATGTCTCCCATCACCACGCATTTCGGCGCGCCCCGCTTCACCCCCGCCGTCAGCGCCAGCAGCCCACCCAGCGGCATGTCGATCGCCGGGGCCATCCCCAGCCCCCCCCCCGCCCCCGTGTCCCCCGCCAGCAGCACGTGCACGCCCCCGCGCGCCAGCCACCGCGCCGTCGTCGCGTCATAGCACGTCAGACAGGCGAATGGCTCCCGCGCTCTGGCCATCCGGCGCAGCGTCTGCAACGTCACCCGCGGCGTCGCTTCTCCCGGAAGGCCGGGGCCCGAGGTCGGAGGAGAGAGAGACATCCATTAGTGATACGAGCCCCGAACGCAGTGAGGGGTCCGAGCTCCCGAAG
>OEIU01001158.1_pt1 | contig 18491 bp, 16 predicted proteins | sample 1539221 | NCBI WGS metagenome assembly OEIU01 (sample SAMN03792071, study PRJEB22550) | activated sludge metagenome | feature: wastewater treatment plant; material: activated sludge; isolation source: Wastewater treatment plant of a petroleum refinery complex | place: Argentina: Zarate | collected...
CCCCCCGCCCCCCCCCGAGGAGCGGCCCCCCCCCCCCCCCTCCCTCCCCCCCCCCCTCCCCCCCGCGCCCCCGGCGCCGGCCCCCCTCCACCCCCCGCCACAGCCACGAGCTCTTCTCCATCGCCCGCGCGTTCGTCGATCGCCTCGCCCCCGTGTTCCCGCCAGTGGTCCGGTTGATGCGCCTCGCCGACAAGACCAGTCGCTTCGATTTCGGCTGTGCCGTCTCGACGCTCTGCAAGCACGCCGACGATCTGTCCGCCGTCGCCCCGATGGTCGAGACGATTGGCGGCCACTTGCACGACAACGGCTTCACCGCGAGCCACGCCCCCGCGGCCCGCGCGGCCTTCATGGACGCCCTCCGGGAATGCTGCGGCCCCGACTGGACTCCCGAGATGGAACGCGACTGGTCCGAGGTCTGCGCCGACTTCTTCGCTCGCATGAACCTCCGCGCCCCCGCGATGCCCGCCCGCCGCGCCCCGCTCAGCATGGCGGCGTAACGCACTCAATGGACTGGGACACGGGGTGCTCCCCTTACTTGGTCGCCTTCCCCAGCACCTTCGCGATATCAAAGTCAATAAAGTCCGCATGGTGGAAGATCCACGACTCGATCGTCCGCTCCACCTTGTCCCCCTCGTGGCTGTGCGTCGCCACGATGTGCATCACCTCCGGCGGGATGCCGTGCTTGAAGCACAGCGCCACCCCGCTGAACGGGTGCCGCAGCATGTCCCCGTAGTGCCCCTTCACCACCCCGCCCGATGCGTTCTTGTCGAACTCCAGCATCTTGCCCACATCCGCAAGCAGCGAGCCGGCGATCAGATAGTCCAGGTTCACCGGAACCCGCGACCCGAACACTTCCTTGAGCACCCCCGAGATCGCGATGCACTGCTTGCAGCACGAGTTCAGGTGCTCCACGAACCGCAGGTCGATCTTCCCCGCCAGCAGCGTGAACGGAATGGCCCGGATCTCCTCGAACGTCCACCCCTTCCCGCCGCACCCCGTCGTCAGGGCCTCGTTCCACACGGCCGCAACCCTGTCGCGCAGGGCGCCGTCCCTGATGTCCATGAGGTTGGGAAAGAGCGTCGCGATGTCGGCGGTCGTGTGGTGGGTGGGCATGGCCAGAGCATATTCCCACGCGAGGGTTTCGGGTCCGCAGAACGCCGGCTCGAAGTGTCCGGGGCGCAGCGGGCCCAGGCCGCGCCGCCCACGATCGCCAGCCAGACCAATCCCTTGGCCAGAAAGAAGGCGCAGCCAGCGACGCCGGAGCGCTTGATCAAGGGGTTCATGCGCCCGCCTCCCCCCCAAACCGCCGGGGCAGGGGGATGATCCCCGGAACGGCGCGCCGATAGGCCAGGTACTGCTCGCCGTGCTCGGCCAGGAGGTCTCGCTCCTCCATCCAGGTCCCCAAACGGATGTAGGCCGTCACCATGATCGCGAAGAACAGGTGCCCGAGGGTCATGATGGGCGTACTCCAGAACGCGATCAGGAAGCCGAGCATGAGCGGGTGTCGGACGAGCCGGTACAGTCCGACGAGCCGGAAACCCACCGGCCGGTACGCCCGTTCCTGAAGCCGGAACCAGACCTGCCGCAACCCGAAGAGGTCCCAGTGGCTGACCATGCAGGACGCGGCAAAGACGATCCCCCAGCCCACCAGCGACAGCCCGATGAGGGCCGAGACAGCGAAGGGATGGGTCACCCGCCAGACAATCGTCGGCAATGGCTGCCAGAGCCAGAACAGCAGCATCAGCGAGGCGCTGGCCAGCAGCACGAACGTGCTGCGCTCGATGGACGCTGGGATGATCGTCGTGATCCGGCGCTTGAATCCCGGGCGTGCCATGATCGTGTGCTGGGCGACGAACACGCACAACAGAGCGATGTTGACGAGCAGGGAGGGCAGCAGGGCGCCGCCGGTCCCGCTGTCGATGGACTTGGGAACGAACCAGTTTCCGACGAAGCCGATCGCGTACAGAATCGTTCCGAAGAACGCCGCGTACGCGAGCAGGCCATAGACAAAGGTGGCGATGCCGCATCCCGTCATCCGCGAGAGCGACAGCCGGTGCATGGGACAGCCCGGGGTGGGGGTGGGGGTGGGGGTGGACGTGGTGGACGCGCTTGGCAATGTTGTCATGATGGACCTCCTTGTGGTGTGATGTGGTGTGGTGTGATGTGATGTGATGTAACGTGGTGTTCGCGACCGCAAGACCAGGCCTCGCCCGGCGTGTGCCGGAGTGAGCGGTGCTTCGGGGGCGAGCCTTAGGGGGCCCTGGGCACCCCGAGGCAGCCCAGGGCCGCTCGATGGTGCACGCTGACGCGATCCCCGAGACCCGCCGCTTCCATTCGGACGCGGACGCGATCCACCCCGGCCCAGTCCCGCACAAAGATCCGCAGCCGCGCCGCGGGATCGTCCAGAATCCAGGCCAGCAACCCGTCGATCTCACGCCGGTCTCCCCGAGTGCATACCTCCCGAACCGGCCGACCTGGCTCCAACTGTTCTTCAGACTTGTACATCCGCATTGAGCCTCGCTCCTTCGGTCCGCTCCATCCCCCGCGTTGTGGAGACGGAACCTATGGGGCAGGTCGTGTCCGGTCGGTTGACTCGAAGTACACTTCAGGGTGTACTCCGGGTACACCATTCGGACCCGAGCGGAGCAGCCATGGCGACCCCCACGCGAGCGAGACTCATCGAGGAGGCGGGCGACCTCTTCTACAGGCACGGCTTTCAGGCCGTGGGACTCGACCGCGTCATCGACGCCGTGGGCATCAGCAAGACGGCGCTGTACAAGCACTTCGAGAGCAAGGATGAACTCATCGTCGCCGTGCTCAACGAGCGCGACCGCAAGGACATCGCCGACGCCGAGGCATTCATCGGGCGGCGAGCCGACGGCGATCCGATCGGCCAGGTGCTGGCGCTCTTCGACCAGCTCGGGGAGTGGTTCCGCGACCCGGAGTTTCGCGGATGCCTGTTCCTGAACGCGGCGATGGAGTTTCCGTCCCCCAATGACCCGATCCACAAGGCGGCCGACGCACATCGCCACCATCTGCTCAAGCTGATCCGAACGAGGCTCGCCGCGGCGGGCCTGCAGGACCCCGAGTTCATGGCCCAGCAGGTGATGCAGGTGCTGGTCGGCGCGATCATCGCGCGCCACAGCGGGGGCGTGGCCGATGCCGCCGAGGTCGCCCGCGCCACGGTCGCGGGGATGCTCGGCGCCGGCGTGAAACCCACCCTAAGCCGCTGAGCACGGAGGGGCGGCGAGCTACTTTCTGGCCGCCGCCTCTCCCGAGGGCTTGTCGGACTTGCCGGGCGTCACCGTTGCGCCCGTGTCGCCCTGTCGGCTCGCCACCTTGCCCAGCGCGGCCGGCAGCTCGATCCCCGCCTGCTGCGCCAGCTCGTGCAGTCGCGGCAGCGACCCGATCATCCCGCTCAGGAAGTCCGACGTCGCGTTCCGCCCGTCGGCCCCCTTCCCCTGGTCCCACACCACGATCTTGTCGATCTTGAGGTTCTGGATCGCCCTGACCTGCGCGTCCACCAGCTTCGGCAACTGCTCGATGAGCAGCAGCGTCGGACCGACCGCCGGGTCCATCCCGCACGCCTCGATAAGTTTGCGATACCCCTCGGCCTTGGCCTCCATCACCTTCTGCACACCCGTCGCCTCGGCCTGATACTTCATCAGCGTCGCGTCCGCCTGCCCCTTGGCCTCGCGCCGCACCTTCTCCGCCTCCGCCTCGGCCGCGATCTCGATCCGCTTCTTCTCGATCTCCTGCGGCGCCAGGTTTTCCTTGGCCAGCCGGGCCAGTTCCTGCTCGCGCTGCGCGATCGCGATCGCCTCGAGCGCCTTCGCGGCCGCCACGTCCGCGCGCCGCCTCGCCTCGGCCTGAACCTCCGCCAGTTTCGCGTTGCTCTCGGCCACCGTCGCCGACGCGGTGTTCTCGCCCGTCTTGGCCGTCGCCTCCGCATCCGCCACGCGGACGCGCTGCTCCTGCTCGGCCTTCTTCTTGGCCGCCACGGCCTCCGCCTCACGTTGCGCGGCCGCGATCTCCATGTCGCGCTTCGCCTGCACCTCCCCCGTGATCGCCTGCGCTTCCATCGCCGAGACCGCCACGCGCCGGGCCTGCTCGGCGTTCTTCTGCCCCTGCGCGGCCGTCGCCGCCTCGTTGGCCACCTGCACCGTCCGCTCGCGAACGGCGATCGCCTCGCCGACGGCGCCCTCCTTCTCCTGCTGGGCCACCTCCACCTTGGCCCGGTTGATCGCCTCCGCCGCGGCCCGCTTGCCGATGGCCTGGATGTACCCGCTCTCGTCGGTGATGTCGCGGATGTTCACGTTGATCAGGTCCAGCCCGATCTTGTTGATCTCCTGCGCAACGTTCTCGTTGATCAGGTTCATGAACTTCTCGCGGTCCTTGTTGATCTCCTCGATTGTGAGCGTCGCGATCACCAGGCGCAGCTGCCCGAGGATGATGTCCTGGGCCTGCTCCCGAACCGCCCCGATCGGCAGGTTCAGAAGTCGCTCCGCCGCGTTGTTCATGAGCACCGGGTCCGTCGAAACGCCCACCGTGAACGTCGCCGGCACGTTCACGCGGATGTTGTTCTGCGACAGGGCCCCCTCGAGCGGGATCTCGATCGCCAGCGGCTCCAGCGAGAGGTACGCGTAGTCCTGGATCAGCGGCACCACGAACGTGCCGCCGCCGTGGATGCACTTGCTCGCCCGGCCCCCGCCCACGCGTCCGAAGACCACGAGCACGCGGTTGCTCGGGCAGCGCTTGTACCGCATCGACACGAACGCCAGGATGAACAGGCCCACCAGCAGCCCGGCCCCGATCAGGCCCAGCCACCATTGCGGTTCCATCCCCAGCGTGAGTTGACCCATGACCAGCAGTTCCATCTCGCTTCTCCTCAATGTGCCCCGTCGGACCGCGCTCCGGGTTTCACGCGCTCCCCGCCCGTCGGACCGTCACCGTGTTGTCGTCGTTCGCCCGATCCACAACCACCCGCGTCTGGCTGGGGATCTCCTTCCCCGCCGAGAGCGCGTTGAACTGGCGCTGCTTCCCGCCCACCACCAGCGTCACCAGCCCCCGGCCCTTCCCCGCCGCCGGGACCGCCACGTACACCACGCCCTCGAGGCCCACGGTCTCCACGATCGACACGTTGCCGCTCGCCTGGAGCTTGTGCACCGCCCGCATCATCGCCGCCTGCGCCAGCAGCAGCACCGCCCCGCACCCGAAGCCCGTCAGGATCGACCACCCGACGCTCAGGTCCGCGCCCTTGAGCGCCCCCAGCCCGCCCCATCCCAGCCCCATGAAGAACGCCGCCCCGCCCTCGAGCGTCAGCAGCCTCAGCGCATCTCCCGAATCCGAGTGCCCCGCATCTCCGTGCGCATCCCCCAGTGCCCCGTGGTCGAAGTCCGTGTCGTGCCCCCCGATGAGCACCATCAACAGCCGCAGCGCGAACACCGCCGTGCCCAGCACCGCCGGGATCCCGAACCACGCCGCCTGTCCATCAAAGAGTGCCGACCACATCGGAAAGCCTCCGTGCCGCTCCGAGCGGGCACGCAGCATACCAGAGTTTGAGCGGAAGAGTCGCCGTGCCGTCTGCATTTCGGTTTCTCTGTGGGGACGACGCGGCTCCTGGCCCAATCGGCGTCGTGTGCGCACGACGGCTGCCCGACGTAAGTGCCTGAAAAAAAAGGAGTTACAACCATGATCACATCTGCTGCAAACGACCTCCGGCCAGCTTACGGTTGGCTATCATCTGCGTAGATCGCCGAGTCTCGCGGAGAGACAGCCGCGAGAGCGGGGGACCCACTTTGTAGGGGCGAATCGCGCCGTTGCGTAGGGCGAACCTTTCCCGCCCGAGCCCGTCAGCTCACCTCGTAGGCGTTGGTAAGGATGCACCAGCCGGATCGTCGGTGGTCATCCACTGTCGCATTCGGAGGTTCGCACAGTGGCATCGTTACAACCCGGTTCGGATACGTCCCGCGCGGTCGGTGCGCGCGGGAAGGACGCCCCATTATCCAAGCGCGTTCGCCGCGCTCTCATCGGCCCGCCTCGCCCGCTCGACGATAAGGGGCTTTTCCACAAGGTCACCCTTGTCGCCGTCCTCGCATGGATCGGGCTGGGCGCCGATGGTCTTTCCTCGTCCGCCTACGGCCCCGAGGAGGCTTTTCGCACCCTCGGGGCCCACACCTATCTGGCCATCGGTCTCGCGGTTGTCATGGCCGCAACAGTCATCGTCATCTCCATCGCCTACAGCCGCGTGATCGAGCACTTCCCCCATGGCGGCGGCGGCTACGTCGTCGCGACCAAACTCCTCGGCGAGCGGGCCGGCCTCGTCTCCGGGTCCGCTCTGCTGGTGGACTACGTGCTCACCATCACCATCTCCATCGCCGCGGCGGGAGACGCTCTGTTCAGTTTCGTTCCCATCGAGTGGCACAGCCTCAAACTCCCGATAGAGGTCCTCCTTGTCGTGGGCATGATCGTCCTCAACCTGCGCGGCGTGCGAGAATCCGTGCTCGTGCTCGCGCCCATCTTCTTCCTCTTCGTCATCACCCACTTTGTGCTGATCTTCATCGGCATCGGCGTGCAGCGCGACCATCTCGTCCAGACGGTCTCCGAGGCATCGCGAGATTGTCGCGCGGGGCTGGCGACCCTCGGCGTCGGCGGAATGGCCCTCCTCTTCACCCACGCCTATTCCCTGGGTGGTGGAACCTACACGGGCATCGAAGCCGTCTCGAACGGTCTGGCGATCATGCGGGCGCCGCGCGTCGCCACCGGAAAACGCACCATGGCCTACATGGCAGCCTCACTGGCCTTCACGGCCTCTGGTCTGCTCCTGTGCTATCTCATCTGGAACGTTTCACCCGTCGCGGGAAAGACCATGAACGCCGTCCTCGCCGAACGGTTTGTCGAGCGCGTGCCACTCGGCTCCGGCTTTGTTGTGCTCACCATGCTCGCCGAGGGCGCAATCCTGGTCGTCGCCGCCCAAGCGGGCTTCATGGACGGCCCGCGCGTCCTCGCCAACATGGCCGTTGATTCGTGGGTTCCCCGCCGCTGTGCGGCGCTCTCCGAGCGGCTCACCACCCAGAACGGGATCGTCCTCATGGGTCTCGCCGCCCTGGCAGCGCTGATCGCCACCCGCGGCGACGTCCGCTATCTCGTGGTGATGTACAGCATCAACGTCTTCCTCACTTTCTCCATGACCGAGACCTCGATGTGCCGCTTCTGGATCGGTGAGCGTCGCCAACGGCGAGACTGGTGGCACAAGATCGGCATCCACGCGGTAGGTCTCGCGATGTGCGCCACGATACTCTGCATCACGGTGATCGAGAAGTTCTCCGAGGGCGGCTGGATCACTCTAACGATCACCGTGGGTGTGGTCGGCATCTGCCTGCTCGTGCGCCGACACTACACGTCGGTCGCTCGCACTCTGGAGCGAGCCTTCGAAGGTCTGGAGAAGATTCCCGAGGACGCGCCGTTCGTCGCAGGGCAGCCCGACCCCTCGCTCCCGGTTGCCGTCGTTCTTGTCGGTGGATTCAACGGCTTTGGAGTCCATACCACCCTCAACGTTTTTCGTGCGTTTCCCCAGCACTTCAAAGGAGTTGTCTTCGCCAGCGTCGGCGTGATCGACTCCGGGGTCTTTAAGGGTGAAGGGTCGATGGAAGCCTTGCGAGAGCGCACCGCGGCCGCCCTTGACGACTACGCCCGCATCGGGCGTCGCCTCGGCATTGCGTGCACAACCCGCGTGGTGATCGGCACCGACGCCGTGGAGGAGGGTGAGAAACTCTGCCTCGCCATCGCGGCCGAGTTCTCCCGCCCCACGTTCTTCGCCGGACAGGTCATCTTCGGGCGCGAAGCCTGGTACCACCGCCTCCTGCACAACCAGACCGCCTACGCGCTCCAGCGCCGCCTCCAACTCGCCGGACTCAGCACGGTCATCCTTCCCGCACGAGTGTCCAACTGAATCGCCCGTCGACGCCCCTCGCTCGGTATGTCCTACGCGGGCGAGGGGCCGTCGTACGCATGGTTCACCGGATCGATTCTCCGCATCGGCTTCTCCCGCGTCTGTTCCTCCACAACGTGCGCCACCAGCCCCGGCGTCCGCGCGATCATGAAGATCCCGTTGAACACCCGCGGGTCCATCCCCAGGTCCGCCAGGATCGCCCCGATCGCGCCATCAACGTTGATCGGCAGCGGCTTGCCGATGGCCGCGAACGCCCGCTCGATCGCCCGCGCGGCCCCGATGTGCGAAGTGGGGGTCTCCTTCAGCCCAGCCTCCGCCGCCAACTCAAACAGCCGCGCCGTCCGCGGGTCCTTCGTATGCACCCGATGCCCAAACCCGTTGATCCGATCCCCGCTCCCCTTGATGCGAGCAACTTCATCCGCGGCAACCGCGTCAAGCCCCTTCTGATTTGCCATTCGCGATTTGCTATTTGCCATTTCGAGCACGTGCCCCAAGAACCTCGCACAATCCTCGATCGCCCCCCCATGGTGCTTGTTGATCGACATGATCCCCGCCGCCACGCTCTGGCTCAGGCTCGCCCCCGTGCTCGCCACCGTCCGCGCGGCCAGGCAGCTCGGCGGCGTCGCGCCGTGGTCGATGCTGGAGACCAGGATCGCATCCATCAGCCGACCCACCCTCTCGTCCGGCATCTGCCCCGTGAGGATCAGGTACACCGTCGCCCCGAACGACGCCTTCCCCATCAAGTCCGCGATGTCGCGCCCGCGCACGGCGACCTTGTTCGGCTCGATCTTCGTGATCCCCGTCGTCCACACCGCCCTCTTCTCCGCCTCGCTCATGAGCGACCTCGATCCCTTCTTGCTCAGCATCCCCGCCACCGCCCCGGGCAACTCTCCGAACGCATCAACAACCACCGCCCCCGCCCCGCGCAGCGCGGCCACTTTCCCCGCGTGCGTTCCCCGATTTCCCTCGATGATCGCCCCCGCGTGCGAGAACCGCGTCCCCGCCTTCGCCGCCTTCCCGCCGATGTACGCCGCGACGGGCTTCGTGATTTTCCTGGCCGCGATCAACTCCGCCAGTTCCTCTTCCTGCGTCCCGCCGATCTCGCCGAACACCACGATCGCATCCGTCGCCGGATCATCCTCGAACATCATCGCGACCTCGGGAATCCGCAGCCCCAGCACGGCATCGCCCCCGATGTGCACGATCGACGAGATCCGCACCCCCGCCTGCCCGAGGTAGTACGCCGTTGACGACGACATCCCGCCCGAGCGCGAGATGATCCCCACGCCCGTCCCGCCGGGCAGCGGCGGCTTGAACCACTCCCGCGCCGATTCCGCCCGACCGCCGATCATCCCGACCACCGCCTTCCCCGGCGAGGCGATCCCCAGCGTGTTGGGCCCGACAAACCTCGCGGGCGGACTCCGCTTCTCCGCGGCCGCCGCGATCTCCATCGCATCCCACACCGGCACCCGGTCCGCCACCAGCACCACCATCCTCACCCCCGCCTCGATCGCCTCGATCGCCGCCGGCTTCACCCCCGCCGCGGGCACGAACAGCACCGAGATATCCACGCCGCCGAGGGCCGCCACCGCCTCCGCGCACGAGTTGAACACCGGCACCCCCAGCACCCGCGTCCCCCCCTTCCCCGGCGTCACGCCCCCGACCACGTTGGTGCCATAGTCGAGCATCAGCCGCGCCCGGGCCTGCCCCTCGCGCCCGGTGATGCCCTGCACGATCACCCGCGTGTGTTCATCGATGAGGATCGACATGGGCGGAGGATACGGGGGAAAGCGGGAAGGGGGAAGGGTGAGGCGGGAAGTGACGGAGTGACGGAGTGACGAAGTAAAAGACCCCAAGCCGTGTGGCCCGGGGTCTTTGTTTTCTACTCCGTCACTCGCTCACTCCGTCACTTCTTCCTCACGCCGCCATCTTCATGGCCGGCGCGGGCGCGTTCTCGACCATCGAGAACCCTCCGCCGCCGCCCGCACCGAATCGGATGGTGACGCTCGCGGTCTGCCCGCTCACCGTGCCGCGCTGGCAGGTCACGAAGTACGACACGGGCATGGAGACGCCGGAGATCGTCGGCAGCGTGGAGTCGGTGAACGACTTGCCGCCGATGGCCCCGAGGTAGCGCGGCGCGGGCTCGTTGGCGAACTGCCGCGTCACGATGTACACCGCGTTGCCGTCGCCGACGCACTTCCACCCGAGGGTGAGTTCGCCCGTGGCGGGGTTGATGGTCACCTTGAAGTTGTCGGGCGTGCCGGGGATGGGGGCGGGCCCGGGGGGCGCGGGCATCTCGACCTGCGCGAGGTTGTAGACGGTCGCCGGGTTGGCCTGCGCATCGGCGAAGGCCTTGATGAGGCGGATGTCGTCGCGCCCCGCGCTCATCATCAGGCTCCACATGTCGTACCACTTCGAGGTGGCCGTCCTGGCCGCATCGCGGGCGGCGAGCATGTCGCCGTACGCCTTGCGGGCGTTGAGCACCTTGGTCGCCAGATCGGTCATCGCCGCGGCGGTGAGTCCGATCGTGGTCGGCGCCGCGGCCCAGATGGGCTGGTGGACCTCGAAATACTGCAACTGTCCGATCTTCGTATCCGGTAAGACGCTCATGCTCGAACTCCTTGCACAACTGTGCAGCAGGGGGAGGGGGGTGCGTCCGCGAACAGAACGCAGCGGGCGCGTTTTCGGGAGTGAAGTTCGGAAACCCGAGACCGCAACTTCAGCGCGACCGGAAAAACCGATACAGATTCATTCACCGCGAAGGGGGGAAGGGAGGCGAAGAGGACGAAGCAGGGATGGGGGGGGGTTCGGGGAATGACAGGCGATGGTGCGATAAGAATCGCTGCCACGCCCGCGCACGCGGCATTCGGGGAAACCGGAGATCGTGCGACGGGAAGAATTCGGTGCCGAACAGCCACAATTCGGCCCCGAACAGTTGCTGTTCGGCCCGCGACAACGACAATTCGGAGCCGAACACCGGCTGTCCGGAGCCGAACGCGCACCATTCGGCCCGCGACAGAGACAGTTCGGAGCCGAACGCCCGGCGTTCGGCCCGCAACAGCCGCCGTTCGGCTCCGAACGCCGAGCGTTCGGCCCCCGCGCATCGTCGTTGCGTGCCGAGTTGGAAGGAAGCTCCTCACCATGAATGGTGGGAGGTGCTGGTCGCCGCCGTGTGGCCCCGAAGGGGCCCCGGGGTGTCGCCACGGGTGCAGCGGCGGGGCGTTTACCGCCGCCGAACCCGGGGTAGGGGAGGGGAGCCCCCCCCCCCCCCCCCGGGGGGGGGGGGGGAGGGGGGCCGGGGCCATCGACGACGCCCAAGACTCCTTCGCCCCTCCGGGGCGATCACGATCTCACGAACGAACTCCACGGGTTCCGCGACGCTCAAAGCCGCGTCGCTCCACCCGCGGCTACAACCCGGAGCCCCTGCCGGGGCTCAAGGCAACGGAGCAGATGCCGCCGCCCCACTTGATCGCCTTGCGGATTCTCGGGTGCGGCTTCATCGCCGCATTCTAACTCCTCTTTCCCCTCCACCACCGCGAACCGCTGCGTGACCCCTGCGGACCTTTGCGTGCTGCCTTGACTTCGTCCCCTCCGTTCTTCCTTCGTGCTCTTCGTGTCCTGAGCACCGTCGGTCATCCAGAACCCGCTCGCTGACGCTCGGGGCTCGTTGCCGACACCAACCGACACCCCGCGTTTCCCGCCCTCGTTACCCTCCACCGCAGTGCCCCTCATCTACGCAGGCATCGACGAAGCCGGATACGGCCCGCTCCTCGGGCCGCTCTGCGTCGGCATGGCCGCGTTTCGCGTGGACGATTGGGCCGAGGGCGCGGCCGCCCCGGACCTGTGGGACGCCCTCTCCGCCGCCGTCTGCCGCGAGGGTCGTGACCCGAAGCGTCGCATCGCCGTGGACGATTCCAAGAAACTCAAGGGCTCGAACTCCAGCACCACACGCCACCCGCTCACCCACCTTGAGCGCGGCGTGCTCTCCTTCCTCGCCGCGATGGACACCGCTTCTGACCCTCCCTCACACCTCGACACCTCGACACCTCGGCACCTCTCCCACGACCTCGACTTCTTCGCCCGCGTCGGCGTGAAGGCCCCGGCGGAATCCTGGTACGCGGGCGAGCCCGCGAAGTGTCCGGCCTCCACCTCTCCCGAGGCCATCGGCATCGCGGCCAACGGCCTGCGCATCGCGCTGGAGGGCGCCAAGATCCAGCCCATCGCTCTGCGCTGCCAGGCCATGGGCGAGGGCGTCTTCAACGAACTCGTCGGCGCGGCGGGAACCAAGGCCGCCGCCACCGAGGCCGCGCTCACCGAGCACCTCTGGACGATCTGGGACCGCTGGGGCACGATCGGCGCGGAGAGTGGTGGGGGGGTGAGGGTCATCTGCGATCGCCAGGGCGGCCGGTCGTACTACACGGAAGTGCTCTCGCGGGCCTTCCCCGGCGTCGCCGTCGCTCAGACGCACCACTCCGAAACCCAGAGCCGCTACGAACTCTCCGGCAAGGGGACGGATGGAGTGCCGCGCCACATGCACGTCCTCTTCCTCGTCGAGAGCGAGCAGCACCACCTCCCCGTCGCCCTCGCCTCCATGCTCGCCAAACTCACGCGCGAAACGCTGATGGCCCGCTTCAACCGCTACTGGTGCGCCCGCATGCCCGAACTCAAGCCCACGGCCGGGTATCGCAACGATGCGTGGCGATGGCTGGAGGAGGCCAAGGGCGTGATCGCCGAGGGCGAGCGTGCAGCGCTGATGCGGCGGGCCTGATTGAAACGCAGAGTCGCGCAGTGTTTCACAGAGTTGATTCGGAGATGAAGGCGAGGCTGTCGCCGTTCTATCCTTGTTTCTCACTCCGTGCCTTCCCTCTGTGCAACTCTGCGCGACTCTGTGTTTCAAACCCAAATGTCCGAAGCCCAGCACATGCTCAACCTCGCCGCCCGCCTCGCCTCCCGCGCGGCGGGCTACGTCGAGCCCAACCCCATGGTCGGGTGTGTCATCGTGAAGGACGGCCGCGTCATCGGCATGGGTCACCACCTCGTCTACGGCGGCCCGCACGCCGAGGTGAACGCCCTCGCCGATTGCGCAGCACGCGGGGGGGGTGAAGACCCGCGCGGCGCGACCGTCTACGTCACCCTCGAACCTTGCGCCCACCACGGCAAGCAGCCCCCGTGCGTGGACGCCCTGATCACCGCCGGCGTCGCCCGCGTCGTCTGCGCCCGCCGCGATCCGAACCCGACAGCCCTCGGCGGAGCCGACCGCCTCGCCGCCGCGGGCATCGCCTTCGAGATCAACGAAGAGAGCCACGCCGCTATCCGCCTGAGCGACCCGTTCATCAAGCGCATCACCACCGGCCTCCCCTGGGTCATCGCAAAATGGGCCCAGACCATCGACGGCCGCATCGCCACCCGCACCGGCGAGAGCAAGTGGATCTCCTCCGAAGCCTCGCGCCGGCGCGTCCACCGCACCCGCGCCCGCGTCGATGCCATCCTCACCGCCGTCGGCACGCTCTTGGCCGACGACCCGCTCCTCACCGCGCGAGCTGGATGGCGCCGCCGCCGCACCGCCCGCCGTGTCGTGATCGATCCCGCCCTTGAGATCCCGGATTCTGCCGGAATGCTCCGCACCCTCGACGAGGCCCCGGTCACGATCGTTTGCGCCGACAACGCCCTCCGCACCCGGCAGCGCACCGTCGCCACGCTCACCGCCATGGGCGTGGAGGTCGTCGCCCTCGGCTTGGAGTCGGGCGGAGAAGACGAAGTCGGCGTGGACGCCACGCTCCGCTACCTTGTCTCCGCCCACAACGCCACCAACGTCCTCATCGAGGCCGGACCCGGCCTCCTCGGCCGACTCTTCGACGCCGACCTCGTCGATGAGGCCCATGTCTACATCGCCCCCATGCTCCTCGCCGACGAGCAAGCCAAGCCCGCCGCACGCGGCCGCGCCGCCGACAAACTCTCCGACGCCAAGCGCTTCACCCTCGACCGCACCAAGCGCATCGGCGACGACGTGCTCGCGATCTACCGTCGCTCTTCCAGCACATGATCAGCACGAAAGGTCCGCTCCCGGCGCAAGACCTCCACCTCCGTCCTCTCCGTTCTTCCTTCGTGCTCTTCGTGTCCTGAACACCGCCCCGTCTCACGCCCGCTTCCAAAACACCAAGGACTCCCGCACCGTCGCCGCCAGCCGCCGGTCATCGAGTTGCACCCACACCTTCGTCCCCTCCCGCGCGGCGGCCCGCTTCACCACCGCACCCGCCACGTGCGCCTGCCCCACCATCGGGCTCATGCACGAACTCGTCACCGCCCCGACCACCGCCGCCGTCGGGCGTCCCCCCCCCCCAAACCCCCCCCCCCCCCGCCCCTCCCGGGGGCGGGTCGGCCACCCCCCCCCCCCCGCCCGTCGCAGGCTTCGGCGCGCCCTCGGGCAACGCAATCCGCAGCCCCACCAGCCGCTGCTTCGGATGCCCGAGCGACTGCATCCGCGCCACCACCTCCTGCCCCAAATAGCACCCCTTCTTGAACGACACCCGATCGTTCAGCGTCTCCACCCCAGTCTCGTGCGGCAGCGAGTCCGGCCCGAAGTCCGCCAGATACAGCGCACTCCCCGCCTCGATCCGCGCCATGTTCAGCGCGTGCCACCCGATCCGCCGGGCCCGCGGCCCGCTTGCCTGGGTGGCCCGCCGGTCCCCGGCGGGTTCAGCCCAGGGTTCCGACAGCGCCGCATACACCGCCACCGCCCCATCCGCCGGCATCAACAACTGCAACCCGATCTCCCCGCCCACGTCCCAACGATCCACAATCACCTCAACCCCCGCAACCCGCACGCGCCCCACCTGCCCCGTCTTGATGTCCGCAACCGCCGCTCCCTCAAGGTGCTCCGCCTGCCCCGCCACCAGCGCCGCCGCCCCCGGCCCATGCACCGACACCCGATGCCACGCCGGCGTCTCATCCACAACGCGGCAGTCCTCGCTGATGATGTATCCCTCCAGCCCCTTGAGCGTCCGCTCCGCCGCGTGCACATCCACGTCGATCACCACCCGGTCCGGCAGATTCAGCATCCGCAGGTCCCCGTCGATCCGCCCCTTGCGATTCAGCCAGAACGACCGGCGCGCCGTCCACGGCCCATACCCCCCCTTCTCGCTCAACTCCTGCGTCACCATCCGATTCAGAAACGACAGCCGATCCGGCCCCGTCACCAACAGCGTCGCCCGGTGCGGCATGTCAAACACCGCCGCGTGCGTGCGGATCGCCGCGTACTCAATCTCCACTGGGTCAAATGCCTCAACAAGCAAAGCCTCGCCATCCCCCCCCCAGGGCCCGCTTCCGTAGGGAGAAAGCAGCCCGTCCCCGGCGCGGTGCAGTTCAAGAAGTGGTGAGCGGCGGGACACAGGCAACTGTAGATGAGCAGGTGAGCAGGTGAACGGGTGAGCAGGTGATGCGACCCCCGCGTTCTCACCTGTTCACCTGCTCACCCGTTCACCTGCTCACCTCCCCGCCTTGCCCCCCCAGACACGCAACCCCTACCATCGCCCCCTATGGCCAAATCCACCTCCGTCAACACCGACCTCCTCATCGACCTCTGCGCCACCCCCGGCGTCCCCGGGCGCGAGGAGCGCGTCCGGGCGTTGATCCAGAAGGAGATCAAGGGCCTCTTCGACGAGACCCGCGTGGACAACATGGGCAACCTGATCTGCCGCCGCGCGGCCACGAAAAAGCCGGGTGGCAAGGGCAAGCCCACCCGCGTCCTCCTCCTCTGCCACATGGACGAGATCGGCTTCTACGTCAAGGGCATCGACGATCAGGGCTTCATCCGCGTGAACAACGCGGGCGGCTTCGACACCCGCAACCTCTTCTCCCGGCGCGTCCTCGTCTGCACCGACGACGGCGACCTCCCCGGCGTCATGAACCCCGGCGGCCGGCCCATCCACATTGCCAGCGAGGAAGACAAGAAGAAGATCCCCGAGGTCAAGGAGTTCATGGTCGATATCGGCCTCCCCGCCGCCAAGGTGAAGAAGGCCGTCAAGGTCGGCGACTACGTCGTCATGAACGAGCCCCCGATGCTCGTGGGCGAGAAGTTCGTCTCCAAGGCCTGCGACAACCGCGTCGCCTGCTGGCTCGGCATCGAGTCCGTCCGCGCCATCGACGCCGGCAAGGCATCCCACGCCTGCGACCTCTACGTCGTCTTCACCGTCCAGGAGGAGGTCGGCCTCCGCGGGGCCCACACCGCCTCCTTCGGCGTCGAGCCCGACATCGCCATCGGCCTGGACGTCACGCTCGCCTGCGACACCCCCGGCGTCCCCGCCGACGAGATGGTCACCAAGCACGGCGACGGGTGCGGCCTGCACATCATGGACTCATCCTTCATCTCCGACTACCGCCTCATCAACGACCTCGAGGCCGTCGCGACAAAGAACGGCATCAAGCACCAGCGCACCATCCTCGGCCGCGGCGGCCAGGACGGCGCGGCCGGCCAGCAGGCCCGCTCCGGCGCCCGCGCCGCCGGCATCGTCGTCGGCACCCGCTACATCCACACCGTCACCGAGATGATCGACCTGGGCGACCTCGCCGCGGCCCGCGACCTGCTGGCGGCATGGATCCCCACGGTGTGACCCGCGCGGGTTGAGAAGGTGACAACGGGTGGCACTGGCGGCTTGTCCGCCAGTGGTGTGCGCAAGGTCCGCTCGTACCATCGCCCATGCCCGCCCATGCGGTCCGCGTCATTCCAGCCCTCGCCACGCGCGGCGTCTATGTCCTCTCTATCCTCTTCGGAGCCCTCTATGGCCTGACCGTGGATGCACAAGAGCGATGGGCCTTCGGCCTCCAACGTAGCCCGTTCGTCCAAGCCCACCTCACCCCGACCCAGGCCAACATCCTCGCGTTGGTCCTCACCATCACCGGCGCGCTCGTCCCGGGCATCGCCATCGGTCTCTGGCTCTCCTGCCTCTCGCAGCGCCTCCGCCAGACCGCCATTGCGGCCGCTCTCGCCGGTGCGGCCACGATGCTCTCCTCCCTTTTCCTGGGCAGGGTCCTCCTCTCCCCCGACGGCGGCACCGACTGGCAGGGCTGGCCCCCTATCGGGTTTGCCATCAACCTCATCATCATCTCCTTCATCAGCGCGGCCGCGGCCCTCCTCGTCCGATGGCTCATCCGCACGCTCCTGTTCACCACCGTCGAGCAGGATGGCACCCGCTGTTCCCGCTGCGGGTACCAACTCGGCAGCCCCACCATCACCACCTGCCCCGAGTGCGGCGTACCGGCGAACCCAACCCGACTCGCCTTCCATCGCCTCCACCGCGCAAGCGCGTTCCTCCTGTCCAACGCTCGCATCCTCGCCGGGGTGTTCATCGTCGCCATGCTCATTCCCCTCGCCCTCGCCATCCATGGACGCACCATCCCCTCCCTGCGCTTCTTCTCGAAGTTCACCAACAACGACAGCGGTGTCCTGGGGATGATGATCCCGCGTGATGTGGGAGGCGGCACGAGCAACTGCATCTCCGCGTGGACCCCGATCCCCGGCGACACCACCCGCGCCATCATCATTCTCTACGTTCCCGACCAGCGTTCGCCGCTGCCGGCGATGCGACTGGCCGTCGCCGAAACACCCGGTCCAAGCCCGCCGAGCGGCCCCGGGTTCCAAACCAACTACGGCGCACCCGAGATCGGCTGCGATCTTCCCCGCGATCTTGCCGAGCGCGTGGTTCGCGAAGGCATCCCCCCAGCCCTCATCCGGGCCCTGACCACCGAAGCCGACAACGCACGCTGGAACCCCACTCCCACCCCGGTCGGCTGGTTCACGGCGAATGCGTCGGTCTGGATCGACCCGGCACCGTACTTCTCCGCCCGCTAGCCGCACCGAAGACGCGCCCGTGACCGCAGGAATCCGCTCATGATCATCACCCCCCCAAGCGCCCGTCCCTCCACCAAAGGCCCGCCCGAGTACTTCACCGGCTGGGTGCGCATCGATCCCGTCATCCAAGCCCCCGACCCGGCGCGGGTCGCCACGGCCACCGTCACCTTCGAGCCCGGCGCCCGCACCGCCTGGCACACCCATCCGCTGGGCCAGACGCTGATCGTCACCGCCGGCTGCGGCTGGGTGCAGCGCGAGGGCGGGCCGGCCGAGACGATCCGGGCGGGCGACGTCGTCTGGTTCCCGCCCGGCGAGAAGCATTGGCACGGCGCGACCGCGACGACCGCGATGAGCCACATCGCCCTGCAGGAAAAGCTGAACGGCTCGCCGGTCGACTGGCTCGAACAGGTCACCGACGCGCAATATGCCGGCCCGGCCGCGTAGGCGGGACCGGAACGCAGCCACGCCCTCGCCGACGCGATGCCGGCGCCCCTCCGCCGTCCGGCGCGGGCTCAGGGCGCCTTGGCCTGCGGCCGCGGCGGTGTCGCCACGGCCGGCAGCGACTTGAGATATTCCGCCATCGCCGCACGGTCGGCGTCGGAAAGCTGCGAGATGTTGCGGACGACCTCCGCCATCGGGCCGCCGACGCTGTCGAAGCTCGGCGTGAAGCCGGTCTTCAGCAATTCGGCGATC
>OEIU01001159.1_pt1 | contig 18491 bp, 15 predicted proteins | sample 1539221 | NCBI WGS metagenome assembly OEIU01 (sample SAMN03792071, study PRJEB22550) | activated sludge metagenome | feature: wastewater treatment plant; material: activated sludge; isolation source: Wastewater treatment plant of a petroleum refinery complex | place: Argentina: Zarate | collected...
ATCATGGTGGTCGCGAGGAACAAGCTAAAATGTTGGCGTCCGAAGGAGTAACCTGTACGGATTATGTTGTCGATAACTTTAAGGATTTACGATGGTGGCATTCATAGCTAAAGACCGTCTACCGTCTACAACCTACCACCTACCACTTGTAGTTATCGTCGGTCCAACAGCTAGTGGCAAAACAAGTCTAGCGATTAAAATAGCTAAGGATTTTGGTGGCGAAATTATTTGTGCTGATTCGCGTTCTATTTATAAGGGTCTAGATATTGGCACAGCCAAACCAACCGTCGGAGAGCAACGAGAAGTTAAGCATTGGGGGCTGGATTTAGTGGGTCCGGGCGAGCGATTTACGGTTGCAGACTTCAAAAAATATGCTAATGCGGCAATTGATGATATACGCTCCAGAGGTAAGATACCATTTATCGTTGGTGGCACGGGCCTATATATTGACGGTGTGATATTAGATTATAAGTTTACGTCTAGCGAAGTGGTATTCAACAGGGGTAGTTTTGAGTCATTGTCGATCGATGAATTGCATGATTATTGTCGGAAACACAACATATCTTTACCTGAAAACAGTAAAAATATACGATATGTGATACGAGCAATTGAAAGAAATGGTATAAATAACACTAGAAATGCTAAACCAAACAGCAATACTATCGTTGTAGGAATATCAACTGAAAGAAGTCTTCTCAGACAGAGAATTAAGCTGCGAGTTGAACAAATGTTTAACAATGGAATTGTCGACGAGACCAATAAATTGGGCGAATTATATGGCTGGGACTCAGAGCCACTAACTGGCAATGTATATCGTATTGTTCGTGATTTGATTGATGGAAGGGTAAGCTTAGAGGAGGCAAAAATAAAAGCAGAAATTCAAGACTGGCGACTGGCAAAAAGACAAATTACTTGGTTTAGAAGGAATTCATTTATTAAATGGTGTAGTCTTGACGATGCAGAGGTATATATAGGGCAAATACTCGCCAAGCAAGCCCGGTCATGATATGATAGAACACGAAAGTTACCCGGAGTAAAAATAATGATTGACGCACTATTTGGTTCAAAAACACGAGTGAAGTTGTTGCATCTTTTCCTGAATCATCCAGGTCAACCATTTTATGTACGCGAGATAACGCGCAAAATTGAAGAACAAATTAATTCAGTTCGTCGTGAACTGTCAAATATGCTAGAAGTTGGAATTATTACTAGTGATAGTGCGGATAATAAACTGTATTATCAAGTTAATCAACGTTATGAGTATTACGTACCACTAAGGGCGATTTTTGCCGATGCTAAAGACGACGTCAAGATTATTCAACCGGTTGAAGTAGCTACGAATAAGGTTTATGAGTCAGAACTTGCTGGTATTACGGGGCTTCGAGTTGCAATAGCGGCCGGTGTTTTAGTTAAAGGCTCTGTTTCGCCAGTTGACCTTATTCTAGCTGGCAACGTATCTATGACCAAAGTTAAAGCAGTTATAAAAATGATTGAAAAACAAGAGGGACGGGACGTTAATTATAGCATTCTGCCATACGAAGAGTTTTATTACAGATTAAGTATTAGGGATAAATTCATTACCGAGATACTAGATAGCAACCACAGTGTTGTTATCGACAAAGACAATGTACTGACAAAAGAATAGGAGATGTGAATTATGTTTGAAATTGAATATAAAGGTGGTAATACAGTTGTGCTTTCTACGAAAAAGCACACGGTTGTAATTGATCCAAAACTATCCATAGTAGGTTTGAAGGATTTAATCATTAGGGGTGCAGTCGAGATCGCAACCGAGCAACGGTTTTCAGTTAATGGTCAGGATGCCCAGCTAGTAATTGATGGACCGGGCGAGTATGGTGTTGGTCCATTTGATATTCACGGTATTCCAGCTCAAAGACACTTAGATACTGAAAGTGATGAACCAATATCAACAATATATCGGATAGAGGTTGGCGATGTTCGTATCGGCGTTATTGGTAATATTTATGAAAAACTATCAGATACTCAGTTTGAAGAACTAGGTTTGATTGATATTTTGATCCTACCCGTGGGTGGCGGAGGCTATACACTTGATGCAACTGGCGCTGTTAATCTAGTTAGATCAATAGACCCAAGAGTCGTAATACCTGTTCATTATGCCGATAAAGGACTTAAGTATGAGGTTCCACAAGATAATCTAGAGACTTTCGTGTCTGAACTAGGTGCGCCAAAAGAGGTGGTGCAAAAGTATAAAGTTAAACAACCAGCCTCGATACCTGCTACTTTGACGATTATCAAACTAGAACGTTCTTAATCGATTAGCGAGTTAAAAATACCCGTCAAAAGCGACGGGTATTTATTAGGTCTAGGTCGATGTTATTAGGCTAAGATGCCTTTTTTCTTGAGCGTTCGTATAGCCTGGGTACTTAGTACCATTGTGATTTTCTGACCATCAAGTTCGAAGGTCTTTTTTTGCAGGTTAGGTTTAAAGGCGCGTTTTGTACGACGCAAAGAAAAGCTCACATTGTGGCCGAATTGTTTACCTTTTCCAGTTAGTTCGCAGCGTGCTGCCATAATTAGACTTCCATTTATTTTTAACAATCTGTATCAGTATACAGTTTACACCTCTATACGTCAAGGGGTCTATATGTCAAAGTGCTTTAGCTGATATACTAAACTAGATGACTATTGATATTGTTCATATTTTAATCGTGATAGGCGTAATATTGTTTTCAATGACGCTACACGAGGCGATGCACGCTTTCGTTGGCTACTGGCTTGGAGATGAGACTGCGAAGCTACAGGGTAGGCTGAGTTTGAATCCAATTAAACACATTGACCCCTTTTTAACATTATTGCTACCTATAATTTTGGCTATAATTGGCGCTCCTATCTTTGGTGGGGCAAAGCCTGTACCGTTTAACCCCAGCAATATTAGGTGGGGTGAGTGGGGTGCTGCACTGATCGCTGTCGCCGGGCCGTTAACTAACTTATTTATCGCATTTATAATGTTCGGTATCTTTGCGGTGATTGGTGCGCCTGCGTCAGGTCTAGCGGGACAGATTTTGATGACGGCAGTATTAGTTAATCTAGGGTTCTTTGTATTTAATATGATTCCTATACCTCCACTTGATGGATCCAGGGTGCTTTATGCCTTAGCGCCTGAATTCGTACGACGTGGTATGGAGGCAATCGAAAGATTTGGTATAGTGTTGATCTTTCTTATTATTATGGTGGGTAGCAGTTTAGTCGGTACATTTATGATTGCGATAATCACATTCTTCATTCAGGTGTTCGGCCAGATCTTTGGTCTTTCAGTGTTATAATAGAAGTGTCCAGGGTAAACCTAGGCGTGCATGATTTTCCTGAATATCATATAGATAGGGAGTTCAAATTATTCATTTCCGTGGAAATGTTTTGAGGACACCCACCTTGCCTTTACGGTAGGGAATATCGAGCGCCAAAAGTAAGCCCTGGGCTTTTTGATTCGAAGTTCAGATGTTAATATAGACACAAGCGAAAACAAAAAAACAGAAAGAGATAAATGAAACAACGGGTTGTCGTCCAAGCAATTATTCAGAGGAAGGGAAAAACTCTACTTTTGAGGCGTAGTCTTGGCCGGCCTGAATTAATAGGGAAATATGAGCTGCCTGGTGGCAGGCTGGACACGAACGAGCAACCAGAAGATTCGATTAGACGTAGATTGCAATCTGACACTGGATTATCTGCTAAAAATATTCGTCTTTTTGATGTTGTATCGATATTAGATGATGAAGAAGGAAACGTACAGCACGTTCTGCTGGTTTATTTAGTTGAAGTTGAGTCGAATATTAAAGCAATAAAGCTAGGTAGTAGCTATGATAAATACGAATGGCTAAAGATAAGCGCTATGAATGGAACCTTGTTGCGTGATAGCGCTAGGGTAATTCTAGGGTTGGTTGCACAAGATAAGGCCGAGACTACTAAGCCGTCTCCTGGTGGGGGTGCTGAGTCGAGTGGCGATATTACAAAACCAAAAATCGATAAGTCGCACGTAACCGTCTATTCAGATGGTGGATCGCGCGGTAATCCAGGTCCATCGGCAGCTGGGTTTGTAATTTTGGACCAAAATGAGAATGTAATAGATCAAGGAGGGGTGTTTCTTGGTATTACGACAAACAATCAGGCTGAATATCATGGAGTTCAATTAGGGCTAGAACATGCACTAGCGATGGGGGCTAGGTTCGTAGAGTTTAACATTGACAGCATGCTAGTAGTAAATCAAATGAACGGTATTTACAAAATAAAAAACCGGGAACTTTGGCCGATACACGAAAGAATTCGTGATTTGTCATCTAAGTTTGATAAAGTTAGCTTCACTCATGTTCCACGCGAACTCAATCGGCTTGCTGACGGTATGGTTAACAAGATACTTGATGAGCATCAGTCAGATAGTCTTTAACTTTGGTATACTAATATACGGTAGTTCATTAGATGATCGCCAGACATCTTTGATGTTTGGAGGAAAGTCCGGGCAGTGTAGGGCAATAACAGTCGCTAACGGCGACCGGAGGCAACTCTAGGGAAAGTGCCACAGAAACAAAACTACCCTTTATAGGGAAAAGGTGAAATGAGTGGGGTAAGAGCCCACAGCATATCACGGTGACGTGGTATGACGGTAAACCCTGTTAACTGCAAGGAGATCTGTATAAGGGCGGCCCGTCCGCAGGTCGATATCCGCTTGACCTTATAGGCAACTACTAGGCTAGATAGATGATCATCCACGACAGAACCCGGCTTATAGATGAACTGCCAAACAAAATAATCGCTACCATGTGGAGCGATTATTTTGTTTTAACGCTATAGTCAACTTAGTTTTTTACAGATTTAACGATTTCAGCAAATGCTTTTGGTTCGTTTACTGCTAATTCTGATAGGACTTTACGGTCTAGTTCAATGTTTGCAGCCTTTAGGCCAGCAATTAACCTAGCATAAGTAGTTCCTAGTTCCCGAGCGGCTGCGTTAATTCTGGTAATCCATAGACCACGCAAATCGCGTTTTTTGTTGCGACGATCGCGGTACGAATATTGCAGAGAACGGATAACCGCTTGTTTAGCTAGCCTGTATGAACGCGTGCGGTTATGCTGCATTCCTTTTGCTAGCTTTAGGATTTTCTTGTGTTTTGCCCTTGCTGGGACGCTTCTTTTTACTCGCATTATTTAAATTCCTAACGCTCTTTTAACGTTTTTTGCCATTGCTCCAGTAACTGTAGCGCCGGTTTTGATATTGCGCTTGCGGCTTTTACTTTTCTTTGCAAGCATGTGGCTTCCAAAGGCTCGACGACGGGTCAGTTTACCTGTGCTGGTAATCTTGATCCGCTTGGCGGTTCCTTTGTGTGTCTTCATTTTAGGCATTATTTACTCCTTACTACTATGCTCAGATTGCGCCCTGCCATCTGAGGTGTTTGCTCAATTATCGCATCATTTTCTAGAGCAGTAATAATCTTCTCGATCATCTCATATCCTAGTTCTTGATGTGCCATTTCTCGTCCTCTAAAGAAGATTAAAATCTTTACTTTGTTACCTGCGACCAGAAACTCACGAATTTTACGTAGTTTTATTTCAAGATCGTTAGCTCCAATTTTTAATCCCATACGCATCTGCTTTAGCTCGGCTGCTTTGGCATTCTTGCGGTTCTTTTGTTGCTCTTTCATCTTTTGGTACTGGTATTTTCCCCAGTCAACGACTTTTGCAACAGGAGGGTCAGCGTTTGGAGAGATTTCGATTAAGTCGACACCGGCTTCTTCGGCTACTTTTAGTGCATCTGATAGGTTCATTATGCCTAATTGTTCACCGTCGGGGCCAATAACTCGCAGTTTTTCAGCTCGGATTTCTTGATTGATTCGAATTGATTTACTGATCGCGTGTCTCCTTAACTTAGTCTCATAGTTTGAGCGTTTACTCGCTAGCTATTCTACCAGATACGGCACACTAGTTCAAGGGCTGATTCAGGCGGTACTGCAGAGCTTCGCTAATGTGTTCGGGTAAAATGTCAATGTCGCCAGCTAGATCTGCAATCGTACGAGCAACTTTTATGATTTTGAAATAGCTTCTAGCGCTAATCGAGAGTTTTTCAGAAGCGTTTTTTAGTAGTTCGGTTGCAGAAGAAGATATCTTAATGTATTTTTTAACTGCTGTACTGTCAATTGATGCGTTGTATATAGTACTACTACCATATCTGTCGGCTTGCATTTTTTGAGCAACTTTTATAATTCGTATTGCTGATTCTTGTTGTGATAGTCTCAACGATGTATTATTCAATAATGTTTCATTGGGCACTTTTGATACGTTAATAACCAAGTCGATTCTATCTAGAAGCGGCCCGGATAACTTCTTTTGATACATTAAGATTTGAGATGCGCTACAGTTACATACCTTTTTACTGTCTCCTAAATATCCGCATGGGCAAGGGTTCATCGTGGCAACTAACATAAAATCAGCTGGGTAAATTACATTACCGTTTGACCTAGAAATACTTATCTGTCTGTCTTCTAGGGGCTGTCTGAGCGACTCTAGAGTAGAACGTGAATATTCGGGCAACTCGTCTAAGAAAAGTACACCTGTGTGCGAGAGACTAATTTCACCAGGTTTTGGTCGTACTCCACCGCCAGTGATCGATATCTGGCTAGCTGTATGGTGTGGAGACCTAAACGGTCGTTTAACTGCAACTACACCTTCAGTCTCTCCGGCTAGACTATATAACTTGGTGACTGCTAGTTGCTCCTCGGTGCTTAGGGGTGGCAAAAGATTAACCAAAGCCTTGGCAAGCATCGACTTGCCCGACCCTGGTGGCCCAGTCATGAGTATATTGTGGTGCCCGGCAGCTGCAATAGTTAGCGCGCGCTTAGCTTGTTCCTGTCCGAGAACATCATCTAGGGTCGGTGGGTGGACTGGCTTCTCGCTAATATTAAGTTTCTGATTGGGGGTGTATGCTGTAACCAGCGCTTCTTGTTTTAGGTGAAGGTAGAGTTGCTTGAGTGAGTCAACGGGGTAAATCTCTATATCCTTTATTAAACATGCTTGATTTGCGTTCAACGAAGGTAAGTATATTCGGGAAATGCCTGCATTTTTTGCTGATTCGGTGATATTTATGATTCCTCTTACTGGTCTAATCGTTCCATCAAGCGCTAGTTCACCTATAAACAGAGAGTCGCTTAACTCACCTTGATGGAGCTGACCACTGGCGCATAGTATTGAAAGCGCAATCGGCAGATCATAATGCGTACCGTCTTTGGGTAATTCAGCTGGTGCAAGATTAATTATAACTTTATTAACAGGAAACTCTAAGAATGAATTTGTAATAGCACTCCTCACGCGTTCTTTTGCTTCGTCGATGGCTTTATTTCCTAGACCAACGATTTGTAGAGAGGGGAGTCCTTTTTTTGTATCGCTTTCGACTTCGATAATCTGTCCATCGAAGCCGACAGGAGCTGCTGTTAAAACTCTTGCGACCATAACCAATATAAGTAAACCACGACTAGTAAATGTGTGCAAATTATAGTATAATCAATCTGTTACGTTGGGGCTGACTTTAGCTTTGACGGAAGGATTTTAACAGATTATCTTGCAAGTCGATCGTGGACGTAATCCACAAAATTTAATTGCAAACAAACTTGCATCAGCATTTGCATCAGTGAAAGAAGCTTTTAGCTTCCGTAGCTTTGCAGTTGCGCCAGCCGTAGCCTAAACGCTATAGCCGTCATATATTGCAGGCGACATAGACTGTATATGGTGTTATAAAACATGTCGATTACTAGTTTTATGGGGAGCAGCGTGAGACTAGGACAATTTACTGCGCGACAACCTTAGCGTTTTTCGTTTGACCTTGAGTTAATGGTGTCGTTAAGACCTAGGACAGACTAAACTTGTAGATAGATAATCGGTTACCTTTCGGACCGGGGTGCGATTCCCCGCAGCTCCACCAACGACGCGAATACCCCATCCGTAAGGTTGGGGTATTGACGTTAATAGTGGACGAAAGCAATAAGTTTAGGAAATAAAACAACCGCCTGCGAGGAACGGTTGTTTTGTGTGGAGTTTTTTTATGTCTTGTTTATTTTTGGCTCCTGTATAATTTATTTATTCAGAAGCTACCCCTATAGTAAGCCGTTATCGCGCTTATGTCAATGGTTATTATGAAAAATCATTAGTAAAATATACTACATATTTTTGGATGATTAGTGCGGTCTGTTGATTAATTCTGACGAATGAAGCCTACCTAGAGTGATCGCAATAAGCCTAGTGCAATAAGCCAGTGTTTGTTGTTAGCGATTTTAGGTAACTTACATAAACGACTCATCAACCTACCGTAGGCAAATGCAAAATTATGAATTCCTATGCTGCGTAGACAAACAATTTGAAATGCCCGAAAAAATTAAATAAATATATACTGGAAATTAACTAAAAGTCAAAACCAAACAATTATATTTATTTGGCATGTGGGAACCAGGGTGTGTATGTGTAACTGATAAATTGTATTAATAAAGAAATCCTAGGCGCTAAAATCATTCAAAAATTATTTGGAAAAAACTAAGCTATAGCCACAGACAGTTAGGAAGATAAAAACGGAACACATTAGATAAATATATAAATATCAATGCTTTAATTAGATATGTAACACATCTAAGCAAAGAAAAAGATAAAAATAAATTAAAATATCACAACGTTGTGAAAATAGCTTTAATGTTTAATTAACACCTTAGAACATTAAAATCTAACCATATAGTGTTAAAACAACATCAGAATTATATGCATTTATAATTGACCAAATACGATGCTTATGCTAAGATTACATATAAGCTTTTACAAAAACAAAAACAAAGCTCAACACATTAACAATTAAAACAGTAACTGACCGTCACCTTGACGGAAACTCGGTAACGACAGACTGGTACTGATAAGATGATTTGCCTATGCAAGTCACGAACTTTTGTACCATAATTGGCGTTACCGATGCTCCGCCAACGCGTGAGCGCGTATGCTTAGTACCGGTGTGCCTTGTTTTCGATCCAGTGGTGTTGGACCGAAAACTAGGCACATTGAGGAACCGCAAACAAGGACTATATGCTCTGGGTTTCCTAGAGCGGTCAGTCAAACAGCCTGCAGCGGCAGGGTCTTGTGGTTCACACGCCAAATATTTTTATTAGCGGCGTTTGCTGCAACCCAGGCATAACTTGTCGCTCGGGCTTGTTCCAACTCTTATGTTTAAATGATATAGTCTGTAGTTAGCAATGTTAAAGAAATTCGTTATTATTATTACGCTACTAGGCCCCTGTCTGTTAGCCATATTGCTCAATATCACAACGCCAGCAACAGCTGGCCCTTTTGGTATCTTGGCTATTTTTGTTTTTGCGTATCTGTCGTCTTTGGGTTTAACTACTATCATACTATTTGGCGTAAGTAGGGGTCTTGCTAAACTATCTCATATCTTTATGGCTAGGAAACCGATTACACCTATTACCTTAAAGATGTCATACAATTACTCAACCGTCATTGCTTTTGCTCCGATAATGCTAATAGGGTTTCAGTCAGTGGGCGATATCACAATATATGAACTACTGCTTTTGATCCTTTTTCTTGTTATTGGTTGTATCTATGTTGCAAAAAGGATCAGGTAAATTATTAGGCTTATGCTTCATAAAGTCATGGTATAATTACAGATATGAAACCAGAATCTCCGAAGACACATCAAGGCTCAGAGGCCGCTCCTCTTGTTGAGCATGTTTCTAGTCCTGAAAAGTCAATCGAATTAAATAACCCTGAAATAGGTATTGAAAGAGGTGCAGAGCAATTTGAAAAACGTGCTGAAAGTGGTGCGGTAGCAGCAGATGTCGGAATTGTAACAACCTTACCAACACCTGTTATAGATGATCAAGTTAGTGATGACAATAATACAACATCCACTACTGTCGACGCACCATTAGTTGCCGGAGACGACGATTTAATTGAGAAAGAATGGGTTGATAAGGCAAAGAAAATAGTTGCTGAAACCAAGAACGATCCATACACGCAAGAAGAGCGAGTCAGTAAACTTCAAGTTGATTATCTTAAAAAGCGATTCGGAAGGGAACTCGGTGCGGCAGATTAACAATCTACTAAGTGGGGATAGGTAGACACAAATGAGTTTTTGGATTACAGCAGGCATTGTTTTTATCTTGGGCATCTCGGTGTCTGTGTTTATTTTTTTGCAATACCGCAAGACTCTGCGCGAAGCAAAGAATTACGAGCGCGGACTCAAAATGGTGTCTTTGTATATTCACATACCACCATCAGGCGACGACTTAGAGGGGAACGGTCGAGACGAACGCGATGTAACCGAAGAGGTGCTGTCTCAGGCTCAGGTTATGTACAATATTATTTCTAGTACTACACAAAAGGGATTTAAGAGTCGAATGTATGGGCAGCGCCATATATCTTTTGAGATAGTTGCGCACGATGGTCTAGTTCACTACTACGCGGTTGTTCCAACGGTGTTGATTGATGTAGTGCGCCAAGCCGTTGCGTCCGCCTATCCATCAGCAAGACTAGAAGAAGTGGAAGACAAGAACATCTTTAGTCAGACCGGTAAGATTAGTGGCACAATCGGTGGTGAGTTTACACTTAAGAAAAGTTTTGTTTATCCAATCGCAACCTATCAAGAGTCAAAGCGTGACGCCGCCAGAGCACTTTTGAACGCTCTTTCTACTGTCACTAAAGATGATGGTGTATCGGTTCAGCTATTGATGAGGCCAGCACCAGAGGGTTGGACTAAAAGTTCTATTTTTACAGCTAATCAAATCAAAAAAGATAAGGGTGTTAAGAAGTCAAGCATCGGGTCAACACTCAACCCAAAAGATTTACTGGGGGCACTTTGGAAACCACCAGAAACATCTGAGGTAAAGCCCGAAGATAAGCAGTTATCGTCACTTGAGCAGGGGTTAGTTGAATCTATCGAAGAGAAAACTCGTCATCCGGGTTACGAGGTGTTAGTTAGGGTGGTGGTATCATCAAATACAACAGCCAGGTCGCAGGCGATACTAAAGAATATTATTGCCGCTTTTTCTTTATTTGATTCTACAACTAACAACGGCTTTAAGTTCAGCATATCAAAAGACATCGAAGAGCTTGTTACTGCTTATATATTTAGATTTTTTCCACAAAGCGTGACTCAGAATATTTTAAATAGCGTTGAATTAGCAACACTATTCCATTTGCCAGATCAAAGTAGTATTCCAACATCGCAAGTACAGAGACAGATGGCTAAACAGGTTGATGGGCCAACGCAAACGATGGAAGAAGGATTTTTACTGGGGTATAACGAGTTTCGTGGAGTCAAAAAGCAGATTAGACTTAGTTCAAACGACCGGCGCAGACATACTTATATGATTGGTCAAACCGGTACAGGTAAGTCTGGGCTGCTAGAGAATTTGGCATTCCAGGACATGATGGATGGTCGTGGCTTCGCTTTTATTGACCCACACGGCGATTCTGTTGAGAAGTTACTTGGAATGGTTCCAAAAGAGCGCGTTGAAGACGTTATCTACTTTAACCCAAGCGATATGGAAAATCCTATCGGATTGAATCTTTTTGAGTTCGAAACCGAAGATCAACAAGATTTCTTAATACAAGAATCAATTTCTATGCTATATAAACTGTACGACCCAGGTCATACAGGCATTATTGGTCCGCGTTTTGAATCGTGGTTTCGTAATGGTGCCAAAACTGTAATGAGTGATCCAGCCGGTTCCTCATTTCTAGACGTTCAACAGGTCTTTATCGATCAGTCATTCACTGATGAGAAGATGAAATACATTACCAATAGAGTAGTGTTGGATTTCTGGAACAAGGAAATGGCACAAACGCCTGACTCTGCGAAAGGTGAGATTTTGGGCTGGTTCGCCAGTAAGTTCGGCGCATTCCTAGGGAATGACACACTTCGAAACGTCATTGGTCAGACCAAGAGTGGCTTTAATTTAAGAGACATTATGGACAACAAAAAGATTTTACTTGTTAATTTATCTAAAGGCCGATTGGGCGAACTTAACTCGCAGTTACTGGGGATGGTTTTTGTAATGAAATTCCAGGCAGCGGCAATGGGTAGAGCAAATATGCCAGAGGATCAACGCGAAGACTTCTCGTTATTTGTCGATGAGTTTCAGAATTTTGCGACCGATAGTTTTGAGTCGATTTTGTCCGAGGCGCGAAAATATCGATTGAATCTGGTATTAGCTAATCAGTTCATGACCCAATTAACAGACAATATCCGAGAGGCGATTTTAGGAAATATTGGCACTGTAATTAGTGGACGAATTGGTATAACTGATGCGGAGGTTCTACAGAAGAAGTTTTTGCCTACATTTGATGCCGAAGATTTAACTAAATTGCCCAACTATCAAACTATTACGTCAGTTATGATTAATGGCGTGCCGTCTGCAGCGTTTAGTATGTCGCTCATTCCTCCGATGGGGACATCAAATACTCAGTTAGCTGATGCATTAAAGCGGTTGTCCGCAGCAAAGTATGGACGTCCTCGTGCGGTTGTAGAGTCAGAGATATTTACGCGACTTGGTTCGGGTGACGCAGCCAAAAAAGCCAAGATGGAAGCTTTAAAGAAAGCTCAACAAGAAAGAATGAACACAATGCGCACGGGGCCTGTGCAGGGTGCTCCTGGGGGTGGTGGAGCTTCGTTTTTGGATGAATGGCTAGCTAAGCGTCAGCAGATAGCATCGACAGGGTCTAGCGGCCCCGCTACTCCAACTAAGCGTAATGATGATATAGACCAAAAGGATAGTAACGTAGCCTCACAAGATAACACAGATCAGTTCCAAGTTAAATCATCCGACAAGTCAGATGATGAAGTGTCTATAAAACTTCGATAAAAGCTAAGACTTTTTACCTGTAATAAGTATACGAAGATAGTCGTATAGGATTCCGATGGTCCATCCTACAATAAATGCTGCGATTGTTTCAAAACCAGACAGTCTGTAGCCGATTGTCTTGGCGACTATATATACAACTAGTGTTAGGATGAAGGCTGATACTGCGCCGGATAATACTGCATTTGGTCTTGCGACTGTGCTACCGACTACGTCGCTAACTTTCTCGACAGTCTTGTTGTGTATCACTTTGCTAAATACACGTTTAGCTAGAGGCAGTTCGCTTTGAACTTGTTTCATTGTACGTTTGAAGCTATCGTTTTTTTGCTTTTTACTAATAGGTCCACGTCGACTGGTAGATTTTGGCTGTTTTTCCGCCTTGTTATTATCGGTTTCTATTTTTGCGGCAGATTCAAGAGCTTCTGTTTTTGCCCGTTCAGCAGCAGCATCCGCATCTCTTTCGGATAACTCTGCTTGTTTTTCGATATCGTCTTTGGCTTTTTCAAGTTGTTCAGACGAAGCCTCGATGGATTCAATCTTAGCCTCTTGATTGTTGTCTAATTGTTCAGGACTACTCATATTTCCACCCTTTCAGATCGTAAATTCTATATTGACCCAGCGTTAACATTGCGTCGTACCAGTCTAACTTCCTCACGAACTTGACGCGCTCTAGCGTAAAAGAACGTTGCAATGGCTAGAACTATACCTGCGAAGATCATGTTTTCGGTTGGGCCAGTGTGAGGTAGTTCTTTGACGACTTTTTCGATAACTTTTGGAGCGGGGCATTCGACGTTAATGTTTATCGAATTACCGTAAGTGTTAGTCATTATACAGTCAAACGACGCATTGTCGCTGCTACCTTGTGCGGTAGCAGGTATGGTGTCCGGAAGACGAACAACGAATGTTCTGGTTTGTTTAGCTCCTGGGTCTAGTTTTACATCACCCCAAGATAAAACTTTCGTATCCTTATCGAGTGTGCCGCCACCATTATCAACTAAGCTTGCATAGTCTAATACATCAGATAGATTCTCTTCTAGTGGTGTTGTGGTTGGGCTAAGTCCCGTGTTAGATATGCTAATAGTGTAGCTGATTTGGTCACCAGCATGAGCGGTCTTGGTAGATGCGTCAACAAAACCTTGAGAAGTATTTGTTGCTGTTTTTGATTTTTCGATGTGAGGGATACACGATTTATCATTAACCCACAAAGATTCGTTGCCTGGACATGGTTGACATTCTTTACTGCTGGCAAGTATTTCTGAATTAACGACACATTTAGGTGGTGGTGGCGGTGGCGGAACAATATCAGTGACCAAGTTGCCGCAGGCTTGCATAATAGCGAACCAACCAACCTTTTTGGAATAGCCAACCCAACCCCATATACGTGCATTGGATCCTTCAGATAGTTTGAGCGGCCTAGAGTACACTGTAGTTACAATATTTCCGTTTGAGTCAGGTATGCTGTATTGCCTTTCACCCTGTGCGTAACTAAAACGTGGCCCAAAACCCCACGATAACTTGTCACCAGCAATCCAAGACGTGAAGGTTGTTGCGGCGATCTCAGCTCTAGTTATGCCGACATAGTTCATGGTATCTTTGAGGTGTTTTGTGTTGGCGTCATAAGGTACGAGAAAGTTATTGAGCGATCTATTGGCGCCGAGGCCTAAGCCCCCAGCAACCATGTCTCTTGGACTAGATGCATTAGCTGATTCAGGCGGTTGAAATACAGCCAAAGACTGAACCACCAGGGCTAGGACAACAAAAATTAAACCAATTCGCCTGGTTGCTTCTTCTTTACGTAGTCGCTTTGCGTAAAAGCCAAGCTGACCAACTAACGCTGGACTGAACGGTAGATTTGATACTATTTTTCGAAACATAGTTTTTTATTTTTTGTTATACCTCTTGTAGAACACTTTAGCATAAGAAATATGTTCAGCGCAATAGCTTGAGTGAACACAAATTGTTCGCTATAATAGTAATATTGTAAATAGCTACATGTCGGAATCAAACGAGGGAGTTACTAGTGGTTAAACAAAAAACAGATAGTTCTTATGATGGGTCTCAAATCCAGGTACTTGAGGGGCTAGAACCAGTTCGCAAGCGTCCAGGAATGTATATCGGAAGCACAGGTACAGAAGGTCTTCATCATTTAATAAAGGAAATTGCCGATAACTCGATAGACGAGGCGATTGCAGGATATGCAACAAAAATTAGCGTCGTCTTACAGGATGATGGCGGAGTTACGGTCATAGACGATGGTCGAGGTATACCGGTAGATAAGCATGCAAAAACAGGTAAAAGCACCCTAGAGACCGTATTAACCATCCTTCATGCAGGTGGAAAGTTTGGCGGTGGCGGCTATAAGGTGTCTTCAGGTTTGCACGGTGTAGGATCTAGCGTGGTAAACGCTTTGTCTGAGAAGTTTATTGCTGAAGTTGTTCATAGCGGTGAACTTTATAGACTTGAATTTATACGCGGTGTTACTCAGGGTGATATCAAAAAACTCGGTAAGACTGACCGCCCACAAGGTACGTCAATTACTTTTTACCCAGATGAGACAATTTTCAAAGAGGGTGTTGAGTTTGACTATGAGTGGGTTGTTAACTATTTGCGTCACCAAGCCTATCTTACCAAAGGCGCTTACGTGTCTGTCCGCGATGAGAGGACCAAAAAACGAGAAGCATTTTATTTTGAGGGTGGGATTCAAAGCTACGTTAAACACCTAAATGTCGGTAAAGATGTCGTGGCAGACAAGGTGTTCTATGTTGAACGTCAGGTTGAAGATTCAATGGTTGAGGTTGCGGTTCAATACAATGACACTTTTGTAGAGATTGTTAAGCCATTCGCCAATAACGTCCTCACCCCAGATGGCGGTACGCATTTAGTTGGCTTTAGGTCGGCATTAACTAGGGTGATAAACGATTATGCCCGTAAAAGCGGCTTACTAAAAGAAAAAGAAGAGAACTTGAGCGGTGATGATATTCGTGAAGGATTAACTGCTATTATCTTGGTAAAATTACCTGATCCACAGTTTGAGGCTGAGACAAAAAAAAAACGCGGTACCCACGAGGTCCGCCGCTCGGTAGAACGGTTTAGGAAGGGGTCCTTTACATTCTACCTAGAAGAAAATCCCGCCATTGCCAAGAAAATTGTCGGAAAGGCATTGTTGGCAGCACGTGCCCGGAAGGCAGCACGAGCAGCACGCGACAATGTTATCCGTAAAGGTGCCTTAGATGGTATGAGTTTACCAGGAAAGCTTGCGGACTGCTCTAGTAAGGATCCATCTGAGTCAGAACTATATATCGTAGAGGGTGATTCGGCCGGAGGTTCCGCTAAAGGAGGCCGAGATAGCCGTACACAGGCAATTTTGCCACTGCGTGGTAAGGTTTTAAATGTTGAGCGAGCGAGACTTGATCGCATGCTTGGTAATAATGAAATAGTAAACTTAATTAAAGCTTTGGGCGTAGGAATTGGTGACCAATTCGACATTAATGGCCTCAGATATCATCGGATTGTAATTATGACCGATGCTGATGTTGATGGAAGCCATATTGCTACATTGTTATTAACATTTCTGTTTAGGTACATGCGCGAAGTGGTAGATTTGGGCTATGTATACCTAGCTAAGCCACCTCTATTCTTACTAAAAGTGGGAGCCAAGAAGTTTTATGCTTATAGTGATGAAGAAAAAGAAGAAATACTAGATAATTTAATCAAAGATCGAATCGCCAAAGGTACTACTGTTGATAAGGACGCTGACCGCAATAAACAAGCTGGCTTAACGGCACCTTTACAGCGCTATAAGGGACTTGGTGAAATGGACGCCGAGCAGTTGTGGGATACAACCATGAGTCCGGAAAACCGAGTTCTAATCCAGGTAAAGGTTGAAGATGCCGAGAAGGCCGATGCGATATTCACGAAACTTATGGGTGATCAGGTTGATCTGCGTAAATCATTTATACAAAGTCGAGCAAAAAATGCTAACTTAGAGGAATTGGATGTTTAATCATGGACGATGAAGAAAATACAACACTAAACGAAGGACAACTACCAGAAATACCTCAGACCCATTCTCGTTTGGTTGAAAACCGAACTGTTGAAGATGTCATGGAAGATAGCTTTTTCCGTTATTCAATGAGTGTTATCATTGAGCGTGCTTTACCAGATGTGCGAGACGGCCTAAAACCTGTACATCGTCGAATCCTGTATTCTATGGGTCAGCAAAACTTACGTCCAGGTAGCAAGTTTAGCAAAAGTGCGCGTATTGTCGGTGATGTTATGGGTAAGTATCACCCGCATGGTGATTCATCGATTTATGACTCAATGGTCCGTTTAGCTCAAGATTGGGTTATGCGCTACAAATTAGTAGATGGTCAGGGTAACTTTGGATCAATGGATGGTGACCCAGCTGCTGCTAGCCGTTATACAGAGGCTCGACTTGGTCGGGCCGGCAATGAGTTATTAACTGATCTGGATAAAGATACAGTAGATTTCAGGGATAACTACGATGGTTCTGAGACTGAACCTTCAGTTTTGCCTTCAAAACTTCCGAACATCTTACTGAACGGCCAGATTGGTATTGCGGTAGGTATGGCTACCAGCATCCCACCACATAATCTTGGGGAGTTAGTTGATGCAACCGTACATATGATTGACAATCCAGAACACACACTGGACGACTTGATGAAATATATCAAAGGTCCAGATTTTCCAACTGGTGCAATAGTTTATGGTGGGTCGCCAATGCGACAAGCTTATCAAACGGGGCGCGGTAGTGTTACGATCCGTGCCGTAACAACAATCGAAGAGACCAAAAAAGGTCGTAGTCAAATTGTCATCACTGAAATGCCATTTGGTGTAAATAAAGCAACACTTATAGAGAAGATTGCTGAACTACATAAAGATAAAAAGATAGTCATAAGCGATTTACGTGACGAAAGTGCACGCGGTAAAGTCCGTGTTGTGATTGAACTACGCAAGGATTCTTATCCAAAGAAAATATTAAATCAGTTGTTCAAGATGACTGCCATGCAGACAAACTTCAATTACAACATGCTGGCATTAATTGATGGAATTCAACCAAAAGTTTTGGGCCTACAGGAGATTTTGACTGAATTTGTTAAACACAGGCAGGTCGTAGTAAGGCGTAGGACTGAATTTGAGCTAAAGGCTGCTAAAGCTCGTGCTCATATACTAGAAGGCTATAAAATTGCGCTCGATCACATAGATGAGGTTATTAAGTTGATCCGTGCAAGCCAAACATCAGAAGCTGCTCAAGAAGGGTTGATGAAGAAGTTCGGGCTATCTGAAATACAAGCTCAGGCAATTCTAGCTATGCAGCTGCGTCGTTTGACTGGGTTAGAGCGCGATAAGATTGAAAGTGAACTCGCAGAACTATTGGCGATGATTGCTGAGTTTGAACGAATCCTAGCTAATGAAAGCGAAATTTTGCGCATTATCAAAGAAGAGCTTTTGGAAATGAAGGAAAAGTACGGCGATGAGCGTAGGTCAAAGATAATCAATAGTGAGCTCGGCAAGTTTAGTGACGAAGAGTTAATACCAGAAGAAGATTCAGTTATATTACTTACAACCGAGAATTACATTAAACGAACGCTCGTTAGCG
>OEIU01001160.1_pt1 | contig 18482 bp, 16 predicted proteins | sample 1539221 | NCBI WGS metagenome assembly OEIU01 (sample SAMN03792071, study PRJEB22550) | activated sludge metagenome | feature: wastewater treatment plant; material: activated sludge; isolation source: Wastewater treatment plant of a petroleum refinery complex | place: Argentina: Zarate | collected...
TCGCGGCGGGCACCAGCGCCTATGTCAACTTCGTCTCCTCGCTCCTGTCGATCACGGACAATCTGGACACCAAGGGTATCGTGCCGCCGAAAGACGTCGTCCGGCATGACACCGACGACCCCTACTTCGTCGTGGCGGCCGACAAGGGCACGGCGACCTTCTCCGACACCGCCAACGCGATCAGCCAGGCGCATGACTTCTGGCTGGACGACGCCTTCGCGTCGGGCGGTTCGGCCGGCTACGACCACAAGAAGATGGGGATCACCGCGCGGGGCGCATGGGAGGCCGTGAAGCGGCATTTCCGCGAGATGAACCGCGACATCCAGACTTCGCCTTTTACCGTCGTCGGCGTCGGCGACATGTCGGGTGATGTCTTCGGCAACGGCATGCTTTTGTCGGAGCAGACGAGGCTGGTCGCAGCCTTCGACCATCGCGATATCTTCATCGATCCGACGCCCGACGCGGCGGCGTCTTTCGCCGAGCGCCAGCGGCTTTTCGCGCTGCCGCGTTCGAGCTGGCAGGACTACGACCGATCGAAGCTGTCGGCGGGCGGGACCATCGTCTCCCGCGCGCAGAAATCGGTGGAACTCTCTCCGGAAGCAGCCGCCGCCATAGGCATCGACAAGACGACGGTGACGCCGGCCGAGATCATGCAGGCGATCCTCAAGGCGCCGGCCGATCTGCTCTGGTTCGGCGGCATCGGCACCTATGTGCGCGCCAGCACCGAGACGAACGCGGATGCGGGCGATCGCGCCAATGACGCGATCCGCGTCACCGCTGCCGAGGTTCGCGCCAAGGTGATCGGCGAAGGGGCCAATCTCGGCGTCACGCAGCGGGCGCGCATCGAATTCGGCCTTCTCGGCGGCGCGTGCAATTCCGATGCGATCGACAACTCGGGCGGCGTCAATTCCTCGGACGTCGAGGTCAACATCAAGATCGCGCTGGCTTCGGCCATGCGAAAAGGCACGTTGAAGCGGGAGGCGCGCAACAAGCTCTTGGCCGAGATGACCGACGAGGTCGCGCAACTGGTGCTCGCGAACAACTATCAGCAGACGCTGGCGCTGTCCGTCATGCGCAAGCAGGGCATGGCCGACCTCGCCCATCAGGCGCGTTTCGTCGCGGTTATGGAACAGCGGGGCCTGCTCGACCGCGCCGTCGAGACGCTGCCATCGGCCTCCGGCTTCGCGCAGCGGGAAGCGCGCAGGGAGCCGCTGACCCGCGCCGAACTCGGCGTGCTGCTCGCCTATGCCAAGATCGTGCTGTTCTCCGACATGGTCGCCACCGACGTGCCGGACGATCCGCATTTCGCGCGGGACCTCCTGTCCTATTTCCCAGACAGGATGGAAAAGAAATACGCGGCGGAAATCGACGGCCATCGGCTGCGGCGCGAGATCATCACCCGTGTCGTCAGCAACGACCTCATCAATCGCGGCGGACCGGCCTTCGTCACCCGGCTGCAGGACGCGACGGGCCGCACCGTGCGCGATATCGTGCGCGCCTTCGCCATCGTCCGCGACGGCTTTGGTCTGCCGGCGCTCTATCGCGAGATCGACGCGCTCGACAACGGGATCGACGGGCAGGTGCAGCTCGATCTCTACGGCGCGGTTGGCCGTCTGCTTCACGGCGCGACCGCCTGGGACCTGAAGAACGGCAGCGGCGAGGGCGCCATCGGCGACCAGATCTCCGCGCTCGCCGAGGCCCGCAAGGTGCTGGAGCCGAAACTTGGCGGAATGCTTCCGCAATATACGAAAGAGCGTGTCGAGGAACGGCGTCACGGCTTCGCCAAGGCGGGTGTGCCGGACGTCCTGGCCGAGCGGCTTTCGATGCTGGATGTGACGGAACTGATCCCCGACATCGCGCTGGTCGCAAGGCTTGCAGCAAGCGGCAGGGGCGTTTCGGCGACCGCGCTCGCCGAGGCAGGCAAGGCTTTCTTCGCGGTCAGCGACGCGTTCCGCATCTCGCGCATCGAGGCGGCGGCGGACGATGCCTCGACCTCGGACTATTATGACGGACTGGCGCTGAACAGGGCCATCGACATGATCGCGGCAGCCCGCCGCGGCATCGCCGTGCAGGCGCTCGCCAGCCATGCGAAAGCACAGGAGCCCGTCGCCGAATGGCTCGCAGCCGGAGGCGAACGTGTCGCCAAGGCGCGCGAACGGCTTGTGGCTTTGACCGAAGGCGGCGACATAACGGTTTCCCGCCTGACGGTCGCGGCCGGGCTGATGAGCGATCTGGCGGGAGGGTGACAGCGCGCATATCAGAGATATATCTGACGCATTTCGCGCTTCGTCCCCGCAATCGGGGGAAATCGTCGCGACCAAATCTGTAAAGGGACGGCGAGCCGGTTTAAGAATGTGCTGAACCGGTGTCAGGAACGAGGGGCATCATGACCGCAACGACATCCGGTGCCGTGCCGAGGCGCGGCATCTGGGGCTGGATGCTGTTCGACTGGGCGGCGCAACCCTTCTTCACGGTCGTCACAACCTTCGTCTTCGGACCGTATTTCGTGTCGCGTATGGTGTCCGACCCGGCGGCGGGGCAGGCGGCCTGGGGCTACGGGATCGCGGCGTCGGGCTTCATCATCGCCATCCTGTCGCCGATGCTCGGCTCGATCGCCGACCAGACGGGACCGCGAAAGCCGTGGATTGGCACTTTCGCCGTGCTCAAGATCATCTGCCTCGCGGCGCTGTGGTGGGCTGCGCCTGGCTCCAACGTCGTGCTGGTGCTGGCGTTCTTCTCGCTGGCGTCGGTGGCGGCGGAGTTCTCCATCGTCTTCAACGATTCCATGATGCCGCGTCTGGTGCCGAAGGAGCAGATCGGGCGCATCTCCAACATCGCCTGGGGGCTCGGCTATCTGGGCGGCATGATCATGCTGATCTTCGTGCTGCTGTTCATCTCGGCATCGCCCGAGACGGGAAAGACGCTGCTCGGCATCACCCCGCTGTTCGGCCTCGATCCGGCGCAGGGCGAAGACGCACGGGCGACGGGGCCTATGGCCGCGCTCTGGTATCTCGTCTTCATCCTGCCGATGTTCCTGTTCACGCCCGATCAGGGCAAGGGCTTGCCGATCGCCCGCGCGGTAAAGACCGGCCTGTCGGAGCTCAAGGAGACGATCCTAGAAGCGCGGCAGCGCGGCGGCATCATCCGCTTCCTCGTCGCTCGGATGATATATCAGGACGGCGTGAATGCGCTGCTGGCGCTCGGCGGCACGTTCGCGGCGCTGATGTTCGGCTGGTCGATCACTGAACTCGGGCTTTTCGGCATCATGCTCAACGTGGTGGCGATCTTCGGCTGCCTCGTCGCCAGCCGGCTCGACACGACGCTCGGCTCGAAGACCGTCGTGCTCCTGTCCATCGTGTCGCTGACCATTGCCACGATCGGCATCGTCTCGACCGGGCCGGGCTTCACGCTGTTCGGGATGGTGCCGCTCGGGATCGAGGACAGCGGGGGCCTGTTCGGCACCGCGGCGGAGAAATGCTACATCCTCTACGGCGTGCTGATCGGCGTCGCCTTCGGCCCGGTGCAGGCGTCCTCGCGCTCCTACATGGCGCGCAGCGTGACGCCCGAAGAGGCCGGCCGCTATTTCGGCATCTATGCGCTGGCGGGCCGGGCGACCAGTTTTCTCGCGCCGTTCATGGTGGCGACGGTCACCGCCGCCAGCGGCTCGCCACGGCTCGGCATGGCTGTCATCGTGCTGTTTCTGGCGGCTGGCTTCCTCCTCCTGCTGCGGACGCCGTATCCGGCCAATAGCGTCGAGGGACGTTGATCGCCGGAGGGAAACGGGGCGGCTCTCGCCGCCCCGGCATGCTTACTTCGCCGTCTCGGCCTTGACCTTCTCGACATCCTCGGCGCTCATCTCGCCGACGGTGGTCACCTTGCCGTCCTGGATGCGCCATAGCCGGAACGGGCCGGTGATGTCACCATATTCGTCGAAGCTGATCGGCCCGATGACGCCCTCATACTTGACGGACTTGCCTTCCTTGATCAAGGCGAGCGCCTTGGCGAACTCCTCCTTGCCGGCATGGATCGGCTCGCCGCCCGCCGCCCTCCCTTCCGGGATCGCCGCCTTTATCGCGGCGGCGTCGCCCTTGCCCGCCTTGGCTCTGGCCAGCGCGACGATGGCGCCCGCGTCGTAGGAACGGTCGGCGGCCGGCGCGTCTGGCTTGATGCCGCCGGAGAAGGCTTCGTAGTTGCCGTAGAAATAGTCGGTCGAGGCCGTCTTGGCGGTGCCGGAGGAGGTGCCGAAGGCGTCATTCAGATACTGGGCGCCGACCGCATCGATGAATTCCTGCGCGTTCATGCCGTCGTTGAGCAGGAATTTTGCCGCACCGCCGCCCGAGATCCAGGCGCGCGCGATCGTTGCGCCGTCGACCGGATAGCTGACGAGGTAGAGCGCTTCGGGCTCGCCGGTCATGGCGGCGCTGGCTTCGGCGGAGTAGCTCGACTGTTTCTCGTTGTAAGGCGTGGTAGATGTGATCGTGCCGCCGAGTTTCTCGTAGGCCGCCGCGAATTCGCGCGCCATGTTCACGCCGAAGTCGTTGTTGACGTGTATGATGGCGAGCTTCTTCAATCCCTGGTCGATCGCGTATTTCGCGGCGGCTGTACCCTGCAAGGCATCCGAGGTGATGGTGCGGAAGAAGACGCCGTTGGTCTTCCCCTCGCGTCCGAGCGCGGTGAGCGTCGGCGAGGAGGAGGCGGGCGACACCTGGACGACGCCGGCCGGCGCGGTGACCGAAGTCAGGATCGGGATCGACACCGACGAGATGATGCCGCCGATGATGACCGGCACCTTCTTGATGTTGACGAGCTGTGTCGCCTGGTCGACGGCGACGTTGCCCTGGCTCTGGCTGTCGCGCGTGTCGGTGACGAGCTTGCAGCCGTCCACGCCGCCGGCGTCGTTGAAGTCGCGGAAGGCCATCTCGACCGACTTGGCGCCGGCCTGGCCATAGGCGCCCGCCGGACCCGTCAGCTCCATGACGACGCCGACGGTGATGTCGCAGTTCTGTGCCGCCGCAGGCAACGCGAAGGCGCCGAGCGTGGAAAGAAGCGTGGTGGCAAGAAGCATGTGTCTCATTGACGTTCCCCTGTTGTGAAAGCCGTCATTGCGGCCGGTTTGAGTGATATTCCCCGAGCGCCGCGCGGCACTCAGGCAGCTCCTTTGTTGAGGTTGTATTTCATGATGGCGCCGTGCCGGTTCTCGCGGTCGCGCTCCAGCGAATAGACGTCGCCGTCGAGTTGCTTCGCATCGGCCAGCGCCCTGGCGATCTCGGCGTGGTTTTCCTCGGTCAGCCTGACGCTGGCGATGGCGAGGTTGGAGTTCAGATGGGAGCGGTCGCGCGCACCGACGATGACGCCGGCGACGCGAGGCCGTGCCAGCACGGCTGCGCTGGCGATGGTGGCGATGTCGGTGTCGTGCTCGCTGGCGATCTTGCGCAGCGTGATCAGGAGCGACTGGAACAGGTCCCAGCCGCCGAGGTCGTCGATGATCAGCTTGTATTTTATCAGCGACCGGTTCTCGAAGTCGCCTGCCGGTTCGCGCCGGCCAAGCCATCTGTCGCCGAGGAAGCCGCCGGCGACGGTGCCGTAGCAGAGCAGCCAGACGTCATGCTTCCCGGCTTCCTCCACCATGCGTTTCGCGGGACGGGTGTCGAGCAGCGAATACTGCACCTGCATGGTGGTCAGCGGCACGCCCGCATCGATCATCGCGACCATGTGGTCGGTGTCGAAATTCGTGCCGCTCACCTTATGGATCTTGCCTGCCTGCCGGAGTTCCTCAAGCCATTGCGCCGTCTCCAGCCAGCGCGGCGCGGCATAGTCCCACCAGTGGAACTGCACGAGGTCCAGCCGCTCGATCTTGAGCCGGCGCAGGGATTCGTCGATGCCGCGGGCGACGTATTTCTTCGTGATCTTCGGCAGGATATCGAGGTCGGGAACGAATTTCGTGTGAACCTTGATCCGTTCGAGCGCGGTGTGGCCACGCAAGTCCCGGTAGCGCAGGCGGAAGCGGCCGATCAATTCCTCGACGCCGGTGTAGATGTCGGCGCAGTCGAACGTGGTGATGCCGGCGTCGGCGAAGGCCACCATGTCGGCGATCGGATCGTCGCTCTTCACGCCGCCATGCCCCGTGGCAAGCTGCCAGCCGCCGCGGATGACCCGCGAAATCTCGTAGTCCGGAGCGAGGTCGATGCGTTGCATCTCAATCATCCAAAGGCACTGCAGTGGTTTCGGCGTGGCTGAAGCGGCGCAGGCCGAGCCGCCTGATCCTCAGCCGCGAACCGCAATTCGGATCGGGACAGGCGATTTCGGCATCCGTCGTCATCCAGTCGTTCCTGTGCGTCGGGCGCTGTTTCGCCGCGAGCAGGGGCAGCACGGAGGCCAGCGAATAGATCGAGATGCCCTGGCCGGGCGGCAGATGCAGCATCTCGCCGCGCAGCTCGAAATAGTCGCCGGGCTTTGCCCCGCAATAGATCTTCGCGCCATCGGGGATGACGGCCTCGACACGCAGGTCATAGAGTTCGAAGGAATCGTCCGCCTGCTCAGCCATAGCGCGCCGCCTTCGTCGGCTCCGCGGAATCGTCCAGCCTCTCACGGATAAGGTCGAAAGACCGCGTTATGTCGTCCTTCAACGCCTTCATCGCGCCGGTGCGGTCGCCGCGTTCCAGCGCCTCGATCATCAGCCAATGGTAGTGCGTCGCCGAGAGATCCCTGCTCTGGTCATGGATCTGGGCAGCCGCCCGGACATACGGCCCGGACTGGAGCCACAGGCTTTCGACGACCGGGATAAGCACCGGCGAGCCAGCCGCCCGATAGATATAGAAGTGGAAGGCGTGGTTGAGTTCCGAGCTCTGACCGGCGCGCATGCTTTCCTCGCCGTCGAAGGCGGCATCGCAGGCACGGGTGAGCGCCCGCAACTGGCCGAAATCCTCGGCCGAGAGATTGGGAAGCGCCAGCGCGACCATTTCGCCCTCGATCAGGCAGCGGGCGCGGGCCAGATCGTCGAGCTTGTCGCGGGTGATGACCGGCACGCGCACGGAGCGGTTGGGAAGCGCTTCCAGCGCCTGTTCGGAAACCAGCCGGCCAAACGCCTCGCGCACCGGCATCGTGCTGGTCTGAAGCCGGTCGGCGATATCCTGGATGCGCAGCGTCTCGCCAGCGTCGAACATGCCGTGGATGAGGGAGCGCCGCAGTTCCGCATAGACGCGATCATGCAGGGTTTCGCGGCCGACGGGGGAAAGGGCGTCCTGCCGGCTCATGCCGAGACGCTCCAATCCGCAACGCTCGCTTCCCGATCGGACATGCCATGCTGCCGTTCAAGAGTGCCGAAATCCCGGCTCCGACGAAATTTGTACTTGCGCGATTTCGGATTGTAAAGTTTGATCAAACATCACCCATCAAACTTTTGGTGCGGCGTTGGCTTTACCCGGGACGACACTGTCAGCGCATTCCGACGGCGCGAGCCCCCTGATCGAGGCCCGCGATCTCGTCCGCGTGTTCGGCGGTCTCAGGGCAGTCGACGGCATGTCGGTCGCCTTGAGGCGCGGCGAGATGCTCGGCCTGATCGGTCCCAATGGCGCCGGCAAGACGACCATGTTCAACCTGCTCGCCGGCAGCCTCAAGCCAAGCGGCGGCACGATCTCGATCGCCGGCCGCGATGTGACCGGGGAGGGCGCGGACCGGCGGCGGGCTTCGGGGGTCGGGCGTACTTTCCAGATTCCGCGTCCTTTCGCCGAGATGACAGTATTGGAAAATGTGCTGACCGGCCGGCAGGACCAGCTCGGCGAGCGCATCTGGATGAATGTGCTGCGGCCCGGCCGCGTGGCGGCGGAGGAGCGCGCCGCCGTGGACAAGGCGCGGAGCCTGCTCGATTTCGTCACGCTGTCGCACCTGGAGCAGGAGCCGGCGCGCGTGCTTTCCGGCGGGCAGCGCAAGCTGCTCGAACTCGCCCGCATCCTGATGGCCGATCCGCAGGCGATCCTGCTGGACGAGCCGGCGGCTGGCGTCAATCCGACGCTGCTCGAACTCATCATCGATCGTGTCCTGGAACTCAACGCGCAGGGCAGATCGATCCTGCTCATCGAGCACAATATGGACATGGTGGCGCGGCTCTGCGGGCGCGTCGTCGTCATGGCGGGCGGCCGTCATCTCACGGAAGGCAGGCCGGACGACGTGGCCCGCGATCCCGCCGTCATCGACGCCTATCTGGGCGGGGTACATCGATGACGGCGGCATCCGGCATCGCGCTCGCCACGTCCGCGCTGGTTGCCGGCTACGAGCGCGATCTGCCGATCGTGCGCGGCGTCGATCTTGCCGTCACGCGCGGCGAACTGGTCGTCGTGCTGGGGCCGAACGGAGCCGGAAAATCCACCTTCGTCAAGGCCGTCGCGGGGCTGGTGCCGATCCATTCGGGCTCGGTGGCGCTGGAAGGCGCCGACGTCACCGCCGTGCCGACGCATGAAAAGGTCCGTCACGGCCTCGCCTTCGTGCCGCAGACCGAGAACATCTTCGCCACCCTGTCGATCCACGACAATCTTCTGCTGGCGGCGCAGATCCTGCCCAGGGAGAAACGGGCGATACGCGTCGCCGATCTCTACGCGATGTTCCCTGATCTCGCGGTGAAGCCGTCGCGGCGGGCCGGCGCGCTGTCGGGCGGCCAGCGGCAGATGCTTGCCGTGGCGCGGGCGTTGATCGTCTACCCGTCTGGGCTCATCCTCTACGAGCCCTCCGCCGGCCTCGCGCCCACGGTCGGCGCGCAACGCTTCTAGCGGCTGAAGGGCATCAACGCGGCCGTCGTGACCGTCGTGCTGGTCGAGCAGAACGTCAAGGCCGCGCTCGCCATCGCCGATCGCGCGGTGATCCTCGTCGAGGGCAGGGTGCGCCATGAAGGCAAGGCAGCCGGGCTGATGGACGATCCGCTGATCGCGGAACTCTATCTCGGCGCGCGCAAGGACAAGGACATCCATCCATGAATCCGCAGGCGATCATGGATGGCCTTATCGCCGGCTCGATGATCGGACTCGGCGCCGTCGGCATCACGCTCACCTATTCCATCCTGCGTTTCGCCAATTTCGCCCACGGCGAACTGATCTCGTCCGGCGCCTATTTCGCGTTGATGGCCGCCAGCGCGCTGGGCGCGCTGTTCGGCGGGTTGACGACGCCATTGGGGCCGTTCTCCTTCGGCTGGGCGCTGCCCATCGCGGCGGTCGCCGCCTTCGTGCTCAACGGGCTGCTGGCGCTCGTCATCGACTGGCTGCTGTTCGGACCCCTGCGCGGGCAGCGGGCGACCATCATCATCCTTGTCATGGCGAGCTTCGGCGCGGCATTGACGCTGCGCAGCCTGCTCGAATTCATCTTCACCTCCAATCCCGCCTATTACAGCCGCGCGCTGCAGATCGCGATGCGGCTCGGCGGCGGCCTCCGGGCGACGCCGGATCAACTCCTGTCTCTGGCGGTAGCGGCAGTGCTGGTCGTCGCCGTCCATCTGATGCTGACGCGGACGCCCATAGGCCGCTCGATGCGCGCCGTCAGCGAGAACCCGCAGCTTGCCGGCGTCGTGGGCATCGAGGTGCGGCAGGTGATACGCGTCGTCTGGCTGCTCGGCGCGGGGCTGGCCGCCGTTGCCGGCGTCACCGCGGGCCTTCTGGTGCAGATCCGGCCGCAGATGGGCTTCGATCTTCTGCTGCCGCTTTTCGCCGCCGCCATTCTCGGTGGCATCGGCAGCGTTCCCGGCGCGATGCTCGCCGGGCTGATCGTCGGCCTGTCGGAGGCGATCGCAGTGCAGGTCGTCGGCGCCGAATGGCGCGCGGCGGTGGCCTTCGTCATCCTCGTCGCGGTGCTTCTCATCAGGCCGCAAGGGCTGTTCGGGAGGGCCGAATGAGCCTTGAACTGGTCGCCTACGGCGCCTTCTTCCTGACCATGGCGCTGACATACGCGATCACCGCGCTCGGTCTCAACGTGCAATGGGGGCAGACCGGCCTCTTCAATGTCGGCGTTGCCGGCTTCGTCGCCATCGGCGCCTATACCTCCGCCCTGCTGACAACGCCCGACGATCCGGCGCGCTTTGGCGGCTTCAGCCTGCCGATCGTCGTCGGATGGGCAGGCGGCGCGGTCATGGCCAGCATCGCCTCGTTCCTGATCGGCGCGCTGACGATCCGCTTGCGGGCCGACTACCTCGCCATCGCCACCTTCGGCGCGGCCGTGGTCGTGCAGCTTGCCGCGCTCAATCTCGAGCCGCTGACCGGTGGGCCGTTCGGCATCGGCTTCATCCCGCGCCCCTTCGCCGAACTCGCCGGCGAGCCGCTCACCTTCAGCCTGCTCAATCTCGGCGTGCTCGTTGTCGTCGTCGCCGCGACCTATCTGCTGCTCGAAAGGCTGGCGCGCAGCCCGTGGGGACGAGTGCTCCGCGCCATCCGGGAGGACGAGCAGGCGGCATTGGCGCTCGGCAAGAACGCCACCCGCTTCCGGCTTCAGGCTTTTGCGCTGGGCGGCGGCATCATGGGGCTGGCGGGCGCCGCGCAGGCGCATTTCATCGGCTTCATCGCGCCGGAGAACTACCTGCCCATCCTCACCTTCCAGGTCTGGGCGATGCTGATCGTCGGCGGCTCCGGCAACAATCGCGGCGCTATCCTCGGCGCGGTTCTGGTCTGGGGGATCTGGGCGGCGTCGGCAGGCGCAGTATCGGCCATCTTCCCGCCGGGCCAGCAGGCGCGCGCTGCCGCGCTCCAGATCGTGATGATCGGCGTCGCGCTCTGCGCCATCCTGCTTCTCAGGTCGCGCGGCATTCTGGGCGAGGAGCGTGTCGTCTCGCGCCATCTCGGCAAGCTCGGCAGAGAGCCGGCGCGCCTCTTGACCGAAGAAAACGAAAAGGCTTCCGATGTCCGCAATCCCTGAGCGCGTCACTCTCGGCAACGGGCTCGACATCAGCCGACTGGTCTGCGGCCTCTGGCAGGTGGCGGACCTTGAGAAGGATGGCACGACGCTTGATCCGGACACCGGGGCGGATGCTCTCGAAGCCTATGCGAAGGCGGGCTTCGACACGTTCGACATGGCGGATCATTACGGTAGCGCCGAACTGATCACCGGGCGCCTGCTGGCGCGATCCAGGCACGAAGCGCGGCGGCCGGTCGCCTTCACGAAATGGTGCCCCGAGCCGGGCCCGATGACGGCCGACATCGTACGCCGCGGCGTGCAGGAAAGGCTGGATCGGCTCGGCGTGGAAAAGGTCGATCTCCTGCAGTTCCACTGGTGGACCTTCGAGCATCCGGCATGGCTCGACGCGCTGCACGAGATGAAGCGGCTGATGGACGAAGGGCTGATCGGTGCGCTCGGCATCACAAATTTCGACGCCGCTCATCTGCGTGTCGCCATCGCCGACGGTATTCCGATCGCGACCAACCAGGTATCGTTCTCGCTGGTCGACCGCCGCGCGGCCGGCGACCTGTCGCGCCTCTCGGAGGAAAAGGGCGTGAAGCTGCTGGCCTACGGCACGCTCTGCGGCGGCTTCCTCTCGGAAAAATGGCTCGACAAGCCGGAGCCTGCCGAGATCAGCGACTGGAGCCGGTCGAAATACAAGCGCTTCATCGACGTTGCCGGCGGGTGGGAAGCCTTCCAGGGCATCCTGCGCGCAGCGGCGGGCATTGCGGCCAAGCACGGCGTTTCGCTTTCCAACGTGGCGAGCCGCTGGGTGCTGGAACATGAAGCCGTGGCGGCGACCATCATCGGCGCGCGGCTGGGCGAAAGCGAGCATCGCGACGATAACCTGAAGGTCTTCGGCTTTTCGCTGGACGACGAGGATCGCGCCGCTCTCGAAGCAACGTTCGCGGCGACGAAGCCCATTCCCGGCGATTGCGGCGACGAGTACCGCAGGCCGCCCTATCTCACCGCGTCCGGCGATCTCAGCCACCATCTCGACGCCATCCCGTCGATCTTCGTCGCCGAGCCGGTGCCGGGCTCGTCTCATCGGCTCCGCGTCTCCTCCGGCAGCGTCTGGGAGCCGATTGCCGGTTACAGCCGCGCGGTACGGGTCAAGGACACGATTCGCGTGTCCGGCACGACCGCGACGCATGGCGGTGACCGCTGCGTGGCGCCGGGCGAGGCCGGCGCGCAGGCGACCTACATTCTCGACAAGATCCTTGCCTCGATCTCCGCGCTTGGCGGCAGAGCGGAGGATGTCGTGCGCACGCGCATCTATCTGCGCGACGCAGGCCAGTGGGAGCCGGTGTCGCGCGCGCACGGCCGCGTCTTCGGTGCGATCATGCCGGCCAACACGATGATCGCAGCCGGCGGCCTGATCGGCGACTACGAGGTCGAGATCGAGGCCGAGGCGGTCGTCGCCGACTGACCTATCTGGCGGGGTCTTTCGGGCTCCACAGGACCGTTTTGGCGTCCTTTTCGTAGGCCATGCCGTCCGGATAGCTGATCGCCTCGAACTGCAGGCCCCAGGGCGCCTGGAAATACAGGATGCTCTGGCAGGCCGCCGGTCCCTCGCTCACCGGGATCGGCCCCATGCGCGTCGCCACGCCCTTGCCCTCCAGATAGGTCTTCGCCGCGGCGACATCGTCGACATAGAAGGCGATGTGGAAGCCGCCAATATCGCTGTTCTTCGGCTGGAGGTCCTTCTGGTCAGGCGCAGTGTATTTGAACAGTTCCACATTCGAGCCGAAGCCGCAGCGCATCATGGTGATCTCCTCGATCACGGCTTTCGGATCGACGCCAAGCACATCCTGCATGAAGGTGCCCTTGTCGTCGGCGAAGGGGCCGAAGGACATGGCTTTCTCGCAGCCGATGACGTCGGTGAAGAAGTCCACGGCCTGTTTCATGTCCGGCACCGTCACGCCCGTATGGTCGTGCCCGCGCATGCCGGGAATCTGGTCGGCCAGCGCCGGAACCACGCCGGCGAGAACCGTCGTCGCGAAAATTGCGCTGCGAAGCATGGCTTTCATATCACGTCTCCCAGTGCAGGCTTCGTTGCCCGCCGCGCCGGCCGCCTGCGGTTCCGGCGCGCGAAGCATGTCGGTTGCGCTAGCCGGTCGCGACGACCGTGCGGCGATGCAGCCATTCCGGATCGATCTCCGGCAGCGGTATCGCCGCGATGAGCTCGCGCGTGTAGTCGCTCTGCGGCGCGGCGAAGATGCGCTCGGTCGGGCCGGATTCCACGATCTCGCCGCTCCGCATCACGATCACCTGCCTGCAGAGCCGGCGAATGACGGAAAGATCGTGGCTGATGAAGGCCACGGTCAGGCCCATCTCCGCAGCCAGCTTTTCGAGCAGCGTCAGAATCTGCGCCTGCGTGGAGACGTCGAGGCCCGAGACGATTTCGTCGGCCAGCACGAATTTCGGTTCGAGCGCCAGGGCCCGTGCGATGCCGACGCGCTGGCGCTGGCCGCCGGACAGTTCGTGGCGGTAACGCTTCGCGAAACTTTGCGGCAGGCCGACGCGGTCGAGCGCATCGGAGACACGCCTGGAGAGGTTGTCGCCCATTCCGTTGTTCTTCAGCGGCGTCGCGATGATCGCACCGATGGTCTGGCGCGGGTTGAGCGAGGACATCGGGTCCTGGAAGATCATCTGCAGGTCGCGGCGCAAGGGCCTGAGTTCCGCCTCGGAAAGATGCGTGATGTCGCGACCATCGAAGAGGATGCTGCCAGCGCTTGGCTCGTTGAGGCGCACCAGCGCGCGACCGAGCGTCGACTTGCCCGAACCGGATTCGCCGACGATGCCGGTGACCGCGTTGCGCGGCAGTTCGAAGTCGAGACCCTTCAGAATCTCGAGCAGCGGCGCGCGACCGATCACGGGCTTGCGCGCCATGTCGGGGAGCGCGACCATGAGGCCGCTGATCCTGAACAGCGGCTCAGCCATGCGGCGCTCTCCACGCGGCGTCCGCCGCTGCGATCTCGGCGGCGAGACCGGTCAGAACGGCATCGTCCACCGGCAGCAGCGAGGCCAGCGGGTCGGTGTAGCGCGGCGTCGCCGCCATCAGAGCGCGCGTGTAGGCATGGCGAGGCGCGGCGAACAGCGCCGGCGTCTCGGCCTCCTCCACGATCTTGCCGGCATAGAGCACGGACACGCGCTGGCTGATCTTGGCGACGACGCCGAGATCGTGCGTGACGAAGAGGATCGCCGTGCCGTGCCTGGCCTGCAGGTCCGCGATCAGCCTGAGAATCTGCTTCTGGACGGTGACATCGAGCGCCGTCGTCGGCTCATCGGCGACGATCAGACGGGGCTCGGCGGCGAAGGCGGCCGCGATCAGCACGCGCTGGCGCATGCCGCCGGAAAGCTCGTGCGGATAGGAACGGATGACGCGCTCGGGATCGCGGATATGGACCTCGTCCAGAAGTTGCCGGATGCGGGCGTCGGCGCGCTTCGCCTCCCAGCCGAGAATCTGCCCGAGCCGGTCCGTCATCTGGGGGCCGATGCCACGGGACGGGTTGAGCGCCGTCAACGGGTCCTGCGGGATCAGAGCCGTCTTCGCGCCGATCAGCGACCGCCGGGTTTTCGGCGCAAGGTTGCTGAGGTCCGTGCCTTCGAGCCGGATCGTCCCCTCGGCGACACGCACGCTGGACGGCAGCACGCCGAGCACGGCCTTGCCGATCATGCTTTTTCCCGCGCCGCTTTCGCCCACCAGCGCCCGCACCTCGCCGGGCTGGACGGTAAGCGATACGGAACGCAGCACGCGCACGCCGTTCGGCAGCGTGGCGCTGAGACTGGAGATTTCGAGCGTGGGGGTCATGAATAACCACCCAGAGCGGCTCTATATGCGTTGGCCTTCGCCCTTACCCCCACCCCTAACCCCTCCCCACAAGGGGGAGGGGGATTCTGTGGCCGAGATGCCGAGCAAAACCCTCCCAGTTTGGTGTTTGGCAAAGCCACGACTAGGTTCCTCTCCCCCTTGTGGGGAGGGGTTAGGGGTGGGGGTATGTGCTGGAACGAGCGATCCATTATCGCAGCACCGGATCGAAACGCGCCTTCAGTCCTTCGCCGAACTGGCTGAAGGAGAGCACGGTGAGGAAGAGCGTCACCAGCGGGAAGACCAGCACCCACCACGCCTGATGAATGGAAAGGCGGCCCTCGGCGATGATGCCGCCCCAGGTCGGATCGTCCGTCGAGATGGACAGGTTGACGAAGGAGAGGATCGCCTCGACGATCACCGCGATACCCATTTCGAGGGACAACAGCGCGACGATGGTCGGCAGCACGTTCGGCAGCACCTCGCGCAACATAATGCCGACGCGGCCGAATCCGGCGATGCGGGCGCTTTCGACATAGTCCATGCGCGCCTGGCTCATCGCTTCGGCGCGCACCACGCGGCAGAAGCGCGTCCAGTCGATGACGGCGATGGCGATGATGACGGAGCCGAGGCCGGTGCCAAAGACGGCGACAAGCAGGATGGCGAAAAGCACCGGCGGAAACGCCATCCAGATGTCGACGACGCGGGAGATGATGCGGTCCGCCCAGCCGCCGAAATAGCCGGCGACGAGGCCGAGCGCGGAGCCGACGATGCAGGCCGCGAGGGCAGCCGCGAAGGCGACGACGAAGGCGACGCGGCCGCCATGGATGATGCGCGAGAGCACATCGCGTCCGAGGCTGTCGGTGCCGAGCCAGAAACCGGGTTCCGCCCCTCTCATCCAGAAGGGCGGCAGGCGCTCGAACATGAGATCCTGCGCCAGCGGATCCTGCGGGGCGACCAGTGGCGCGAAGATGGCGGCCAGCATCGCGACAAGCAGCCAGCTGCCGGCCAGCCAGAGGCGCGCATCGGAGCGACGGGACGAGGCGCGTGTCGCGTCAGCCATGGCGCAGCCTTGGATTGAGCAGCGCGTACATCATGTCGACGGCGAGGTTGATGAGCACGAAAAGAAGCGCGAAGACCAGCACGATGCCCTGGATCAGCGGCAGGTCGCGGTTGATCACCGCGTCGATCGCCATGTTGCCCAATCCTTCGTAGGAGAACAGGCGCTCGACGATCACCGTGCCGCCGATGAGGAAGGTGAACTGTACGCCGATCAGCGTCAGCGTCGGCAGTGCCGCGTTCTTCAACGCCTCGCGCAGGATCACCTGCGTCTCCGAAAAACCTTTCACGCGCGCCAGCGTCACATAGTCGAGCGTCATCACCTCCTTAAGCGAGATCTTCAGGAGCTGCGAAATGATGGCGGCGAGCGGCAGCGCCAGCGCCAGCGCGGGCATGAACATGTGGCTGATGATGTCCGCCGTCAGGTCGAGGCGCAGCCTCAGAATGCTTTCAAGCAGGTAGAACTGGGTGGCGAAGGGCAGGTCGAGCTGCGGCGAGATGCGGCCGGATATGTGAAAGACCGGTGCGAGCACACCGAACAGCAGGATCAGCACCAGTCCCCACAGGAAATCGGGGATGGAGAGCGCCGCGCCGTTGGCCACGTCGATGCCCGCCTCGACCACCGTGCCTTGTTCGCGCGCGCCGAGAATGGCGAGCGGGACGCCGATGAGGATGGCGAGAAGAAGTGCTGCGACGGAGAGTTCGAGCGTCGCCGGCAGGCGGCCGAGAACGAGGCCGAGCACATCCTGCCGCAGCGAGATCGAGGTGCCGAAATCACCCCGCAGCACGCCGGAAAGCCAGATGAAATACTGTTCGACGAGCGACTTGTCCAAACCGTAAAGCGCGCGCAGCCGGTCGATGTCCGCCTGCGTCGCGCCGGGCGGCAGCATCATGGCGATCGGGTCGCCCGGCGCCACGCGGATAATGACGAACACCACCACCGACACGCCGAGCAGCGTGACGATCATGGTGAGAAGGCGGATCAGGAAGCGCTGGAGGATCATCCGGGCAGCTGCCTACAGTGCGGTTTCCGGTGCGGCGCCGAGCTGCCTTTCACCATTGCTTCCTCCCGTAAGAACAGGGGCAGGGAGGCATCGGCGCTGCCGCTTCTTCCTTCTCCCCGTCTTTTACGGGGAGAAGGTGCCGGCAGGCGGATGAGGGGCGGCACGAGACTGCCGGCAGAGGGCTCAGGACGCCGGCGTCATCAGCGCGGGCAGCAGTGCGCCCGACTTGTGCGGCACGACGTTGACGCCCTTCGTGTGGACGATCGGCTGGGCGTATTGCAGCAGCGGCAGCACATAGGCGTTGTCGGCGATCAGCTTCGACACCGCTTTCCAGCCGGCGATGCGCTTGGCTTCGTCCGGTTCGCCCCAGAGCGGGTTGATGGCGTCGATGACGTCCTGAGTGTCCCACACGGAGTGGGGCGAGGGGCCGTACATGGCGAAGCCGGTCGAGGTCGTCGGGTCGCCGATAGAGTTGCCCCAGTTGTAGAAGGCAGCGGGAGCGAGCTGGTCGGCGGCGCGCAGTTCGTAATGCTTGGCGATCTCGTAAACCTCGATCGTCGCCTCGATGCCGACCTTGCGCCACATGCCGACGATGGCCTGCACCATCTCGTAGTCCTTCGGCTTGAAGCCGCGCGTCGTCTGGATGGTGAACTTGACCGGATTGTCGGGCGAGAAGCCTGACGCGGCAAGCAGTTCCTTGGCCTTGTCCGGGTTGTACTCCACCTTGATCGATGGATCGAAGGCCTCGTATTCAGGCGTCTCCAGCGTGTCGAGCGGCAGGCCGTAACCGCGCAGCAGGCGGTCGACCAGAAGCTTCTTGTCGACCGACATGACCGCCGCCTTGCGGACATTGGCGTCCTTCATCGGGTCGATGTCGTTGAAGAAGACCATGCCGATATCGGAGATCGTCTCGCAGGAGCCGGCCAGCCCGTCCTTGGCGATCAGGCGGTCATATTCTTCATAAGGGATTTCCAGCGTCACCTGCGATGAGCCGGATTCGAGCTCGGCGACGCGGCTCGCCGCATCCGGCACGAACTTGATGGTGACGTTCTCGAAGGCCGGCTTGCCGCCCCAATAGTTGGGATTGGCCTTCAGGCGCATGAAGGCGTTGCGCTCGTATTTCTCGACCATGTATGGGCCGGTGCCGATCGGCTTTTCCTCGAAGCCCTGTGCGCCGACCTTCTCGTAATAGGCCTTGGGCAGCACATAGCCGGTGAGGAAGGACATCCACTTGAAATAGGTCGGGTCGAACTGCACCACGTCGCCGGTGATCTTGTTGCCGTCGGCCTTCAGGTTGGTGACATTCTTCCAGACGAATTGGATCGGGTTGCCGGTCGCCTCCTGTCCGGCGCGCGTCAGCGACCAGACGATGTCCTCGGCCGTGAAGGGCGAGCCGTCGTGCCAGGTGACGCCGTCGCGCACGGTCATGTGCACCTGCTTCTGGTCGTCGGAGAAGCCCCATTCGGTCAGAAGACCCTTGTCCAGCGACAGATCCGGCTTCTGCAGGATGAACTGGTCGAAGACCGACTGATAAAGACCCTGAATGGTCGGGTTGACGGCCGACGGCCCGGTGGTCGGGTCCCAGGACGGCAGGTTGACGTTGTAGGCGATAGTGAGCTCGCTGGCCTGCGCGCGGGCGATGGACGGCATGCCGAGCCCGGACAGCACGGCGCTCGCGCCGGCCATCTTGAGGAGCGTTC
>OEIU01001161.1_pt1 | contig 18478 bp, 19 predicted proteins | sample 1539221 | NCBI WGS metagenome assembly OEIU01 (sample SAMN03792071, study PRJEB22550) | activated sludge metagenome | feature: wastewater treatment plant; material: activated sludge; isolation source: Wastewater treatment plant of a petroleum refinery complex | place: Argentina: Zarate | collected...
TGTCGAGCAGGAAGGCGGCGCGCGGCAGGTAGCCCGAGTCCTCGAGCAGCAGGATGAAGAAGAACAGGATCAGGATTTGCGGCAGGAACACCAGCACGCCGCCGACGCCGGCGATCACGCCGTCGATGAGCAGGCTGCGCAGCGGGCCCTCGGCCATGTGCGCGGACAGCCATGCGCCGAGCGTGCGCATCGCGCCTTCGATCGCGTCCATCGGCGTCTCGGCCCACGAGAACACCGCCTGGAACATCAGGAACAGCAGCAGCGCGAGCAGCGCCAGCCCCCACACCGGATGCATGACCACCGCGTCGATGCGCGTGTGGAAGCGCCGCGCGGCGTGCGCGCCGGGCAGCGCCGCATTCAGGATACGCCGCACCTCGCACTGCAGTTCGGCGGGTGTCCGGTGGCCGCCTGCCGGCACCGCGCTCATAAGGCAACCTTCGCACTGATCGCGCTCCGGTGTGAGCGCTTTGGAGCGGCCATGCGCGCTCACGGGCAGGCCGCCGGCCGGTTGCGGCGCGGCGCTGCCGGTCCAGGCCTGGATCTGCTGCAACAGCTGCGCATGGCCGTTGTGGCGCACCGCCACCGTCTCGACCACCGCGCAGCCCAGCTCCTGCGCGAGCCGCGCGGTGTCGATGGCCAGGCCCTGCGCGCGCGCCACGTCGGCCATGTTCAGCGCCACCACCATCGGCCGCCGCAGGCGCTTCAGCTCCAGCACCAGGCGCAGGTTCATGCGCAGGTTGGTGGCGTCGACCACGGCGACGATCAGGTCCGGCGGCGCTTCGCCGGGGCGCCGCCCTTCCAGCACCTCGAGCATCACCTGCTCGTCGGGCGTGGCCGGGTCCAGGCTGTAGGCGCCGGGCAGGTCGATCACCGTCACCGCGCGGCCGTCCGGCAGCCGTGCCGTACCGGCCTTGCGCTCCACCGTCACGCCGGCGTAGTTGGCGACCTTCTGCCGCGCGCCGGTCAACAGGTTGAACAGCGCCGTCTTGCCGCAGTTGGGATTGCCGACCAGGGCGACGTGTCGGTCGGCCGCGGCACTGTCGCTGACCGGAAGGGTGGCCGCCATGTCAGTTGTCCATGGCGCCAACGCGGGGGTGGTTCATTTCACGCGCGCTCGACTTCGATGCAGCGCGCCTCGGCGCGGCGCAGCGCGAACAGCGCGTCGCCGACGCGCACTGCCAGCGGCTCGCGTCCGCCGGGCCCGCGGCGCAGCAGCTGCACCGGCTCGCCGGGAATGAAGCCCAGTTCGGCCAAGCGGCGCAGCATGGCCGCGTCGAGGTCGGGCGATTGCGTACGCACCTGGCGCACGGTCGCGTGCGCGCCGTCGTCAAGCTCGTCGAGCAGCAGGGTCATCGGGGCCTTCAGCGCGCGCGTGCCACCCGGCACACATTAAATGCGAGTGTATCTCATTTGCAATGATGCGGGTGCACGAGATTCGCGCGCGTATGCGGACAAAGATGGCGGGCAGAGATGGCGGGCAGAGATGGCGGGCAGGCCGGCGCTTGGCCGCGGCTCAGGTGCACTCGAGCCGATAGACGCGCGCCGCGGTGTCGTGGAACAGCGCCGCCTTGTCGGCTGCGCTGAAATCGGCGGCCAGCCGCTTGAAGCTGTTCCACAGCACCAGGTACGAGCACGACACCTTGTCCACCGGGAAGTTGCTCTCGAACATGCAGCGCTGCGGGCCGAAGCGCTCGATGGCGTGCAGCACGTAGCGCGCGCTGGCTTCGGCCAGCTGCTGCGAGCCCGGCAGCCGCTCGCGCTTGTGCCAGCCGAAGCCGTTGATCGGCATGTGGATGCCGCCGAGCTTGGCGACCACGTTCGGGCAGCGCGCCAGCGCGTCGATGTCGCGCCGCCACTGCGCGTAGACCGCGTCTGCCTGCCCCGCATACGGGCCGATGCCCAGCGGCCCGCCGAAATGGTCGAGCACGATCGTCGTCTCGGGAAAGGCGCGCGCCAGGTCGGTCAGCTCGGGCAGTTGCGGGTGGTACAGCCAGGCGTCGAAGCTCAAGCCGAAGCGCGCGAGCTGCGCGAAGCCCTCGCGGAAGTGCTTGTCCAGCAGCAGGTGCTCGATGGGCTCCGAGTGCGAGTTGCGGATGGCCTCGCCGGCATGCCAGCCGGCGGCATGGCGGATGCCGCGCAGCCGCTGCGGCGCCGCGTCGATGTGTGCCTGCAGCACCTCGCCCACCGCCGCGCCCAGGCACAGGTCGGCGAAGGCGACGATGCCGGCCGCCGCGCGCGTCGGGCCGCAGCCGCCGCCGTCGCTCATCGCGGCGATGCCGTTGACGAATTCGGTCTCGCCCACCGGGCGCAGCGCCGCGGGCCCGCCGCCGCGATACATCGACGCGCATTCGACGTACACGGTGCTGCGCACGTCGTGGCGCTGTCCTCGAGCGTCGGTGCTGCCGGTGTCGGCCAGCAGTTCGTGCAGCAGGTAGCGGTTGCTGCGGCGGTCCCACAAGTGATGGTGCGGGTCGCAGATCGGCAGCGCGGGGTCGATGACGTCTTCGGCGGGGGCGTTCATGGCGGCGATTGTTGCGTGCCGCGCCGGCGCCGCAGCCACCAGCGCGCGAGCAGCGCGAGCAGCGCACCGGCGACGATGCCGATGCCGTCGGCCAGCAGGTCGGCCCACTCGGCGGACCGGCCGGGCACGTAACGCTGCAGCAGTTCGATGGCGCCGCCGAAAGCCAGCAAGGCCAGCAGCATCGCCCGTTGCGCGACGGGCGCGTCGCGCCAGCCGAACATCACGCACACGGCCAGCGCGCCGAAAGCGCTCAGGTGATTGATCTTGTCCCAGCCCAGGCTGAGCCGTTCCGGCGGGGCCGGCGTCAGCGCCAGCGCGGCGACCAGCGCCGCCAGCAGCGCCAGCAGCACGCGCCAGGCGCTGTCGCGCCGTGTCGGCGAAGGCATGCAGCCGAGCGCCCTCAGGCGGCCGGCGGCGAAGCCGCCTCGGCCGCGGTGAGCAGGAAGTGGCCGCGCGCTACGGCGATCGGCTGCTCGGGGCCCTTCTCCTTCTGCCAGACGCGCACCTGCACCAGCGCGACGCGCGAGCCGACGCGCACCACCTCGCAGGCGGCGAAACATTCCTGCGGGCGGCCCGAGCGCAGGTAGTCGATCGAGAAGTCGATGCTCTTCGGGAACTTGGCGCCGCGCAGCGTGCGGATCAGGTGCAGCGTGGCGGCGGTTTCGGCGAAGCCGGCGATCACGCCGCCGTGCAGCGCCGGCAGCAGCGGGTTGCCGATCAGCTTGTCCTGGTACGGCATGCGAAACAGCAGCGGCTCGGCGCCACTGGCCAGGCGGATGCCCAGGTAATCGACATAGGGGATGTCGACGCCGGCCAGCACCGGCTCGCTGCCCGCCGGCGGCTGCCAGGCGTCGGCCTCGGCTTCGGCGCCGGCCTCGCGCGGCGGGCGCGCCGCGCCGGGCGTGGACAGCATGAACGAAGCTTGCGCCACCGCGATCGGCTGCTCGCGATCGGCCTGGTGCACCTCGGCGCGCACGAAAGCGACGTTGCGCGTCAGGCGGAAACAATGCGCGCCGCAATGCACGTCGCGTTCGGGGCCGGCCGGACGCAGGTAATCCATGCGCAGGTCCAGCGTGGCATAGGGCGCGAGCTCGGTCAGCATCGTGCCGACCGCCAGCCCGCAGGCGGAATCGGCCAGCACCGTCAGCGCGCCCGGGTGCAGCATGCCGCGCAACGGATCGCCCAGCCACTCGGCGCGCGCCGGCAGCGTCATCGAGCCGCGGCCCTTGTCCACGGCGGTGATGCGCGCGCCGATGTCGCGCATGTGCGGCGTGCGTTGCACGAAGTTGCGGTTCAGGTCGTCGAGGAGCGAGCTCATGGCGCGCATGGTATCGGTATCGGTATCGGTCCGGCGCACCGGGCAACGGCCTTCAGCACCTGCGCCCAGCCTCGACGCGCCATCACGATCGTGCGCCAGGCGCAGCAACGCGGCATGCGTGTCGGCGGCGCCCTTGCGGCGCAGCTCGGGTTTCAGCGCGCAGGTCGGCGCGCGGCGCACGGCAAGGCGCTGGCCCGGCAGGCGCCGCTCCAGCAAGTCGAGCGTGGCGTCGTACTGACCCCGATGCAGGGCCGCGCGTTCGATGTCGCTCGGCGCGGTGCCGTTTGGCCGGTAGATCCCGTCCACCAACCCCTTGAAGCCTGGCAGACCAGCGGGGCAGGAGATGCCGGCGCCACAGAAGAAAACCACGCGGCCGTCTTCGTGCGCCTGCAAGAGGGCATCGGGAATGTCCGGGCCGTGGGCGATTAACTGCACCAAGCGCTCTCGGCGAACACCCGTGCTTCTGTGATGACGCCATCTCCCCGCATCGTCTCCTCCTCAACAGCGATCCGTTGTTGGTACTCGCTTGGGGCGGCCTGGCGTCGTATCAAACGTGCACATTGCGCCGCGATCGGCTAAGGCGGCGTGGCAGCCCTGGCTGCCAACGGGAGCCTGCGTCGCGGAATGGATGAATCCTCCGGTGTGAGGCCACCCCAGTGAGGGTGCTCCACAGTGCCCGCGATATTGACGCGATCTTCGCAACCGAGTAGGGCGCGCCTCGCTTGCTGAAGCTCCGGCTGTGGCTGGAACAGGTGCGGCACTGCATCACCCGCACGGCGCCCATATCGAGCGGCTCGACAGCAACGAACCATTCCATGCGCTTTGGTCGCGAACCCTCGGTCAAGCCCCGGCGACGAACAGCGCGAACCAGCCGCGCTCGTCGCTCCAGCAGCGCGGCGCGGCGAATCCCGCTTCGCGCAGCAGCGCGGCAAAGCCCTCGCGCGTCCATTTGTACGAGTTCTCGGTGTGGATGCGCTCGCCTGCGGCGAAGGCGCGCTCGCCACCGGGCCAGCGCACGACCAGCGGCTGGCGCGCTTGCAGGTGCATCTCGATGCGCGACGCGGCGGCGTTGAACAGCGCCACGTGCCGCCACTGGCGCACGTCGAAGTCGGCACCCAGCAGCCGGTTCAGGTGGCGCAGCAGGTTCAGGTTGAAGGCCGCCGTCACGCCGAGCGCGTCGTCGTACGCGGCTTCCAGGATCGGCACCGGCTTGACCAGGTCCACGCCGATCAGCAGCGCGCCGCGGCCGGCGACTTCGCGCGCCTGACGCAGCAGCGCCAGCGCGGAGGGCGGGTCGAAGTTGCCGATGCTCGACCCGGGGTAGAAGACCAGCGGGCGCGGGCCGGCCAGCTCGGCCGGCAACGCCAGCCGGCTGGAGAAGTCCAGCCCGACGCCGACCAGGTCCAGCCCCGGATGCTCGCGCTGCAGCTGCGCCAGCGCCGTGGCCAGGTGCTCGGCCGAGATGTCGACGGCCACGTAGCGCCGCGGCGCGAGCCGCGGGAACAGCGCCGCGCCCTTGGCGCAGTTGCCCGCGCCGAGGTCGACGATCACCGGCTGCGGGCCCGTCAGATCGAGCACGGCCTGCGCGATGGCTGCGCCGTGCGCGGCGAAGATGGCCGCCTCGGTGCGCGTCGGGTAGTACTCCGCCAGCTCGGTGATGGCATCGAACAGGCGCGAGCCGAGTGCGTCGTAGAAGAACTTCGGCGACACCGCGGCGGGCGCGCGCAGCAGCCCGGCCGCGGCCTCGGCGGCGAGGTCGCCGCCCGCGGCGGTGTGCAGTTGCAGGAATCGGGGTGAGGCCATCGTGTCGTTGCCGGCGGCGGGTCTTGCGAGTCTGCCGCGACTCTAACGGCGCAATGCCGCTAGAGTGCGCGGCTCGGCCCTCGACCCTCACCCATCGCTGAAGGTGCCCCATGTTCAGCCTCTTGCCCTCGCGCACGCTGCGTTGCCTGCTCACCTGTGCCGTGCTGGCTTTCGGCGGCATCGCCCACGCCCAGCAGGTGTTGCGCGTCACGGCGATTCCCGACGAGTCGCCCACCGAGCTGGCGCGCAAGGCCGCGCCGCTGATGAAGTATCTGGAAGGCAAGCTGGGCATGAAGGTGGAATTCACGCCGGTGACCGACTACTCGGCGGCGGTGGAAACCCTGGTCAACCGCAAGATCGACCTGGCCTGGTTCGGCGGCTTCACCTTCGTGCAGGCCAACGCGCGTTCGGGCGGCAAGGTGATCCCGCTGGTGCAGCGCGAGGAAGACACGCGCTTCCGCTCGGTGTTCATCACCACCGACCCGGCTATCAAGACGCTGGCCGACCTGAAGGGCAAGGACCTGAGCTTCGGTTCCGCAAGCAGCACCTCGGGGCATCTGATGCCGCGCAGCTTCCTGCTGCAGGCCGGCCTCGATCCGGACAAGGACTTCAGGCGCGTGGCTTTCAGCGGCGCGCACGATGCGACCATCGCCGCCGTCGCCGCCGGCAAGGTGCAGGCCGGCGCGTTGAACATCTCGGTGTGGGAGAAGTTCGTCGCCGACGGCAAGGTCGACACTGCCAAGGTGCGCGTGTTCTTCACCACCCCGCCCTACCACGACTACAACTGGAGCGTGCACGCCGACATGCCCGCGGCCTTGCGCGAGAAGATCGCGCAGGCCTTCCTGGCGCTGTCGCGCGACAACGCCGAGGGCAAGGCAATCCTCGATCTGCAGCGCGCGACCAAGTTCGTGCCCACGCAGGCCGACAACTACAAGGGCATCGAGGCCGCGGCCCAAAGCGCCGGGCTGCTCTGATTGCAGCGTGCCGTGAAGCTCGAGCTGCAGGGTCTGGCGGCGCGCCACGCCACCGCGCGCCGCGGCGCGGCCGATGCGCTGGCCGGCCTGAGCTTCGGCGTCGACGAGGGCGAGGTCGCGGCGGTGATCGGCCCCTCCGGCGCCGGCAAGACCACCTTGCTCGAGGTGCTGGCTTGTGCCCGCGCGCCGTCGCAGGGCAGCTTGCGGCTCGGCGGTGCGGACCCGTGGGCCTTGCCGCGGCGCGCGCTGCAGCGGCTGCGCGGCCGGCTGATCCTCGTCCCCCAGGTGCCGCCGCTGCCGCCGCGCCAGCGCGTGGTCACCGCCGTGCTCGCCGGGCGGCTGCCGGCGTGGAGCCTGGCGACCAGCCTGCGCTCGCTGTTCTATCCGGTGGACATCCCGGCCGCCGACGAGGCGCTGGAGGTCTTCGACCTCGCCGACAAGCTCTTCGAGCGCGTGGACCGGCTGTCCGGCGGCGAGCGCCAGCGTGTCGGCCTGGCGCGCGCACTCGTCTCGCCGGCGCGCCTGTGGCTGGTCGACGAGCCGCTGTCGGCGCTCGACCCGGTGCGCGCGCAGCGCGCCGCCGCGGCGCTGGTGCGCGAGGCGCGTGCGCGCGGCGTCACGCTCGTCGCCACCTTGCACCAGGTGGACGCGGCGCTGGCGCATTTCCCGCGCATCCTCGGCCTGCGCGACGGCCGCCTGCGCTTCGACCTGCCGGCGGCCCAGGTCACGTCCGAGCTGCTGGCGCGCCTGTATGCGCAGCACGAGGACGAGTTTCGCGGCGATGAGTCGGGCGGGTCGGCGCCGCCGCCCGGCGCAGCGGCCGCTGCCGAGACCCCCGCACCGAAGGTGGTGATGCAGTGCCGCTGAGCCGCGCGCGTCCGGCGCAGCGCGATCCGGCGTGGCTCGGGCGCGTCGGCGGCATGCTCGCGGTCGTCGTCGTGCTGTGGCCGCTGCTGCGCGCCGCCGAGTTCAAGCCCTGGGTGCTGCTCGACCCCGAGGCCCTGCAGGTCACCGGCCGCTTCCTCGCCAGCTTCGTGCCGCCGGCGCATGCGGCGGACTTCCTGCTGCTCGTGGCGCGCGAGACCTGGCGCACCGTGGCCATCGCCACCGCCGGCATCACGCTCGCGTTGGGGCTGGCGGTGCCGCTGGCGCTGGTGACCACGCGTTCGCTGTCGGTTTCGGCGCTCGCCGGCCGCATGGCGCGCTTGCCCCTCATGCTGCGGCAGGCGGCGCGCGCGCTGCTGATCTTGCTGCGCAGCGTGCCCGAGCTGGTCTGGGCGCTGGTTTTCGTGCGCGTCGTCGGCCTCGGTCCGGCGGCGGGCGTGCTGGCGATCGCGCTCACCTACGGCGGCATGCTCGGCAAGGTCTACGCCGAGATCCTGGAAAGCGGCGAGGCGCAGGTCACGCAGACGCTGCTGCGCAACGGCGCCTCGCGGCTGCAGGCCTTCGCCTACGGCCTGCTGCCGCAGAACGCCGCCGAGCTGACCAGCTACACCGTCTACCGCTGGGAATGCGCGATCCGCAGCTCGGTGGTGCTCGGCTTTGTCGGTGCCGGCGGGCTGGGGCAGCAGATGGACAGTTCGCTGAAGATGTTCGCCGGCGGCGAGGTGCTGACGATGCTGGCGGTGTTCGTCGCGCTGGTGGCGCTGGCCGACCGCTTCAGCGCCGCGCTGCGGCGCGCGCTGGGCTGACGGATGCAAACGCCCGCCGCCAACCGCCCGTACCGGCTGCCGCCGCGCCTGTTCGACGCACGCTGCAAGGCCTGCTGGCTGGTGGCCGGCGTGTTCGTGCTGGTGGCGGCCAGCTTCGCGACGCTCGACCTGCATCTGGCCGAATTCTTCTCGGCTCAAGCCGTGGCGAGCATGGGCCGCTTCCTGGCCGAGTTCTTCCCGCCGGATGTCGGCGCGGCCTTCGTGGGCCAGGTCGCGGTCGCCGCCTGGGAGACGCTGGCGATGTCGGCCGTCGGCACGCTGCTCGCCGCGCTGGCCGGCGTGCTGCTGGCGCTGCCGGCGAGCCGGCTGCACGCAGGCGACAGGGCGCGCAGCCGCAGCGCCGCGCGGCTGCTGCTGAATGCGCTGCGCTCGGTGCCCGAGCTGGTGTGGGCCGCGCTGCTGCTCATCGCCGCCGGGCTCGGGCCCTTCGCCGGCACGCTGGCGCTGGCGGTGCACACCTCGGGCGTGCTCGGGCGGCTGTTCGCAGAGGCGATCGAGAACGCGCCGCCCGGCCCGGCCGCCGCGCTGCGCGCGCAGGGCGCCGGCACGGCGCGCGTATTCCTCTACGCGACGCTGCCGCAGCTGCTGCCGCAGCTGATGAGCTATTCGCTGTACCGCTGGGAGAACAACATCCGCGCCGCCGCGGTGCTGGGCGTGGTCGGCGCGGGCGGGCTCGGCCAGCTGCTGGTCTTCCACATGGGTCTGTTCCAGATGCAAAAGACCGCGACCGTGCTGATCGCCATGCTGCTGCTGGTGGCGCTGGTCGACGGCGCCAGCGTCGCCTGGCGGCGCTGGCTCACGCGTTAGCAAGGGCTTCCACGCGCGATCGTTCTCGGTGATCACGCAGGAAGACGATCGTGTCGCATGCGGAGAAGCGGGAAGTGAGGATCAATCTCCTCGGCCTCCTCGACGCCCAGGTCGTTCATATGACGTACACCGAACGTGGCGACCTCGTCCACGTCATCTCCTTGCGGAGAGCCACGAAGCATGAAGCGCGCTACTTCTTCTCCCAGGTTGACCTCTAAGCAGGTCCGGGCGGCCGTCGCTGCGGCGCCAGAGTCTGTGCACGACCCGGACACTCCTTACGATCCGAACGACCCCAAGGCCGTTGCAGCATTCTGGAAGGGTGCCACCGTGACGAAGGGTGGAGGCGTTGCAGCCGTGCAGGCCGCCCTGGCCGCGAAGCGGCGCCCTGGTCAACGCGGCCCCGGCAAGCGTCCGCCGAAGGTATCGATCAACATTCGCCTGTCGCCCGAGGTTCTTGAAGCGTTCAAGGCCACTGGCTCCGGCTGGCAAACCAAGGTCGATGGTGCACTGAAGGAATGGCTGAAAGACCATTCGCCTGCGTAGCGGGCGGCTGCGCGGGAGTGGCGTTCGAGTGGCGGCTTCAGGCCGGACCCCGAGCGGCCACGGCGCGCAGCGGCGCCGGCACCACCAGGCGCTCGACCGCGGCGAACACGCCTTGCACCAGCAGCGCAAGCAGCGCCGCGGGGATGGCCCCGGCGAGCATGCGGTCGATGTCGTTCACCGCCAGCCCGGCGACGATGCGCTCGCCGAGCCCGCCGGCGCCGACGAAGGCGGCGACGGTGGCCGTGCCGACGTTGATCACCGCCGCCGTCGACACGCCGGCCAGCAGCGTCGGCAGCGCCAGCGGCAGTTCGACGCAGCGCAGCGCCTGGCCGTCGCGCAGGCCGAGGGCGCGCGCGGCGCTGCGCAGGCCCTCGGGCACGCCCGCGAGCCCGGCCTGCGTGTTGCGCACGATCGGCAGCAGCGCGTAGAGGAACAGCGCCACCAGCGCCGGCCAGAAGCCGATCGTGCCGAGCAGCGCGATCAGGAACGCCAGCAGCGCCAGCGAGGGCACGGTCTGCAGCAGCCCGACTGCCCCCAGCAGCAGCGCACGCAGGCGTGCATGGCGCTGCGCCGCGATGCCCAGCGGCACGCCGAGGGCCGCCGCGAGCAGCACCGAGCCGAAGACCAGCAGCAGGTGCTGCAGCAGCAGGCGGACGAGATCGGGGGCGAGGATCTGCTCGATCAGGCTCGGCCGCGTGGAGGGCGCGGAAGGCGTCGATGCCGTGGCAGCGACGGCAGACTTCGCCGAGCGATCGAGGAAACCGCGCGCCACGTCGGCAAAGGGCCGGCGGTCGAGCTCGACCTCGGCGTTCAGCGCGATCATCGTCGCTTCGTCGATCCGGCCTTCCAGCGTGGCGAGCGCAGCCAGCGCCGGCGCCGGCAGCGAGCCGCGCATCAGCAGCACCGCGTCGTAGCGCGGGAAGAAGCCGCGGTCGTCCTTCAGCACGCGCAAGCCCATACGGCCGATTTGCGCATCGGTGCTGTAGACGTCGATCAGGTCGACCTGGCCCGCGGCCAGCGCCTGGTAGGCCAGCCCATGGTCGAGCGCCGGCGGGTCGGCGAGGCGCAGGCCGTAGGCGCGCTTCAGCGCCGGCCAGCCGTCGGCGCGCACCAGGAACTCGTGCGACAGCCCGAAGCGCAGCCGCGCCGCCTCGGCCGCCGGCAGGCGCGCCAGCGCGGAGATCGAATCGATGCCGAACCGCGCCGCATCGGCTTCGCGCATCGCCAGCGCATAAGTGTTGTTGAAGCCCAGCGGCACGGCGGCCTTCAGGCCGCGCGGCGCCAGCCACTCGTTGATCTGCGCCAGCGTCGGCGGCGGCGCGTCGGCCGGCGGACTGCGCTTCAGCAGTTCGCGCACGATGGTGCCGGTGTATTCGGGATAGACGTCGACCTGGCCGCTGGCCAGCGCCTGCTCGAGGATCGCGGTGTTGCCCAGGCCCTGGCGGTGTTCGGCCGGCACGCCGGCGCGCTCCAGCGTCTGGCGCACGATCTCGCCGAGCACATAGCTTTCGGTGAAGCGCTTGGAGCCGACCTTGACGGGCTCGGCGGCGAGCGCAGGCGCCGCAATGGCCGTGGCCAGCGCGCAGGCCAGCGCCAGCCAGGCGCGTGTCATTCGCTGCATGCGGCCATTGTGTGCGCGCAGCGTGCGCGCCGTAGGGGCTTGCACAGCCGGCGCATACTGGCCCGCCGGTGCAACCCACTCGGGGCGCGACCATGGACACTGAAAGCTTCGACGCGATCGTCGTCGGCGCCGGCCAGGCCGGCCCGGCGATCGCGGCGCGCTGCAGCCGCGAAGGGCTGAAGACCGCGGTCATCGAAGGCCACCACTTCGGCGGCACCTGCGTGAATGTCGGCTGCGTGCCGACGAAGACGCTGGTGGCCAGCGCGCGCGCGATCCGGCTCGCGCAGCGCGGGGCCGAGTTCGGCTTCGACATCGGCGGGCTGCGCGTCGACATGGCGCGCGTGCGGGCGCGCAAGGACGCGATCGTCATGAAGTCGCGCGCAGGCGTCGAGGCCTGGATGCGCGGCCTGAAGGGCGCCGAGGTCATCACCGGCCACGCCCGCTTCGCCGCGCCGGCCACGCTGGAGGTGAACGGGCACCGGCTGCAGGCGCCGCGCATCTTCCTCAACGTCGGCGGCCGGCCGGTGCGCCCCGCGCTGCCGGGCATCGACGCGGTGCCGACGCTGGACAACGCGTCGGTGATGGAACTCGATGCCGTGCCCGAGCACCTGGTCATCGTCGGCGGCAGCTACATCGGGCTGGAGTTCGCGCAGCTGATGCGCCGGCTGGGCGCGAAGGTGACGGTCGTCGAGCGCATGGCGCACCTGCTGCCGCGCGAGGACGAGGACGTGTCCGACGCCATCCGCGCGATCCTCGAGGCCGAGGGCGTGCGCTTCGAGCTCGGCGCCGAGTGCCTGTCGCTGGCGCGCGCGGACGGCGGCATCCTCGTCGGTGCCGCCTGCAGTGATGGGAGCGAAGGCATCGTCGGCAGCCATGTGCTGCTGGCCGTCGGCCGGCAGCCGAACACCGACGACCTGGGGCTGGAGCACGCCGGCATCCGCACCGACGAACGCGGCTACATCGAGGTCGACGAGCAGTGCCGCAGCAGCGCCGAAGGCGTCTGGGCGGTGGGCGACTGCAACGGGCGCGGTGCGTTCACGCACACCGCCTGGAACGACCACGAGATCGTCGTCGCCAACCTGTTCGACGCCGACCCGCGCCGCCTCGGCGACCGCATTCCCTGTTACGCGCTGTTCATCGACCCGGCGCTCGGCCGCGTCGGCATGACCGAGACGCAAGCCCGGGCCAGCGGCAAGCGCCTGCTGCACGCGAAGATGTCGATGCAGCGCGTCGGCCGCGCACGCGAGGCGGGGGAGACGCAGGGCTTCATGAAGGTGGTGGTCGACGCCGACAGCCGGCAGCTGCTGGGCGCGGCGATCCTGGGCCTGAACGGTGACGAAGTCGTGCACTCGCTGCTCGATGTGATGGCCGCGCGCCAGCCCTACACGGTGATCTCGCGCGCGATGCACATCCACCCGACGGTGAGCGAACTGGTACCGACGCTGCTGCAACAGTTGCGTCCGGCTTGATGGGCGAACCCCCTGCGCGGCAGCGCAAGCAGAGGAAGACGAAGAGGCGTCGACATGAAGTTCATCTTCGAGGTTCGAATGAAACCCGGCTACACGGCGGACGAATACGCCGACGCCTGGCTTCGCGCCAGCCGCATCATCCAGCGCGCGCCCGGTGCGCGCGGTACGCATCTGCACCGCAAGATCGGCGACCCCGACACGCTGCTGGCCATTGCGAGCTGGGCTTCGAAGGCGCATCGCGATGCCAAGGACGACCGGCGGGACGACACCGTGCGCGCGATCCTGGACATGCACTCGAGGAATTGCGAGATCTGCGTCATCGGCGAGTTCGACGAACCCGAATGGTCTGTGCTGCCGGAGCAGCCCGACTCCTGAGTTCGCCGGCCCGGGCTCGGCGGCGCCGTGTGCCGCCGGACGTAACCGTCGCGGCGGCTGCGGGGCGGTATTCGTTCACGCCCGCATGTGGCCCGACCCCGCGAACCGGGCAGTGGCACGCGCCGCGCCGCAGCCGAGCATGGCGGCATCGCCACGGAGACTGGGAGCCTGACCATGACCACCCGAGTTGCTGCCGACGACCTGTTCGTGCGCCATTCGAGCGAATTGCTGAAATGCGGAGAACGGGGCATCGACATCCCCCGAGGGCACGTCGGCCCGGTGCTGCTGTCGGACACCGGCCGCACCGTATGGTGGACCGGCCGCGTGGCCATCGGCCTGCGCTGGCAGGCGCCTCGGCACGCCGGCGCGACGAGCCGGTCGGCGCTGTGGATCCAGGACGTAATGCTGCGCCGCGCGTAGCCGCCCTGCCGTCTGCGGGCGACGTCGGGCTCACCTGGCGCGAAACTTCAATGCCTCGAGGTCGACGACGACGATCGCGCCGTATTCCAGGTGCACCAGCCCCGCGCGCTTCAGCGCCAGCAGGCTGTGCTTGCAGCGCGGCCGGGATACCGCCGCGAGCTTGGCCAGATCTTGCTGCGAGATCGTCAGGCAGCGCTCGCCGCGCGGGTTGAACAACGGGTGCACGAGGCCGACGAGGGCGCGCGCGGTGCGAACCGCCACACGCAGCTCTCGTTCGGCAGGCGCCGGACCCGCTCTACCGGATCGGGACGACAATTGCGCATACTCGCGCCGGCGCCAAGCCGCATGCCGCAGCCAACCAAGGAGCCGATATGGACACTGCCAACCTGATCGCGATCGACACGCACACGCACCTCGAGGTGTCGTGCCGCAACCCCTTCGACAGCTACGGCGAGGAATACGACCGCGCGGCGGACAAGTACTTCCGCTCGACGCGCCGGCCGACGATGGACGAGACCATCGCCTTCTACCGCGAGAAGAAGATAGGCTTCGTCAACTTCACCGTCGACGCCGAGTCGCAGATGGGCCGCGCGCGCATCACCAACGAGGAGATCGCAGACGCCGCCGCGGCCAACAGCGACATCATGATCGCCTTCGGCAGCATCGATCCGCACAAGGGCAAGATGGGCGGCCGCGAGGCGCGCCGGCTGGTCGAGCAGCACGGCGTCAAGGGCTTCAAGTTCCATCCCACGGTGCAGGGCTTCCTGCCGGCCGACAAGATGGCCTGGCCGATCTACGAGGTCATCAACGAGTACAAGCTGCCGGCGGTGTTCCACAGCGGCCACTCGGGCATCGGCAGCGGCATGCGCTGCGGCGGGGGCCTGAGGCTGCAGAACTCCAACCCGATGCTGCTCGAGGACGTGGCCATCGCCTTCCCCGACATGCAGATCATCATCGCGCACCCGAGCTGGCCGTGGCAGGACGAGGCGATCTCGCTGGCGATGCACAAGCCCAACATCTGGATCGACCTGTCGGGCTGGAGCCCGAAGTACTTTGCGCCGCAGCTGGTGCAGTACGCCAATACGCTGCTCAAGGACCGCATCCTCTTCGGCAGCGACTTCCCGTTGATCGCGCCGGACCGCTGGCTGGCCGACTTCGAGGAAGCGGGCTTCAAGGATGCGGTCAAGCCCTTGATCCTGAAGCGCAATGCGATGCGGCTGTTGAACCTGGAAGAGCCGGCGGCCGCCTGAACGGCGCCGACGGCGCGCAGCAGCTCCAGCGCGGTGACGATGCCGGCCAAGCCCCCGCCGACCGCCAGCGCATCCGTTTGCAGCACAGCACTCATATCCTTTGTCTCCGGCGTCCCCTGCCCCGGCATTCACGCAGGAGCGTTCCGGACGCGTCACCTCTGCACCTTGCAACGATAGGCTGCCAAGTTCATTTCCGGTTGACTTGCAGGCCAAACCCTTTGATTCTGCAGGCCACGGTCTCGATGAGCTGGGTGACCACCGTGCTCGCCGCCGCGCTGCAGCAGGGCGTGGCGCGCGAGACGCTTCCGGCCCATGCCGGCATCGCCGCCGATGAGCTGGCCGCCGAACGCTCGCCCGTCGACCACATCACCCGGCTGTGGCGCGCGGCGGCGGTGCAGCGCATGCACGCCGAGGCTTCAGCTTCTCCGGCCTGCTCGACGAGGCGCGGCGCAAGGCGGCACTGCGCGCGCTGGCCGGCACGCGCCGCCCGCTGGGCGAGATCGGGCAGGCGCTGGGTGTCATGTCGAGCCCAGTGTCTTCATCGGCGCGGTGCGGCGCTGGACCGGCATTGCGCCGGGGGCTTGGCGCCAAGTACAACAGCGTGCCGCACGTGTCGCATCGGGCGCAAGCGCAAGTGCCGCGGCAGCCGCGGTGGTGGCGGCGCGCACGCTGCGTCAACCTTGAAGCCCTACGCGCTGCGCGCGCCTCGGCCGCCGTGCGCGGCGGCGGCGCGCTGGCGGGCTCGGCACGATGCCGACGTGTGCCGTTCCGCGCGCGTCAACGCGCCGGTGCTCAGGTGTTGGCCGCAGAATGCACCGCGTGCATGGCCGCAACGAGGAGACCGCGATGCCGCCCGAAGTGACGCCCCTGGCCGAAGCGATCATCGAGCAGATCGCCGACGCCGTGATCTATGCCGATCGCGCCGGCATCATCGCGCGCTGGAACCGCGGCGCGGCCGCCACCTTCGGCTTCAGCGCCGGCGAGGCGCTGGGACACAACCTGGACCTGATCATTCCCGAACACCTGCGTGCCGCACACTGGCGCGGCTGGGATGCGGCGATGGCCAACCGCACGCTGCGCCTGGCCGGGCGGCCGACGCTGACCCGCGGACTGCACAAATCGGGCGCCAGGCTCTATGTCGAAATGAGCTTCTCGCTGGTGCTCGATGCGGCCGGCAACGTGCTGGGATCGGTGGCAGTGGCGCGCGACGTCAGCGCACGCGTGGCGCAGGAGCAGGCGGCGCGCGCCGCCCAGGCGAAAACGTAGCGCGTGATCGCGCCCTGCGCCAGCGCCAGCGCCGTGCCGGGGCGACCGGGCTCGGCTGCTGAGCGACTGCCAACCGCGTTGCCTGCGGCTATGCCTGCGCTGCGCGCGATGTGCGCCACACGATTCGCGCCAGACGCGTGACGACGTTGACGAGCGCCGTTTGCGCTTCATCGAACAGGGCGCCCTCGGTCCGGCTCATCACCGCCTCCAGCGTCTCGCTCAGCGACTCGAGCGGCTTCTGTGCAGCAACCAGCAGGTGCACCGGGTCGCTGCTGTCGGGAATCGGCGGCGGCGGATCGGCGCGCGTGTCCGCCGGGCGTGCGGGTGTCTCCAGCAGCGACTCGAGCAGCGACGCGCTCTCGCCGTCGCCGATCTCGCGCAGGCGTGCTGCGAGCGCGCGATGCGTCAGTGCGATCGCGGCCTCATGCCTGGCCAGCAGCGTGTGCAGCGCATCGATCGAGCTCACCGTGCCCGCAGGCGGCGCCTCATCGCCGCTGCGCCGCTCGCGATGCCAGGCTTCGCGGCGCCAGCGACGCATCCCCGCCGCATGGCGCAAAGCCTCGATTCCCAGCCACTCGGCCTGCGTCCTGACGCGGGCGTCGGTCGCGCGCGCGGCAAGGTAGCTGTACAGCGCGAATGCATGCTGTTCGTTGTCGACGGCCAGCGCGAAGGCACGGTAGGGACTGAGCAGCGCGCTGCCCGACACCTCATCCCAGGCGCTGGATACGTCGTCCAGCAAGCGGCGTACGGACTCGCCGGGCTCGGCGGTGCGTTCGCCCTGCGCGGCCGCCCAGCGCGCCACCTCATCGACATGGCGGCGCTTCTCGTCGAGCATCACACGCAGCGCCGCCACGGTGGCGGTCTCGCCGCGCCGCTGCATCTGTTCGACGAGCGCCGCGTAATGCTCGAGCGAGCGCCGCTCCAGAGTGCCGGCAATGCCCACCAGCAGCGGCATGCTTGCCGAGCCGATCTCGGGATCGCGCAGTAGCGATGGCGCGCGCAGCATGGAACCTCCGTGATCTGAGGAAGTTTGATGCAAAGCAAATGCCGTGCATTCGCGAGCATGAGAATCGTACAACCGCGCCATCCACGTCAGGGGACGACTTGTCCAGCTCCGGCATCCGTGCGACGTTGTTCAGGATCAGCCTGCAGTGTCTGCTGATGGTCGCGATGCTTGCGGCGGCGCCCGCCGGTGCGCAATCGGCTGCAGCAAGTCTTGCGCAGGTCCTCACGGGCCTGGCGGCGGCCGAGGTGGTTCCCGGGGCCGAGCGCTTCGGGCCGGTGCAGGCCGACCCGGCCGTGGCGCCGGCCTATCGCGGCGACACGCTCGTCGGCTACGCGTTCCTGAATTCGCAACACGTGGACGCGACCGGCTATTCAGGCAAACCGATCCACATCGTCGTCGGTCTCGACCTGGAAGGAACGATCGTCGGCGCGAAGCTGGCCGGGCACAGCGAGCCGATCGTGCTCATCGGCATCCCCGAAAAGCGCATCGTCGACTACCTCGCGCATTTCGTCGGCTACAACCCGCTGCGTGCTGCTGCCGAACGGCGCGGGCCGCCGCAGGCACCGATCGTCAGCGGCGCCACGGTCACCGTGCTCGTGATGGGCGAGAGCGTCGTGCGCTCGGCGGTGCGTGTCGCCCGCGCGCTGCATCTGGGCGGCGCCGCGGCGAGCGTGCAGCCGGCGGCGCGGGTGATGGATCCGCAGGCCGGCACGGGCGCCGACTGGCCGACTCTGCTGCGCGAAGGCGCGGTGGGGCATCTGCGCGTCACGATCGGCGACGTGAACAAGGCCTTCGCCGATGCCGGCGGGAAAGCGGCAGCCTCACGTCCCGAACCGGGACCGGCCAGCGACCCGTTCATCGACCTGTACGTGGCGCTCGTCTCGCAACCGGCGATCGGGCGCAGCCTGCTCGGTGACGCCGAATTCGACACCGTCGCACGCATGCTCTCGCCCGGACAACAGGCGATCCTCGTCGCCGGCGACGGAATCTATTCGTTCAAGGGTTCGGGCTACGTGCGCGGCGGCATCTTCGATCGCATCGAGCTCGCGCAGGGCGCCGAGACGATCCGCTTCCACGACTACCAGCATCGGCGCGTCGGCGAGTTGCGCGCCGCCGCGGCGCCGGCGTTCAAGGAGATCGGCGTTTTCGCCGTGCCCAAGGAATCGGATTTCGATCCGGCTGCGCCATGGCGGCTGCAACTGCTCGTGCAGCGTTCGGTCAGCGCGCTCGACAAGGCCTTCGTGACTTTCGGGCTCGACTACCGCCTGCCCGAACGCTACACGAAGGCCGCCCCCGCTGCGGCGGGGGCTTCGTCGGCGCCCCCCGCGACGGCGCCCGGCAGCGCTGGGGGGGCCGCCGCCGTTGCTGCGGCGGGGCAAACGGCGCCCCCCGC
>OEIU01001162.1_pt1 | contig 18472 bp, 13 predicted proteins | sample 1539221 | NCBI WGS metagenome assembly OEIU01 (sample SAMN03792071, study PRJEB22550) | activated sludge metagenome | feature: wastewater treatment plant; material: activated sludge; isolation source: Wastewater treatment plant of a petroleum refinery complex | place: Argentina: Zarate | collected...
TTTCTGGGAAGGCACCCGCGCCGGCCGCTTGCTGCTGCAGCGGTGTGAGCCCTGCGGCCGGTGCTACTTTCCGCCGCGCCCGTTCTGCCCCCGCTGCCACGGCAGCGAGGTGACCGTGGTCGACGCCACCGGTCGCGCCAGCCTGTACAGCTACGTCGTCTCGCACCTGCCGGCACCGGGGTTCGAGCCGCCCTACGTGATCGCAGTGGTGCAGCTCGACGAAGGCCCGCGCATGATGACCAATCTGGTCGGCGTCGAACCCGACCCAGCCCGGCTCCGGCTGGATCAGCGGCTCACGGTGGTCTATCAGGACATCGGCGGCGGCATCAGCCTGCCGCTGTTCACGCCCGAGGCGGACCATGTCTAGGCCGATCGTCGCCATCGTCGGCGCGGCCGAGACGACGCGCATGGGCAAGGTGCCGGACATGTCGCAGATCCAGCTACATGCGGATGCAGCACTGAACGCGATCCGGGATGCCGGGCTGCAGCCCGGCAACATCGACGGCATCGCGACTGCCGGAGAGACGCCGGAATCGATCGCGCACTACCTGGGCATCGAGCCGACCTGGATCGATGCCACCGGCGTCGGTGGCTGTTCGTTCATGATGCACGTCCGGCATGCCGCGGCGGCGATCCGCGACGGGCTGTGCCGGACCGTGCTGATCACCCATGGCGAAAGCGGCCGTTCACGGATCGCGGCGGCCGGCTTTCCGCATCCGTCGCCGGGCAGCCTGGGCCATCAGTTCGAGACGCCGTTCGGAACCGTCGGGCCTCCCACGATGTTCACGCTGCCGGTGCTGCGCTATCTGAAGCACCACGGCCTGCGCGAGGAGGACCTCGCCACCGTCGCGGTCGTCCAGAGAGAATGGGCGGCGCTCAATCCGCGCGCCGCCCAGAAAGCGCCGATCACGGTGGACGACGTGATGGCCTCGCGGATGATCGTCTATCCGTTCCGGATGCTGATGTGCTGCCTGGTCACCGACGGCGGCGGTGCGCTGGTCCTGACCTCCGACGAGCGCGCCCGCGATCTGCCGTCGACGCCCGTGTATCTGATCGGCTCCGGCGAAAGCGTCGAGACGCCGATGGTCAGCCAGATGGAAGACTTCACCACGTCGCGGGCGTTCCGGACCTCGGGCAGGCTGGCGTTCGAATCGGCCGGGATCCGGCATGGCGACGTCGACCATCTGATGATCTACGATGCGTTCGCGCATCTGCCGATGTACGGTCTCGAGGACCTCGGCTTCTGCCGGCCGGGTGAGGCCGCCACCTTAATTCGGCAGCGGTACACCGCGCCGGGAGGGACGCTTCCGACGAATACCAACGGCGGCGGCCTGAGCTACATGCATTCCGGCATGTACGGCATGTACGCATTGCAGGAGAGCGTGCGCCAGATGCGGGGGACGGCGGCCGCCCAGGTGCCGGGGGCGAAGATCTCGGTATGCCATGGCGTGGGAGGCATGTTCGCGGCCAGCGCGACCATCGTGCTCTCCAACCAGCGGCCGGCGTGACGAGCCCACCTCGGCCATGCGCATCGCCCCGGAAGCCTGCTAGGCAGCTTCCAGTCCCCGGAACAACACCTGGACCAGGGTATCGCTCAGCATCTGCACGGCATCCGGTTCGGCGACGTCGTAGTCGTAAACCTCGCGCAGCAGCGCGGCCAGACTGAAGCTCAGGCTGCCGGCGCCGACCAGGATGTTCGTCACTTCGCGCACCGGCATCCGCCGGATCACGCCCGCCCGCATGGCTTCGTCGATCACGGAGTCGAACGCCTGATATCCCCGCAGCATGTATCGCTTGGCCAGCCAACGCAGGCGCGGCGTCGGCTGCATGCCTTCGTGGATCAGGATGCGGGTGAGCTGTGGATCCGCTGCATTGCTGAGGATGAAGCGGCGCACGATCACCTTCAGCTTCGCCAGCGGGTCCAGATCCTGCAGGTCTGCGAACGAGATCGGGAACACGCTGCCCCGCACGTGCATGATCCGTTCGACGGCAGCCTTCCACAGCTTCTCCTTGCTGCCGAAGTGATAGTGGACCATCGACTGGGTCAGCCCGGCATCTTTCGCGATCTGGCCGGTGCTGACGGCGTCGTAGCCGTGCTGGGCGAACAGCGCCACCGCCGACGCCAGCAGCCGGTCGGCCGGGCTGACCGACGCCAGTTCGGGCGACGTGCGGGACGCCGGCGAACCGGGTCGGGAACGGGAGGACGCGCGCACGGGCGACGTGGTCATGGCGATGCCGGTTGAATCCGAGTCGCGTCGATTCTAAGGCAACCGTCGATCGATCCGGCTGAAAATTCGATCGACCGAACGGCTGACTGCGTCATCCATATGTGAATGCATAGGGCCGTGCCTCGCTGAGGAGCGAACGCATCGCGCGGTCCACCCGCCGCGCCGGCTCGGCCGCCGTGGGAGGGCGAACGCTGGCTGCCATCCTTGCATTTTGAACATTCGATATTCAAAATGCAAGGATGTATGATCGCCTCGCATCTTCCCGGGTCGACCAGGCGCTGGCCCGCAGCCCCGCCGTCGCGATCCTCGGTCCGCGTCAGGTCGGCAAAACCACCCTCGCGCGCGCCATGGCGGCAGCGCGGCCCGATTCGATCTACCTGGACCTGGAGACCGCTGCCGATCTGGCGAAGCTGACCGACCCGGCGCGCTTCCTCGCGGCGCGCCGCGACCGGCTCGTGGTGCTCGACGAGGTCCAGAACATGCCCGGGCTGTTCTCCGAGCTGCGGGCCGAGATCGACGCCGACCGACGACCGGGTCGTTTCCTGCTGCTGGGCTCGGCATCGTTCCGGCTGCTGCGGCAGTCGCAGACGCTGGCCGGACGCCTCGAGGTGGTCGACATGGCGCCGCTGCTGCTGCCCGAGGTCGCCCGGCGGTTCGAGGACATCGAGCGGCTGTGGGTCCGGGGCGGCTTTCCGGGCAGCTACACCGCGTCGCTCGAGGCCGACTCCTGGCAATGGCGGCAGGATTTCGTGCGGCATTTCCTTAACGTCGACTTACCCGCGCTCGGGATCGGTATCGATCCGCAGAGCATGGGCCGGTTCTGGCGGATGCTCGCCCACCTGCACGGACAGCTATTGAACGCGTCCGCACTGTCGCGCTCGCTCGGCGTATCGGCCCCCACGGTGAGCCGATGGCTCGACCACCTGGTCGATGCGCTGGTGGTGCGCAGGCTCGAGCCCTGGCATGCGAACCTCGGCAAGCGGCTCGTGAAGTCGCCGAAGGTCTACCTGCGCGACCCCGGCCTGCTGCACGCGCTGCTCGGCATCCGGAACGCCGACGACCTGTCCGGCCATCCGGCAGCGGGTGCATCGTGGGAAGGCTTCGTCGTGGAGCAGGTGTGTGCGCGGCTGCCCGCCGACGTGCCGGTGAGCTTCTACCGGACCGCGGCAGGCGCTGAGCTCGATCTGCTGGTGGAGGCCGGCGGCCGTCGCATCGGCATCGAGGCGAAGCTGTCGTCCGCACCGACCGTCACCAAGGGCTTCTGGCAGGCCTGCGTGGATACAAACGTATCCGAGGCGTGGGTGGTCGCGCCGGTGCGCGAAGGCTGGCCGATCGGGGACCGTGCGCGGGTGATGTCACCGCTGGAGATGCCGATTGAAGAGATCTCCTGAAAGATGCCGGCGCCGTAGGGGCCGACGCCCCGATCGGTAGGAGACGCGCCTCGATCACACCGGCGTTTCCGCGGGAACGGGTCGACGGAATCGGCTCCAGTGAGGGCATGTTGCGGCATGAACTATGAGACAAGGCGCCTGCCCAGGCGCGCGGTGCAGCGCATCGCCAGCGATCTGCGCGGTGCCAGCCGCCTGGCGATCGACGCCACGCTGGGCCTGACCGACCTGGTCGAGAACCTGCACCGCAACATCTCGCTGGCGCCGGCGCCGCTGGGGCAGGTATCACAGCGGCCGACCACCGGCATCACCGGGCTCGTCTACCGCAGCATCCGTGGCGTCACGCGGCTCGTGGGCGGCAGCCTGGACGCGCTGCTGGGCCAGGTGGGTTCGCTGCTCGGCACGCCGGCAGGCGCGGCCGCGCAGCCGGCGGCCCCCGAGCGCGAGACGCTGCTTGCAGCGTTGAACGGCGTGCTCGGCGACCACCTCTGTGCCACGTCGAACCCGCTGGCCATCACGATGAACCTGCGCCACGAAGGCCACCCGCTGACGCTGGACTCCACCGCGCTGGCGCAGTCCGTCCCGAGGGCCCGTCCCCACGTGCTGCTGATGCTGCACGGGCTGTGCATGCACCCTGGGCAATGGGTCCGCAACGGTCACGACTACGGCGCAGCGCTGTCCACCGACATCGATGCGACGCTGCTGCACCTGCACTACAACACCGGCCTGCACGTCTCGGACAACGGGCTGCAACTCGCCGACCGCCTGGAGAAACTGCAGCAGGCCTGGCCGGTGCCGCTGCAGGAGATCGTGGTCGTGGCCCACAGCATGGGCGGGCTGGTCGTCCGCAGCGCGCTGTGGCAGGCCCGGCAGCGTGGCGACCGGTGGACGCGGCTCGTCAAGCGGATCTTCTTCCTCGGCACCCCGCACCACGGCGCGCCGCTGGAACGCGGTGGGCACTGGCTCGACCAACTGCTCGGCGCAAGCCCGTATACCGCGGCCTTCTCGCGCCTGGGCAAGCTGCGCAGCGCCGGCATCACCGACCTGCGCCACGGCAGCCTGCTTACCGAGGACTGGGCTGGCGCCGACCGCTTTGCCCATGGTCGCGACACGCGCCGGCCGGTGCCGCTACCCGACGGCGTGGCCTGCTATACGGTGGCTGGCGTGCTCGGGCCTGCCGGCGGCGGGGGCGCCGACGTGCGCCAGCGACTGTTGGGCGACGGGCTGGTGCCGCTGGCGAGCGCGCTCGGCCGCCACCGGCAGGCCAGGCGAACACTCGACTTCGGGCCCGACCGCCAGTGGGTCGGCCAAGGCCTTGGTCACCTCGACCTGATGGGGCACGCCGATGTGCTGGCCCGGTTGCGGGCCTGGCTGCGGACGTCCGCGAGTGCCGGCGGCGCCCCCGAACGCGCGGGGTGACTCCGCGCAGGCCATGCGGGTCGAGCGGCTGCGCTCGTCACGCAGCCTGACCGTCTGCTGCATCGGCCGGGCGAGGCTTGCGCCTCGGCCCGTGGTCACGCCAGCGGTGGCGCAGACGCCGGCGCGCCACCGGATTTCCCGAGCGCCGCGCGCAGCCGCTCCATGCCCGCATCCCGCACCGACATCGCCGCAAGCTGGGCCAGCAGCGCATCGACATAGGCTTCGCACGAACCGAGGTGCCCCCTGCCGGTGCGCACGAAGCGCACCATCTCGGGCATCGTCAGCCCGCGCAGATAGCGCGGATGCGCATGGTTGACGACGAAGGTGATCGCCCGCGCGCGGCCGCCGTCGAACTGCGCATCGACCCAGCGGGCGCGGTAGACGCCGGTCGCCATCTCGCGGCGCCAGACCAGACGGAGCTCGTCGCGCGCGCTGTCGGCGGCCAGCCGGAACAGCACGCCGCGGCAGGAGCCGCCGCGGTCGAGCCCCAGCATCAGCCCCGGCTGCTGCGGCGTGCCGCGCCCGACCGTCGAGCTCAGGCAGAACCGGCGATGCCAGCCGCGGATCGTCGCCGGCCGGGCATCGCTGTAGTGGAACGCCGGATTCCACATCAGCGAGCCGTAGCCGAACAGATGCACGTCGTCGCCGGCGCGCACATCGTGCAGCGCGGTGTTCAGCGACAGCTCGATCTCCTCCGGCGAGCTGAAGCGCATGTCGGCCGGCGCGCGCTTGCGCAACTCGGCCAGCAGCGACAGGTCGGCCAGCGTTTCGCGGGTCAGCAGCTCGTTCGAAGCGGGTGGTACGGGCATCGATTTCAGGGGCGCGGCGCACCGTGTCCTGGGCACGCACTACGCGATGAAGCATAGCAAGCCCGGCCACGCCCGCGCATCGTCGCCGATGCGGCTCTGCTACGATTTCCTGCTCGTTCCTACAAAGCCTCCCTATCCGGATACAGGAAATGAAACTCGTCGCCCTCTCTGCCGCCGTGGCGGCCATCGCCCTGCTGTCCCTGCCAGGTGCCGCACAGGCGCAGGTCAGCGTCGAGCGCCCGTGGGTGCGGGCCACCGTCGCCCAGCAGCAGGCCACCGGCGCGTTCATGGTGCTGCGCGCCGCCCGCGACACCCGGCTGGTCGCCGTCAGCTCGCCGCTGACGCCGCAGGTCGAGCTGCACGAGATGAAGCTGCAGGACAACGTGATGAAGATGCGCGAGGTGCCGGCGATCACGTTGAAGGCCGGCCAGCCGCTGGAGCTGAAGCCGGGCGGCTATCACGTGATGCTGATGGGCCTGAAGGGCGCGGTCACCGAGGGCCAGACGGTGGCGCTGACCCTGGTCTTCGAGGGCGCCGACGGCAAGCGCGAATCGGTGCCGATATCGGCCACCGTGCGGGCGCTGAATGCGCCGGCCAATGCGCACGGCGACGGGCACCAGGCCGGCGACGGACACAAGGCTGGCGACGGACACGGCCACGGCGACGGCCGCAAGCACTGACGCTCGCGCCGCCGCCGGCGGGCGGGTACCCACGCGCAACGCCGACTGACGCGCACGCCCTGGCCACCAACGGACGCGCCCTCAGGCGGCCGACGGACGCACAGACCCTGGACGCCGACGCCGGCCTCAGGCCACCAGCCGGTAGCCGACGCCGGTTTCGGTCAGCAGATGCCGGGGCTGCGCCGGGTCGGCCTCCAGCTTGTGCCGCAGATGCCCCATGTACACCCGCAGATAGTGGCTGTGGTCGACGTGGCTGGGGCCCCATACCGCCTTCAGCAACTGACGGTGGGTCACCACCTTGCCGGCGTTGGCGATCAGGTGGCCCAGCAGCCGGTATTCCATCGGCGTCAGGTGGATCCGTTCGCCGCCGCGCGTGACGGTGGTCAGCGCCAGGTCGACGCTGACGTCGCCGAAGCGGAACACCGGATCGTTGCGGTTGGCCGGGCCGCGCATCCGCCGCAGCGCCGCGCGCACCCGGGCCATCAGCTCGCCGACGCCGAACGGCTTCGTCAGATAGTCGTCGGCGCCGGCATCGAGCGCGTCGATCTTGTCCATCTCGCCGGCCCGCGCCGACAGCACGATGATCGGCACCGCCGACCAGGCGCGGAAGTCGCGGATGAAGTCCATCCCGTTGCCGTCCGGCAGCCCGAGATCGAGGATCACCAGGTCCGGATGACGGGTTCCGGCCTCGATCAGGCCGCGCCGCACGGTGTCGGCTTCGAACACCTGCCAGCCTTCGTTCTGCAGGGTCGTGCGCACGAAGCGCTGGATCTGCCGTTCGTCCTCGATCACCAGCGCGGTGAAGGCCGGTTCGCTCATCGATCGCTCCGGTCCGGCTGCCCGGGGGGAGGCGGCGCCCCGGCGCCTGCGTGCGGGTGCTCCGGTGGCGGCCGCACCGGCCACCCGTCGGCACCTTCGTGCGCGCGCTCCGGTGCCGGCATCGCCGGCGGCGTGCCGAGCGGCAGCGCGAAGCAGAAGCGCGCGCCGCGCGGAGTGTTCGGCTCCGCCCAGATGCGCCCCTGATGGGCCTCGACGATCGCCCGGCTGATCGCCAGGCCCAGCCCGACACCGGGGGTCACCGATTCACGCTCGCCGCGGGTGAATTTCTCGAACAACCCGGCCGCGGATCCGGGCGGAAGACCCGGGCCGTCATCGGCCAGCGTCACCACCAGCTCGGCGCCGTCGACACCGGCCGACAACGCCAGCGCCGCACGGGGCGGCGTGTACTTGGACGCATTCTCCAGCAGATTGACCAGCACCCGTTCGATCAGCACCGCGTCGTACTCCACCAGCGGCAGCTCGGCAGGCAGCCGCAACGTGACGGTTCTTTCGCCGAGCGGCCCGCGCATCGCCGCCAGCGCGGTGCCGATGACCTCCTCGATCGCCTGCCACTGCCGGTTCAGCCGGATCTCGCCGGTCTGCAGACGGGCCATGTCGAGCAGATTGTCGACCAGCGCGTTGATCCGCCGGCACTCGTCCTGGATCGCGCCGAGCAGCCGCGCCTGCGCGGCCTCGAGCACCGGCGGCGTCATCGCCAGAGTCTCGGTCAGGCCGTACAGCACCGCGAGCGGCGTGCGCAGATCGTGCGACAGCGCCGACAGCAGGGAGTTGCGCAGACGCTCGGACTCTATCCGCAACGTCGCCGCCTGCGCGACGTCCACGTAGTGCACTCGCTCGAGCGCGATCGCGACCAGCGCCCCGAAGGTCTCGAGCTGCCGCCGCTGCTCCGGAATGCGCAGCAGCCGCGGCTGCTCCGGACGGATCGCGGCGACCCCGCGCGCGCGCATCGGCGCGTTCAGCGGCAGATACAGGAACGGGCTGCCGGGCAGCGTGTCGGTGCCCAGGCCGGCGACCTCGCGACGGTCGAGCGCCCACTGCGCAGTGCCGGGGTCGAGCGCCGTCTGCGCGGTGCCGGAGTCGAGCGCCATCTGCGCCGCCGGCATGCCATCGGGCACCTTCAGCCGCCCCGCGTCATCGGGGACGAGGATCACCACCTGCGAGCGGAACTGCCGGGCGATCGTGCGCTGGCCGATCTCCACCACCTGGTCCGTCTCCAGCGCCAGCGACAGCTCCCGCGAGAACTCGTACAGCGCGGCCGCCCTCGCCTCGCGATGGGCAGCGACCCGCGCCTGGTATTTCAGACCCGAGGTGAGCTGCCCCACCACCAGCCCCACGACCAGCATCACGATGAAGGTCAGCAGGTACTGGACGTCGGCGACCGCGAACGACTGCTGCGGCGGCACGAAGAAGAAGTCGAATCCGGCGACCGCGAGAAAGGCCGACAGCACCGCCGGCCCGCGCCCCCAGCGGACCGCGGTCAGCACCACCGCCAATAGGAACAGCATCACGATGTTGGCCGGATCGAACCAGCGGACCAGCGGGGCCGCCACCGCGATCGGCACCAGCGAGGTCAGTGCGGCCTTCAGGTAGCGCAGCCATTCGGAGCGGGCATCGCGTTCATCGCGCTCGGCGCCTTCTTCCCCGACGCGCTTCGCGGGCAGTGCCGGATCGCCGGCCTGACCGATCACCACCAGGTCCACGTCCGGCGCGCGGCGGATCACCCGCTGTCCGATGGAGGCACCGAGCCGACGCCGCCCGCCGGCACGCCCGACCACGATGCGCGACAGGTTGTGGGCCCGCGCGTAGTCGACCAGCGCCTCGGAGATCTCGGCCGCCGGCAGCACCGCCGTCGCCGCCCCCAGGTCGCGCGCCAGCTCGACGGTGCGCAGGATCCGGTCGCGCCGCGCATCGCCCAGCCGCTGCAGCGCCGGCGTCTCGACGTACACCGCATGCCAGTCGACGTTGAGCTGTCCGGCCAGCCGCGCAGCGCTGCGCACCACGTGCTCGGCGCCCGGCTGCGGGCCGATGCAGCACAGCAAGGCCGCCTCGGTCTTCCAGACCGGCGAGATCGACCGGTCGACCCGGTAGGCCTGCACGTCGGTCTCGATCCGGTCGGCGGTGCGGCGCAGCGCGAGCTCGCGCAGCGCCATCAGGTTGCCCTTGCGGAAGAAGTTCGTCGACGCCCGTTCGGCCTGTGCCGGCAGGTACACCTTGCCGGCCTTCAGCCGCGCCAGCAGCTCGTCGGCCGGAACGTCGACCAGCACCACCTCGTCGGCCGCATCGAAGAAGGTGTCCGGCAGCGTCTCGTTGACGCGGATGCCGGTGATGCCGCCGACCACGTCGTTCAGGCTCTCCAGATGCTGGACGTTCAGCGTCGTGTAGACATCGATGCCCGAGCCCAGCAGCTCCTCGACGTCCTGCCAGCGCTTCGGATGCCGCGAGCCGGGCACGTTCGAATGGGCCAGCTCGTCGACCAGGATCAGCGACGGCCGGCGGGCCAGCGCACCGTCGAGGTCGAACTCCTGCAGCACCCGGTCGCGGTGGCTCACCTCGGCCGGCGGCAGCACCGGCAGCCCCTGCAGCAGCGCGGCGGTATCGCTTCGGCCATGGGTCTCGACGATGCCCACCAGCACGTCGCGCCCCTGTGCCTGCGCCTCGCGGGCGGCCAGCAGCATCGCGAAGGTCTTGCCCACGCCGGCCGACGAGCCGAAGAAGATCCGCAGCCGGCCACGTTCCATGGTCGCCTGCTCACGCTGCACCCGCTCGAGCAGCGCATCGGGATCCGGTCGTCTGGCTTCGTTCACGAATCGGTGGCAGAGGGCACTACGGCTTCGCCGGTGCCGCGGCGCCGGCGGTCACCACGATGGTATGCCAGGCGAGACCCTCCGGGATCGGCGCGATCCGGCGGGCCCGGGGGCATCGCCGTTCCCCAAGGCGAGCTCAGGGGCATGATCCGCCCCGGCCGGATCAGCGCCGGCCATCGAGGGCGAGATTGAGCGCCAGCACGTTGACCCGGGGCTCCCCGAGCACGCCGAACTGCCGCCCCTCGGTGTGCTGCTCGATGATCCGCAGCACGACCGACGCCTCCAGCCCGCGCTCGCGTGCCACCCGCGCCGCCTGATAGCGCGCGGCGGCCGGGCTGATGTGCGGATCCAGGCCGCTGGCCGACGCGGTGACCAGGTCGACCGGCACCGGCTCGCGGTTGCCGGGATCGGCCTGCCGCAGCGCGGCGATCCGCTGCGTCACCGCCTCCTTCAGCGCCTCGCTGGACGGCCCCTGGTTGGAGCCCGACGACGCGGCGGCGTTGTAGGGGAACGGGGCGGTGGCCGACGGCCGCCCCCAGAAATACCGCGGCTCGCTGAACGGCTGCCCGATCAGCGTCGAGCCGGTCACCCGGCCGCCGCTCTCGATCAGGCTGCCGTTGGCCTGCACGGGGAACAGCAACTGGCCCAGGCCGGTCACCGACAGCGGATAGGCGATGCCGGTCAGCACGCTCAGCAGCACCAGCATCACCAGCGCGGGACGGAACTCGGCGAACATCTTCGACTCCTTCTACGGTCAGCAGCGCATCGGACGACGATGCATCGTCCGGCTTCAGGCCGCACCGATCGCCTGCAGCAGCAGGTCGATCACCTTGATGCCGATGAACGGCACGATGAGGCCGCCTATCCCATAGACCAGCGAGTTGTGGCGCAGCACCGCCGCGGCCCCCAGCGGACGGTAGCGCACGCCGTTCAGCGCCAGCGGGATCAGCGCGACGATGATCAGCGCGTTGAAGATCACCGCGGACAGGATCGCGCTAGCCGGGCTCGCGAGCTTCATCACGTTCAGCGCGTTCAGTGCCGGCCAGGTGGTCGCGAAGGCCGCCGGGATGATCGCGAAGTACTTGGCCACGTCGTTGGCGATCGAGAACGTGGTCAGCGACCCGCGCGTCATCAGCAACTGCTTGCCGATCTCGACGATCTCGATCAGCTTGGTCGGATTGGAGTCGAGGTCGATCATGTTGCCGGCTTCCTTGGCCGCCTGGGTGCCGGAGTTCATCACCACCGCCACGTCGGCCTGCGCCAGCGCCGGCGCGTCGTTGGTGCCGTCGCCGGTCATCGCCACCAGCCTGCCGTCTGCCTGCGTCGAACGGATCAGCTCCAGCTTGGCCTGCGGCGTCGCTTCGGCCAGGAAATCGTCGACCCCGGCCTCGGCCGCGATCGCCGCGGCGGTCAGGCGATTGTCGCCGGTGATCATCACGGTGCGGATGCCCATCCGCCGGAGCTGCGCGAAGCGCTCCTTGATGCCGCCCTTCACGACGTCCTTCAGCTCGATGACACCGAGCGCGCGCGCATCCTCGGCGACCACCAGCGGCGTCGACCCGCGGCGGGCCACCGACTCGACGGTGTTCATCAGATCCGTCGGCATCCGTCCACCCTGCGATTCGATCCACGCGCGGATCGCGTCGGCCGCTCCCTTGCGGATCCGCCGGCCGGGCGAATCGACACCGCTCATCCGCGTCTGCGCGGTGAACGGCACGAACGTGGCACCGATGGCCTGCAGATCGCGTTCGCGCAGACCATGCTTCTGTTTGGCCAGCACGACGACGCTGCGCCCCTCCGGCGTCTCGTCGGCGAGCGACGAGAGCTGCGCCGCATCGGCCAGCTCGGCCTCGGTGACGCCGGCCACCGGCATGAATGCCGCCGCCTGGCGGTTGCCCAGGGTGATCGTGCCGGTCTTGTCGAGCAGCAGCACGTCGACGTCGCCGGCGGCCTCCACCGCCCGTCCGGAGGTGGCGATCACGTTCGCCCGCAGCATCCGCCCGATGCCGGCCAGCCCGATCGCCGACAGCAGCCCGCCGATCGTCGTCGGGATCAGGCACACCAGCAGCGCGACCAGAACGGTGATCGTCACCGGCGAACCGGCGCCGGCCAGCTCCACGCCGAACAGCGAGAAAGGCAGCAGCGTGACGGTGGCCAGCAGGAACACGATCGTCAGCTTGACCAGCAGGATCGTCAGCGCGATCTCGTTGGGCGTCTTCTGACGCCGGGCGCCCTCGACCATCGAGATCATCCGGTCGAGGAAGGACTCGCCGGGATTCACCGTGACCCGCACCACCAGCCAGTCCGACAGCACCCGGGTGCCGCCGGTGACCGACGAGAAGTCGCCGCCGGACTCGCGGATCACCGGCGCCGACTCGCCGGTGATCGCGCTCTCATCGACCGACGCGACCCCTTCGACGACCTCGCCGTCGGCCGGCATCAGCTCGCCGGCCTCGACGAGGAACAAGTCGCCCTTGCGCAGCTCGGCCGACGACCCCTGCACGAAACCCGCGTCGCGCCGCGGCTGCTTCAACCGCTTGGCGAACACCTCGCGCTTGACGCTGCGCAGCGCCGCCGCCTGCGCCTTGCTGCGGCCTTCGGCCACCGCCTCGGCGAAATTCGCGAACAGCACCGTGAACCACAGCCAGGCCATCACCGCGAAGATGAAGCCGGCCGGCGCCTCGCCGCGACCGGTGGCGAGCGCATGCAGCCACAGCACCGTCGTCAGCAGGCTGCCGACGTAGACGACGAACATCACCGGATTGCGCCACTGATGCTGCGGCAGCAGCTTGACGACGCTGTCCTTCAGCGCGCCGGCGACGATGCCGCGGGACAGCAGCCCGCGCGGCAGCGGGACGGACGAGACGTCCAGGGGAACCGATCGGGTCATCGCGCAGCTCCTGCAAACAGCATCAGGTGCTCGACGATCGGGCCCAGTGCCAGCGCCGGGAAGAACGTCAGCGCGCCGACGATCAGCACCACGCCGACCAGGAAGAACACGAAGAGCGGCGTATGGGTGGGCAAGGTGCCCACGCCGGGCGGCACCCGCTTCTTGGCGGCCAGCGAGCCGGCCAGCGCCAGCACCGGCACCGCCAGCCAGTAGCGCGAGAACAGCATCGCCAGTCCGGTGGCCAGGTTGTAGTACGGCGTGTTCGCCGACAGGCCGCCGAACGCGCTGCCGTTGTTGTTGGCGGCCGACGAGAACGCGTACAGCACCTCCGAGAAGCCGTGCGGCCCCGGATTGGCGATGCCGGCGCGGCCCGCCTCGAGCATCACCGACAACCCGGTGCCGGCCAGCACCGCCACCAGCGGCACCAGCACGACGATCGCCGACATCTTGATCTCGAACGCCTCGATCTTCTTGCCGAGATACTCGGGCGTGCGGCCGATCATCAGTCCGGCGACGAAAACCGCGACGACCGCGAAGATCAGCATGCCGTAGAGACCCGAGCCGACGCCGCCGAAGATCACCTCGCCGAGCTGCATCAGCACCATCGGCACCAGGCCGCCCAGCGGCATCAGCGAATCGTGCATCGCGTTGACCGAGCCGTTGGAGGCGGCGGTCGTGGCGGTCGCCCAGATCGCCGAGTTGACGATGCCGAAACGGACCTCCTTGCCCTCCATGTTGCCGCCCGACTGGGCGGTGGATGCGGTCTGGGAAACCGACTGCGACGTCGACTGCGACACCGATTGCGACACCGACTGATCGACGCCGAGCGATGCGAGCACCGGATTGCCGGCCTGCTCGGCGAGCAGGCAGCCGGCCAGCGCGGCGACGAACACCACCGCCATCGCCGCGAAGATCGCCCAGCCCTGGCGCCGGTCGCGCACCATCGCACCGAAGGTGAAGCACAGCGCCGCGGGAATCAGCACGATGGCGAGCACCTCGACGAGGTTCGACAGCGGCGTCGGATTCTCGAACGGATGCGCCGAATTGACGTTGAAGAACCCGCCGCCGTTGGTGCCGAGCTGCTTGATCGCGATCTGCGAGGCGGCCGGCCCGACGGCGATCGACTGCTCGCGCAGCGTGGCACGCTCGGTGACCGGCTGTCCGCTGCCGTCCTTGATCGGCGTGCCGTCGGGCGCGACCGTCGGACGGTCATAGTCGATCGCCTGCACGACCGCCGCATCGGGATAGGCCGAGAAGGTCTGCACGACGCCCTGGCTCACCAGCACCAGCGCCATCACCAGCGACAACGGCACCAGCAGGTAGGCGGTGCTGCGCCACAGATCGACCCAGAAGTTGCCGACGGTGCCGGCACCGGCACGCGTGAAGCCCCTGATCACCGCCAGCAAGGTCGCGATGCCGCTGGCCGCCGATACGAAGTTCTGCACGCCGAGCCCGAGCATCTGCGCCAGATAGCCGAGCGTCGATTCGCCGCCGTAGGCCTGCCAGTTGGTGTTGGTCGCGAAGCTGACCGCGGTGTTGAACGACAGATCCGCGCCCACCGCCGGCATCTGCTGAGGGTTCAGCGCCAGCAGATGCTGCAGCCGCAGCAGCCCGTAGACGGCCAGCAGCCCGAGCAGGTTGAACCACAGCATCGCCGCCGCATAGCGCAGCCAGTGCATCTCCTGCCCGGCGCGTACGCCGCACAGCCCCAGCACCGCCCGCTCGAGCGGCCCGAACAGCCGGTTGACCCGGGAATCGCCTTCGGCGACGCGGGCGATGTACGTTCCCAGCGGCACGGCCAGCGCGACCAGCAGCGCCAGGAACACCAGCACCTGAAGAACGGCCGGGCCCATCAGAACTTCTCCGGCCGGAACAACGCGATCAGCAGGTACACGAACAGCAGGCCGGCCAGCAGCCCGCTCAGAGAATAGAGGCCGTCCATGTCATTTGCCCCGCAGCCGTTCACAGCCCAGCGCCAGCGCGCCGGTGGCCACGAAGAATGCGAAGACGACGCCGAGGTAGAGCAGGTCCAACGTTGCACTCCTTGTCCGGGAAACGCCGTGCAGCATAGGAGCCGCCGCCGCAAAACCCCGCAAAGAGTCGACCCGCTGGCGTAAAGATCGTGTAAAGAAACGCCGGTGAGAGCGCGCCGCCGATCCGGCGACGACGGCGCGGCTCGGCGGCAGCCCCGGCTCAGGCCCCGGCAGGCTGGCGCCGCTTGGCCGCAGTCCGGCTCAGGTCTTGCGAACGGCAGCGCCGCATGGCGGTCAGCGGCCGTGCGCGGCCAGGATCCGGCCCAAGTCAGCCGGCCGCGCCAGTCCGCTCCGCGCCCGAGCAATTCGACGAGTTCGTCGCGGTGACCGTCGCGGATCGCGCCGGTGATCGCGCGCAGCTCCCGCTCGAACGCCTGCGCCGATTCCAGCACCGCGTCGCGGTTGTCCAGCAGGATGTCGGCCCACAAGGTCGGCGACGACGCGCCTATCCGGGTGGTGTCGCGCAGTCCGCCGCCGGCGAAGCGCAGCGCGTCGTCTGCATGCGCGCCCGTGCCCACCGCCGCCGACAGCGCGAACGCCACCGCATGCGGCCAGTGCGACAGTTCGCCGTACAGGCTGTCGTGGCTGTCGACGTCGGTCAGCACGACATTGGCGCCGAGTGCGCCCCACAGCCCTTGCACCCGCTCGCAGGCTCGTCGATCGTTCTCGGCCGCCCGGCACACCATCACCTTGGCCCCGGCGAACAGAGGCGCGCGCGCCGCCTGCGGGCCGCTGCGCTCGGAGCCGGCGATCGGATGGCCGGCGACGAAGCAGCCGGCCCGATTGCCGAGCGATGCGCGAGCGGCCGCCAGCACGCTGCGCTTGGTGCTGGCGCAGTCGGTGACGATAGCCCCGTCGGGCAGGCAGGCCGCGACCTCGTCGAACAGTGCCGGCAGCACGGTCACCGGTGCCGCCAGCATCACCAGGTCGGCGCCGCGCAGCGCGGCGGCGACGTCGGTGCAGGCTTCGTCGACCAGGCCGAGCCCGACGGCGGCCGCCCCGTCGGGCGGCGGCGCATAGCCGACCACCCGATCGGCGAGCCGCGCCCGCCGCACCGCCGCCGCGAACGATCCGCCAATCAGGCCGAGGCCGAGCACCGCGACACGGCCGAGCATCGGGCCGGACCCCGAACCACATCCCGAGCCAGATTCCGAGCCGGATCCCGGACCCGACGTCGGACCGGACGCCGCCGTCATCCGGCCAGCGCCGCCGGCAGCGCCGCCAGGAACTTGTCGTTCTCCTCGGGCAGACCGACCGACACCCTGAGCCACTCGGGCAGGCCGTAGTTCGCCACCGGCCGCACGATGACGCCGGCGCGCAGCAGCCGGTTGAACACGCCGGCGGCATCGCCGACCCTGACCAGCACGAAATTGCCGTAAGAGGGCACGTATTCGAGCTTCATCGCCTCGAACGCCGACTGCAATTTCTTCAGCCCGTCGCGATTGACCTCGAAGCTGCGCTGCAGGAACTGCGCGTCGTCGAGCGCGGCGATGGCGGCGGCCTGCGCCAGCGAATTGACGTTGAAAGGCTGACGCACCCGGTTCATCAGATCGGTGGCCTCGGGACGGGCGATCGCCAACCCGATGCGCAGACCGGCGAGCCCGTAGGCCTTGGACAACGTGCGCGACACGATGACGTTCGCATGGTCACGCACCCACTTCGTCGAATCGAAGCGCAGCGCCGGATCGAGATATTCGTTGTAAGCCTCGTCGACCACGACCGCCACCGCGGCCGGCCCCCGCTCGATGAAGCGCTGCAGGTCGGCGGCCGGCAGGAAGGTACCGGTCGGATTGTGCGGGTTGGCGATGAACACCAGCCGCGTGTCGGGCTCGATCGCGGCCAGCATCGCGTCCAGGTCATGGCCGTAGTGCCTCGCCGGCACGACGATCGCGCGCGCGCCCAGCGCCTGCGTGGCCAGCGCGTATACCGCGAACGAATACTGCGCGTAGACGATCGACTGCTGCGGCGACACGAACGCGTGCGCGGCGATCTCCAGGATGTCGTTGGAGCCGTTGCCCAAGGTGATCCATTCAGGCGGCACCTGGTACTTGCGCGAGATCGCCGCCTTCAGCGCGAAGCCGTTGGAATCCGGATAGCGGCCGAGCTCGGCGAGCTCGCGCTCGATCGCCCGGCGCGCCGACGCCGGCATGCCCAGCGGATTCTCGTTGGAGGCGAGCTTGACGATGCCGGCCTCGTCCAGCCCCAGCTCGCGGGCCAGTTCGGAGATCGGCTTGCCGGCCTGGTACGGCGCGATCGCCTCGATGTAACCGGGTGCCTTCAGCGTCATGGACGGATACCTGCTTGATGGGACGATGTGTCAGCGGGCGCGCGGATACGATCCGGCGACCTTGAAGAACGCCGCGTTCGCCTGCAGCTCGACCAGCGCCGCCTTCGGCGCCGGGTCGTGCTGGTGGCCGATCAGGTCGATGTAGAAGTAGTACTCCCAGAACCCCTGGCGGGCCGGCCGCGACTCGAAGCGCTTCATCGACACGCCGTGACGGGCCAGCGGCTCGGTCAACGCCTGGACGGCGCCGGCGCGATCGGGCACCGGCAGGATCAGCGAGGGCTGGGCGTCGCCGGACGGCGCGCAGGCGTAGCGGCCGATCACCAGAAAGCGCGTGCGGTTGCCGGGATCGTCCTGGATGCCGCGGGCGACGTACTGCAGCTTGTAGCGGGCGGCCGCCGCGTCGGCGGCGATCGCCGCCGTCTGCGGCTCGACCGATGCGAGCCGCGCACCCTCGGCATTGCTGGCCACCGGCACCCGTTCGATGCCGGGCGCGTATTGCGACAGCCAGCGCTGGCACTGCGCCAGCGCCTGCGGATGGGCGCAGATGCGGGCGATGCCCTCCATCGTGCCCGAGCGCGTCAGCAGGTTGTGGTGCACCGGCACCGATACCTCGCCGCTGATCGTCAGCGGCGTCTGCAGCAGCAGATCGAGCGAGCGGTTGACCGCGCCCTCGGTCGAGTTCTCCACCGGCACGACGCCGAAATCGGCGGTGCCGGCCTCGGACGCGCGGAACACGTCGTCGATCGACGCGCACGGCACCGGATCGACCGACGAGCCGAAGTGGCGCAGCAGCGCCATCTCCGAGAACGTGCCCGGGGGCCCCAGATAGGCGACCCGCATGCGCCGCTCGAGCTCGCGGCAGGCCGACACCACCTCGCGATAGATCGCCTCGATCGCATCGCCCGACAGCGGCCCGCGATTGCGCTCGCGCAGCCGCGCCATGATCTGGGCCTGGCGCTCGGGCCGATAGACCGGCGCGTCGGTGGTCTTCTTCAGCTCGCCGACCTGCTGCGCCAGCCGCGCCCGCTGGTTCAGCGCCTCGAGGATCTGCGCATCGATCGCGTCGATGCCCTGACGGAGCGCATCGAGCTTCG
>OEIU01001163.1_pt1 | contig 18471 bp, 19 predicted proteins | sample 1539221 | NCBI WGS metagenome assembly OEIU01 (sample SAMN03792071, study PRJEB22550) | activated sludge metagenome | feature: wastewater treatment plant; material: activated sludge; isolation source: Wastewater treatment plant of a petroleum refinery complex | place: Argentina: Zarate | collected...
CCGGCGTCCGAAGCCGCGCCGGCGGCGGCGCCTGCCGCACCCACGGCCTCCGAGCCCGAGGCGCCCGCGTCGGCGGTGTCGGGCGACACGCGCGCCTGAGCCGGCACGGCCCAATAAAAACGGACGCCCCGGGGCGTCCGTTTTTCCTTGTGGCGGAGAAACCCGCTGCGTTCAGGCGGCCTTGGCGCCCACCAGTTGCTGCAGCTCGCCCGACTCGTACATCTCCATCATGATGTCGGCGCCGCCGATGAACTCGCCCTTGACGTAGAGCTGGGGAATGGTGGGCCAGCGGCTGTAGTCCTTGACGCCCTGGCGGATGGCCTCGTCCTCCAGCACGTTCACGGTGGTGATGGTGCCGGTGTCGACGCCGACGGCCTTCAGGATCTGGATGGCGCGGCCCGAAAAGCCGCACATCGGAAAGTTGGCATCGCCCTTCATGAACAGTACGAGCTCATGGCCCTTGACGAGCTGCTCGATGCGTTGCTGGGTGTTTGAATCCGTCATGGTGCTTCCTGTTGCGCGAAGCGCGAATTATCCCATTTCGGGCGCAACCCCGTGGGGCGCAAGGCCGGCCAAAAAACAAGGGCGCCCGATGGGGCGCCCCGGCCATGCGTGCAATGGCAATCAGGCAATCGCGAATGCGCTGCGGTCCTTGCCCTCGATCCAGCGCGGCGGCTTGCCGCGGCCGGTCCAGGTCACGCCGGTGGCCGGATCGCGATATTTGGGCGCCACCTTGCCGGTGGATGCGGTTTTGCCGCCACGGCGGCGGCCGGGAAACACGTCCTGCGCCGTCAGGCCATATTCGGCCACCAGTTCGCGCGCCTTGTGCACGGCATCGGCAATCTCGCGCTTGCGCGCTTCCTCGACCTGAACAGCCAGTTCTTTTTGCTTTTGCAGCAGTTCCTTGTAACTTGCCATGGCAATGAAATCCCTAATGAGTGAAAGGGCCCCGAATATATCATTGCCGCGCGGCATTCAAAACCCATTAATCCACGGCGCGCTTAAATTTCGGTATCTGCCACCAGCGCCGGGTGGGCCTTGATTTTGTCGATGCGCCGGCCCTGCAGACGGCGGATTTCGAATATCCAGCCCGCGCAATCGATGCGTTCGCCGGCCTGCGGCATGCGGCCCAGCACCGACATCAGCAGGCCGCCCAAGGTGTTGTAACGATTTTTGTCTTCGGCCGGCAATTCGTCGATATTCAGCCGCGCTTTCAGTTCGCTGATCGGCATCAGCCCGTCCAGCAGCCAGCCGCCGTCGGGCGTGGGCATGGCCCAGGCATCGACGTCGGCGTCCGGTTTCAATTCGCCGGTAATGGCTTCCAGCAAATCGTGCGGCGTCATCAGGCCTTGCACCACGCCATATTCATCGACCACAAAGGCCAGCCGCCCCGACTTGGCGCGCAATTGCTCCAGGATTTCCAGGCCGCTCAGAGTTTCCGGCACGAATCGGGCCGGCTCGGCATGAGTTTCGATGGATTCGGCGGCATGCGGGCCCAGGGCCAGCAGACGGGCCACCGAAATCACGCCCTTGACCTCGTCCAGACCATTGCGGCAAACCGGATACCAGGAATGCACGCTGTTTTCTCCATGGCGCGCCACATAATCGAGCGCCTGCGCCACGCTGAGGCTGGCCTCCAGCCAATCAATATCGGCGCGCGCCACCATCAGCGAGGTCAATGGGCGGTCGTCCAGGTGAAACACGTTGCGCACCATCTGGTGCTCGTGCGCCTCGATCAGGCCGGCGTCCACGCCTTCTTCCAGGCTGGCCGATATTTCCTCCTCGGTCACGCGCCGGCTTTGCGAGTCGTCGATGCGCAGCAGCTTGAGCATGCCCTGCGTGCACACCGACAGCAGCCACACGAAGGGTTTGGCCAGGCGCGCCAGCCAGGTCATGGGCCGGGCAATCCAGCGCGCCACGGTCTCGGGGAACATCTGGCCGATGCGCTTGGGCACCAGCTCGCCGAACACGATGGTGGTGAAGGTGATGATGGCCACCACCAGCGCCGTGCCGGCGACCGAAGCCACGCCGGCGCTCAGGCCCAGCCGGGCCAGCCAGGCCGCCACTGGCCCGCTGAAGGCGGCCTCGCCCACGATGCCGTTGAGCATGCCGATCGAGGTGATGCCCACCTGCACCGTGGACAGGAACTGCGTCGGCCGCTCCATCAAGCGCAGTGCGGCCGTGGCGCCGGTGTCGCCGCTTTCTTCCATCGCTGCCAGGCGCGCCTTGCGGCTGGAGGCCACCGCCAGCTCGGACATGGCGAACACGCCGTTGAGCAGGGTGAGGAAGACGATCAGGAAGAAGTCCATGCGGGCCGGGGGCGAGCCCGGTGGAAAATCGGGTCATGGCACTCTACCTGATTGGCGACGTGCAGGGCTGCGACGACGCCCTGGGGCGGCTGCTCGACGCGGCGGCGTTCTCGCCCAGCCGCGACCGGCTGATCGTGCTGGGCGATCTGGTCAACCGCGGCCCGGCCTCGCTGGCCGCGCTGCGCCGGCTGATGGCGCTGGACGGGGCTGGCCAAAGCCTGCTGGGCAACCACGACCTGCACCTGCTGGCCCTGGCCTGCGGCGTGCGCCCGCTGCACCGGCTGGACACCGTGGGCGACATCCTGGCCGCGCCCGACCGCGCCGCGCTGCTCGACTGGCTGCGCCAGCGCCCGCTGGCGCTGCGCGAGCAGGGCGTGCTGCTGGTGCACGCCGGCGTGCTGCCGCCGTGGACGGCCGAGCAGACGCTGGCGCTGGCCGGCGAGGTGCAGGCCGTGCTGCGCGGCGCCGACTGGGCGGGCTTCTTGCAGCGCATGTACGGCAACCAGCCCGACCAGTGGCACGACGGGCTGCAGGGCGCCGAGCGCCTGCGCGTGATTGTCAACGCGCTCACCCGCCTGCGCTTTTGCACGCCCGAGGGCCGCATGGAATTCGCCACCAAGGAGGGCGGGGCGGCAGCGGCGCCCCCCGGTTACCTGCCCTGGTTCGACGCGCCCGCGCGCCGCACGGCGGGCCAGACGATCGCCTTCGGCCACTGGTCGACGCTGGGCGCTGTCGAGCGGCCCGGGCTGATCGCGCTGGACACCGGCTGCGTCTGGGGCGGCTGCCTGAGCGCCGCGCGGCTGGATGGCGCCGGCCGCGTGGCCGAGCGCATCCGGGTGCGCTGCCCGCAAGCGCAGGCGCCCGGCCGCACATGAAGATGAAGCGCGTTGCGCTGGCCCTGCTGCTGGCCGCTGCCGCGCTGTACGCGCTGGCCACCTGGATGGCGCCGCGGCACCTGGCCTGGGGCTACGTGGCGGCCTTTGCCGAGGCCGCCATGGTGGGCGCCATCGCCGACTGGTTCGCGGTGGTGGCGCTGTTTCGCCGGCCGCTGGGGCTGCCCATTCCGCACACCGCCATCATCCCGGCCAACAAAGATCGCATCGGCCAGCGGCTCGCGGGCTTCATCGTCACCCATTTCCTGTCGACCGAGCAGGTCACGGCGCGTCTGGCCGACTTCGACGCCGCCGGCCGCCTGGCGGCCTGGCTGGCCGACCGTGACCACGCCGAGCGCCTGGCCGGGCGGCTGTCGGGCGTCGGCGGTTGGGTGGTGCAGGCGCTGGACGATCCGCGCGTGCACCCCTTCGTCACCGAGCTGGCGCGCAGCGGCCTGCGGCAGATCGACGTGGCGCGGCTGTCGGGGCAGCTGATCGAGGCGCTGATGCGCGAGCGCCGCCACCAGGTGCTGCTGGACGGCGTGCTGGCGCAGCTGGCGCGCTGGCTGGGCGAGGACGCGGTGCAGGACGCCATCAGCGAGGCCATCGCGCGCGAGGTGCGGGTGCTGCGGCGCGTCGGGCTCGACCAGGTGGCCGCGCGCCTGGCCACGCGCAAGGTGGTGCTGATGATCGCCCGCAGCCTGCTGGAGCTGGCCGAGGACCCGCAGCACCGCCTGCGCCTGGCCTTCGACGAGCAGGTCGCCGACTGGGCCGAGCGCCTGCAGGACGACGAGGCGCTGCGCGCCCGCGTGCTGCGCCTGCGCGACGAGCTGCTGCAGCGCCCCGAGCTGGCCGCCAGCGTGCGCGGGCTGTGGTCGGAGCTGCTGGCTTGGCTGCAGGCCGACCTGCGCGCTCAGGATTCCTGGCTGCGCCAGCGCAGCGCCGCCGGGCTGCAGGCGCTGGGCCAGCGCCTGGCGGCCGACCGGGCGGTGCGCGCCTGGATCAACGGCGAGTTGCGCGCCGCCGCGCCGCGCCTGCTGGAGCGCCACCGCGACGCCATCGCCGCCCTGATCGAGGCGCGCGTGGCGGGCTGGAACGCGGGCGAATTGAGCGCCGAGCTGGAGCGCCACATCGGCAACGACCTGCAGTACATCCGCATCAACGGCACGCTGGTGGGCGGGCTGGTGGGGCTGCTGATCCACACCGTGACCGCGTGGGCCGGTGGGTAACTATCATTTAGATAGCTGCTCGCGCTTGATGCACAAGCGCTGGAGCCCGATTTGACTTGAAACCGGGCCGGCGTGCCGCCCGCGCCCTCAGGGCGTCGGCGCCGGCGCCTTGAACAGCGCGGCCACGGCGCGCTTGGGCTTGATGTTGGCCGAGCGGCCGGTGCGCGGGCGCTGGGGCGTGTCCCAGGCGGGCGGCGCCTGCTCGGCGTCGGTCTCGGCGGTGTAGGGCTGGCTGAAGAAAGGGTCGACCGGGGCGCTGGCGGCGGGGCGCGGCGGCGGGGCGCGGCGCTCGCCGCGCACGCGGCGGGCCTCGTCGCGGCTGTCGCCGGTCTCGTGGTCCTGCCAGCGGCGGCGGCCGTCGTTGGCGCGGCCGTGCGGGCGCTCGCCGTCGAACTCCAGGTGCTCCAGCTCGATCTTGGTCTTGAGCAGCTTTTCCAGCTCGCCCATCAGGCGCTGGTCGCCCTTGGTGACCAGGGTGACGGCCACGCCCGAGGCGCCGGCGCGGCCGGTGCGGCCGATGCGGTGCACGTAGTCCTCGGCGTGGAAGGGCACGTCGTAGTTGAAGACCGCCGGCACGTCCTTGATGTCGAGCCCGCGCGCCGCCACGTCGGTGGCCACCAGCAGGTCGACCTCGCCGGCCTTGAAGGCTTCGAGGGATTTGAGGCGCTCGTCCTGGCTCTTGTCGCCGTGCAACGCGGTGGTCTTCAGGCCGTCGCGCTCCAGCGCGCGGGCGAGGCGCGCCGTGCCCAGCTTGCTGTTGCAGAACACGAAGGCCTGGCGCAGCTGCTTGTCCTTCAGCACCTGGCGGATGGCGCGGCGCTTGTCGTCGTCGTCCAGCAGGTAGAAGTGCTGCTCGACGGTGGAGGCGGTGGCGTTGGGGCGGGCGACCTCGATCAGCACCGGGTTTTGCAGATAGCTCTCGGCCAGGCGCTTGATCTCGGGCGAGAAGGTGGCGCTGAACAGCAGCGTGGTGCGCTGCTTGGGCAGGTAGTTCAGGATGCGCTGCAGATCGGGCAGAAAGCCGATGTCCAGCATGCGGTCGGCCTCATCGAGCACCACGTATTCGACCTGGTTGAGCACCGCGGTCTTGGCCTCGATGTGGTCCAGCAGACGCCCAGGGGTGGCCACCAGCACCTCGACGCCCTGGCGCAGCTCGGCCGTCTGCGGCTTCATGTCCATGCCGCCAAACACGACGGCGCTGCGCAGCTGGGTGTACTTGGCGTATTGCTTGACCTGGTCGGCCACCTGCACCGCCAGCTCGCGCGTGGGCAGCAGCACCAGCGCGCGCACCGGGTGGCGCGCCGGCGAGAGCGAGGCGGTTTCGTGCTTGAGCAGGCGCTGCAGCAGCGGCAGCGAAAACGCCGCCGTCTTGCCGGTGCCGGTTTGCGCGGCGCCCATCACGTCCTGGCCCGCCAGCACCACCGGAATGGCCTGCGCCTGGATCGGCGTCATGGTCTCGTAGCCCATGTCGGCCACGGCGCGCTTGAGGGGTTCGGCCAGCGCGAGATCGGAATATTTTGTCGTCATGAACCCGCTATTGTCGCACTTTGGCCACTTTTGAGGTCAAGTACGCCGGCCGTGCCCCTGCCGGGCGGGTTCAGCGTGCCGTCACAGGCCCTGCGCGTTGAAGGTGTCGCAGGCCTGCACGTTGCCGGTCTTGAAGCCCTGGGTGAACCAGCGCACGCGCTGGGCGCTGGAGCCGTGCGTGAAGCTGTCGGGCACGGCGTAGCCCTGGCTGCGCTTTTGCAGCGTGTCGTCGCCGATTTGCTGGGCGGCGTTGATGGCCGACTCGATGTCGCCCGCGTCCAGCCACTGCTTGGCCTGCTGCGACTTGTTGGCCCAGATGCCGGCGTAGCAGTCGGCCTGCAATTCGAGGCGCACCGACAGCGCGTTTTGCTGCGCCGCGCTGATGCGCCCGCGCATGGCGTCGACCTTGCCGGTGATGCCTTCCAGGTTCTGCACATGGTGGCCCACCTCGTGCGCCACCACGTAGGCGCGGGCGAACTCGCCCGGCGCGCCCAGCTGGCGCGTCATGGTGTCGAAGAAGTCCATGTCCAGATAGACCTTCTGGTCGCCCGGGCAGTAAAACGGCCCCATGGCCGACTGGCCGGTGCCGCAGGCCGTGGGCGTGGCGCCGCGGTACAGCACCAGCTTGGGCGCGGGGTAGCGCTGGCCGGCCTGCTGGAAGATCTGGCTCCACACGTCCTCGGTCGAGGCCAGCACGGTGGAGACGAAGGCGGCGTTCTTGTCGTTGGCGGGCGGCGCATGGGCCGGCCCCTGCTGCTGCACCGGCTGCCCGCCGCCGCCCGACAGCACGCCGATGGTGGTGAGCGGGTTGATGCCGAACACGCCCCAGCCGATCAGCGCCACCACGATGGTGCCGATGCCGATGCCGCGCCCGCCGATGCCGAAGCCGCCACCCCCACCGCCGCCGCTGCGGCGATCTTCGACGTTTTCGGACTCGCGTTGACCTTCCCATCTCATGCTTGGCTCCTGCGGTGGCGCGGCTTGCGCTAAATTGACGCGATGGTAGCGCCATCGTCCCCTCGTCCGTCAACCCAATATGTCGCCGAACGCAAGCCGGTGCTGCTGACCGGTTTCGATGCCTTCGACGGCGATGCGATCAACCCCAGCTGGCTGGCCGCGCGCGCCCTGCACCGGCGGCGCATCGCCGGCCACGCGGTGCTGGCGGCGCAGCTGCCCACGCAGTTCGGCGCCTCGCTGGCGCGCCTGCGCGCGCTGCTGGCCCAGCACCGGCCGGCGCTGGTGATCTGCCTGGGGCTGGCCGGCAGCCGCAGCGCGCTGTCGCTGGAGCGCGTGGCGATCAACGTCGACGATGCGCGCATCGCCGACAACGCCGGCGCGCGCCCCATCGACACGCCGGTGGTGGCCGACGCGCCGGTGGCCTACTTCTCGCGCCTGCCGATCAAGTCGATGCACGCGGCCATCCAGGCGGCGGGCATCGCGGTCGAGGTGTCGCAGAGCGCCGGCACCTTTGTCTGCAACCACGTTTTCTACGGCCTGATGCACCAGCTGGCCACCGCGCGCGGCTTTGTGCGCACGCGCGGCGGCTTCATCCACGTGCCGCCGCTGCCCGAGCAGGCCGCGCACGGCATGCCGCTGGAGCAGATGGTCGAAGGACTGCGCATCGGCATCCGCACCGCGCTGACGGTGACGCGCGATGCCCGCCACGGCGCGGGAGCGGTGGACTGATGGCCACCGCCCTGGACGCCGGCCAGACCGCCGCCCGCCTGCCCTGGCCGGCGCTGGTGGACGAGATCGAGGCGCTGCTGCGCGACGCCAGCGTGCACATTCCCGAGCGCATCGTCATGCCGACGGCGCACGGCGCGGTGCTGTTCGTCATGCCCGGCTGCGACGCGCGCGTGGCCATGACCAAGCTGATCAGCTTCACGCCCGCCAACGTGGGCACGGCCACGCCCACCATCCAGGGCGATGTGACGGTGTTCGATGTTGCCAGCGGCACGCGGCGCGTGATCCTGGACGGTCCCACCGTCACCGCGCGGCGCACCGCCGCCGTGTCGGCGCTGGGCGCGCGCTGGCTGGCGCCCAACACCGCCGGGCCGATGCTGATCGTCGGCGCCGGCGTGCAGGGCCGCGCGCACCTGGAGGTGTTTGCGCAGGTGCTGGGCGTGTCGCGCTTCTTCATTGCCTCGCGCAGCGCGGCCAGCGCCCGGGCGCTGGTCGATCACGCGCAGGCGCTGGGCCTGCAGGCCGAGCTGGCGCCCGATGCCGACGCGGCGCTGGCCGGCTGCCCGCTGGCCGTCACCTGCACGCCCGCCAGCGGCGTGGTGTTGCGCGCGCTGCCGCGCGCCGACGCCTTCATCGCCGCCGTCGGCGCCTTCACGCCGCAGATGGTCGAGCTGGCGCCCGATCTGTGCCGCCACATGGCCGCCCAAGGCCGCATCGTGGTGGACACGCGCGAGGCCGAGCACGAGGCGGGCGATTTGCTGCAGGCCGGCATCGATGTCGCTGCCTGCCCCAGCCTGGGCGACGTGGTGCGCGCCGGCCAGCGCGGCGGGCGCGGGCCGGTGCTGTTCAAGAGCTGCGGCTGGGCCGGCTGGGACCTGGCGGCGGCGCGCCTGGCGCTGGGGGGCTGATCAGGCCTTGGGCAGCGTGACGCCCACCTGCCCCTGGTACTTGCCGCCGCGGTCCTTGTAGCTGGTCTCGCAGACCTCGTCGCTCTCGAAGAACAGCACCTGGGCGCAGCCCTCGCCGGCGTAGATCTTGGCCGGCAGCGGCGTGGTGTTGCTGAATTCGAGTGTCACATAACCCTCCCACTCGGGCTCGAAGGGTGTGACGTTGACGATGATGCCGCAGCGCGCGTAGGTGCTCTTGCCCAGGCAGATGGTCAGCACGTTGCGCGGGATGCGGAAGTATTCCACCGTGCGCGCCAGCGCGAAGCTGTTGGGCGGGATGATGCAGACATCGCCGTGAAAGTCGACGAAGCTTTTCTCGTCGAAGTTCTTCGGGTCCACCACCGTGCTGTGGATGTTGGTGAAGATCTTGAATTCGGGCGCGCAGCGGATGTCGTAGCCGTAGCTGCTGGTGCCGTAGCTGACGATCTTGCGGCCATCGACCTGGCGCACCTGGCCGGGCTCGAAGGGCTCGATCATGCCGTGCTGCTGCGCCATGCGGCGGATCCACTTGTCGCTCTTGATGCTCATGGGGCGTCACTCAGTTATTGATAGCTGCTTGCGCAATCGGGATGCGCGCCAGAGCCCTATTTTGCCTTGAAACGGCCGGCGCTCCGATTCAGTGCGGCAGGCGGCCCTGCACGCCTTGCACCAGGTAGTTCATGCGCAGGATCTCGGCGTCGCTGGCGTGGTGCCCCTGGGCGATGCGCAGCTGGCCGGTGTTGTCGGTGACCGGCCCGGCAAAGGGCTGCAGGCGGCCGGCGGCGATGTCCTTTTGCCGCGCCAGCACCTCGTCGCGCACGGCGGCGGGCACCCGGGGGCCGAAGGCCTCGATGCGCACCATGCCGGCCGCAACGCCGCCCCAGGTGTCGCCGCTTTTCCAGCTGCCGTCACGCACGGCGCGCACGCGGGCGAGGTCGTAGGCGTCCCAGTGGTGGGTGACGGCGGCCAGCTGCGCGTGCGGCGCCACGCCGCGCATGTCGGAGTGGTAGGCGATGGCCAGCTTGCCGCGCTCCTCGGCGGCGGCCATGACGGCGGTGGACGCGCTGTGAAAGGCCAGCACGTCGGCGCCCTGGTCCATCAGCGTCATGGCGGCGTCGCGCTCGCGCGGCGGGTTGAACCAGTCGTTCAGCCACACCAGCTTGACGGTGGCCGTCGGCGCGACGCTGCGCAGGCCCAGCGTGAAGGCGTTGATGCCCTGCAGCACCTCGGGAATGGGAAAGCCCGCGACGTAGCCCACCACGCCGGTCTTCGTCATGCGCCCGGCGGCGATGCCCGACAGGTAGCGCCCCTCGTAGTAGCGCGCGTTGGAGGTGGCCACGTTGGGCGCGCGCTGCACGCAGGTCTGGCACTCGAAGCGCACCTGCGGAAACTCGCGCGCCACGCGCAGCACCGGCTCCATGTAGCCGAAGCTGGTGGTGAAGATGATGTCATTGCCCTGGCGCGCCAGGTCACGCAGCACGCGCTCGGCGTCGGGGCCCTCGGCCACGTTCTCGACGTAAGTGGTCTTGACCGCATCGCCCAGGGCCTTCTGCACCGCCTGGCGCGCCAGTTCGTGCTGATGCGTCCAGCCGGTGGGCGTGACGGGCGTGACGTAGACCCAGGCCGCGCGCGTGGGCGGCTGGGCCGGCGCGGGCGATTGGGCGTGCAGGGGGGCGAAAAAACAGGCGGCCGCCAGCGCGGCCACGAGGTTTTTGTACATGGTTGTCCTCGACATGGCCCCGGCAGTTCGATCAGCGCAAAGCCCGCCGGGGCGGGGGCCTTGCGAGCCGAATTTTATCGAATGCCCGGCGTCACCACGCTCAGGCCAGTTGAACGATCTGGTTGAGCACCAGCAAGACCTCGGCAAACGCGGCGTCGGGCAGGCGGCCGGTGGGGTGCGCCTTGCCGCCGCGCGCACGCCAGTCGAAGGACTTGGGTTGGTGGCACAGCACGTAGCTGGTCGCGCCCGCCTTGCGTCCCTGGGCGGCGCCGGCGGCCACGGCGAACGGGTTGCCGGCGTTGTAGGTTGCGGTGGTCATGGGCAGGCCGATGACCAGCGAGGTGCGGTCGTTGAAGGGGCGGGGCGACAACACCAGAAACGGGTGCATGTCGCGCATCTCGCGCCCGGCTTGCGGGTTGCAGTCGATCCAGATCACGTCCTGCCGCTCGGGCACCCAGGCGTTCTTGCGCGGGGCTACCACCGCTCGGAGCCCACGGAGGCGTCGACCGGCATCGCCTCGCCGCCGTGCAAGTCCGGGTCGAAGCGGGCCAGCCGCTGGGCCAGCGTGAGCGGCTCGTCGGCGATCGCCTCGATCACCACGCGCCGGCCTTCGACACGGACGCGCACGCGCTGCTCGGCCTGCAGGTGGGCCGCGCCGGCAATGGCGGCGGACAGGCGCACGCCCAGGTTGTTACCCCAGTGCTTGAGGGTGAGGACGGTTTCGTTGGACATGGCAGGTACGTCGCGGGATTGATGTTTAAACAAGTTTAAACAATCCCGGCCGACAATGCAAACCGCGCGCCGGGCGCCGCGCCCTCAGGCCGATGCGTCGTGCGCGCGCTCGAAGCTCTCGTTCAAGCGGTCCAGCCAGCGCTGTTTGGCGCTGGCGTCGACAAAGCTGGCCTCGAAGCTGTTGGCGGCCAGTTGCCAGGCGGCTTGCGCGTCCAGGCCGGTCGCGGCAAAAAGGGCCTGGAAGTTGGCGTTGACGTAGCCGCCGAAGTAGGCCGGGTCGTCGCTGTTGACGGTGGCGCACAGGCCGCCGGCCAGCAGCTGCGGCAGGCTGTGGCGCGACAGGTCGGGAAACACCTGCAGCTTCTGGTTAGACAGCGGGCAGACGGTAAGCGGGATGCGATCGCGCGCCAGGCGCTGCATCAGGGCGGCGTCGTGCACCGCCTGCACGCCGTGGTCGATGCGCTCGGCCTTGAGCACGTCGAGCGCGGCCCAGATGTAGGCGGGTGGGCCTTCCTCGCCGGCGTGGGCGACGATGTGCAGGTCCAGCTCGCGGCAACGCGCGAACACGCGCGCGAACTTCTCGGGCGGGTGGCCGCGCTCGCTCGAATCGAGCCCGACGCCGATGAACGCATCGCGAAAGGGCAGCGCCTGCTCCAGCGTCTCGAAGGCCTCGCGCTCGCTCAGGTGGCGCAAGAAGCACAGGATCAGCGCGCTGGAGATGCCCCGCTCGCGCCGCGCCTCGTCGCCTGCGCGCGCCAGGCCGCGGATGACGGTGGCCATGGGCACACCGCGCGCGGTGTGGGTTTGCGGGTCGAAGAAGATTTCTGCGTGGACTACGTTTTCGGTAGCTGCTCGCGCAAGATAGGCGCGGGCCAGCTCATAAAAGTCCTGCTCGGTGCGCAGCACGGCGGCGCCCTGGTAGTACAAATCCAGAAAGCTCTGCAGGTCGCCGAAGGCGTAGGCGCGGCGCAGGGCTGCGCTGTCGGCATAAGGCAGTGCGATGCCGTGGCGCGCGGCCAGGGCGAAGGCCATCTCGGGCTCCAGCGAGCCCTCGATGTGCATGTGCAGCTCGGCCTTCGGCATGGCCGCCAGCAGCGCCGGCAGCCGATCGGCCGCGACCGGCGGCACGCGCGCCGTCACACGATCACCCCGTAGCTGATGCCGCTGTCCTTCAGGTAGCGCCGGTAGGCGTTGGACATGCGGTCGACCGCGGCGTGGGCCTCGGCGCCGGGCGCCAGTGGCAGGCGCTTGGGGCGCTGCGATTCGAGAATGGGCTTGTCCTGGCTGAAGATGGTGTCCTGAAAGTCGATCAGCCGCGCGTCGGGCGACTCGAAGTCGTTCATCGCCATGCGCGTCCAGGCCACGCTGCTTTCCTCGCTGACGGGGCAGACGAACATGGCGATCGACTCCTGCATGCCCTCGATGGCGGTGGTGCCGGCCTCGGGCACCTTGGTCAGCACCGCCATGTAGGGCGCGGTGACCTCGTAGGTGTATTCGACCTGCGCGCCGCTTTCGGCGTGGATCGACGAGCGCGGCTGCCAGGCCTGGCAGCCGGTGGCCAGCACCCCGCAGGCGGTGCGTGTCACCTCGTACGGCTCGATGGTGGTGTGCGCGCGGCTGCCCAGCCAGCCGTCGTGCACGTAGCCGAAGTGCGCCATGTCCAGAAAGTTCTCGATGATGCGCGGCGCGCTGGCGGCCACCATGTAGGGGCCGCTGGTGGTCTTGCGCAGACGGCTTTCGGCCTCGGCGGCGAAGGCGGGCAGGGCGTGGATCGGCAGCGGCTCGCCTTCGGGCGCGGCCAGGCGCACCCAGACCATGCCGTAGGCCTCGCGCGCCTCGTGCACGTGCGCGCCGTGGCGCGGGCCGGGCTGGAAGTCGGGCGTGGCCGGAATGTGGGTGCAGCGCCCGCCGCCCTCGAAGCGCCAGCCGTGATAGGGGCACTCCAGCTCGCCGCCCTGCACGCGCCCCATCGACAGGCGCGCGCCGCGGTGCGGGCACTGGTCTTGCCAGGCCTGGACGGCGCCGCTGCCGTCGCGCCACAGCACCAGGTCCTCGCCCAGCAGGGTGACGGCCAGCGGTTGGCCGCCCACGACGTGGCCGAGCGCCACCGGGTGCCACAGGGTCTGTTCCAGGATCGGGGTCATGTTCATGAATGAAAAACGGCTCTGGCCCGCATGCATCAAGCGCGAGCAGCTATTTATTTGGAAGTCGGTATGGTGCCCTCGACGCCCTTGACGAAGAAGTTGATGGCGCCCATCCAGGCATCGTCGGCGCGCGTGCCGGCGGCCAGCTGCTCTTTGCCGTTCACGTCCACCACCGGGCCGTTGAAGACGTCGAAGCTGCCGTCCTTCATGCTGGCCTTGATCTTCTCGACCTCGGCGCGCACCTCGGCCGGGATGCGCTCGGACAGCTTGATCAGGTCGTTTTGCCCCTCGGGCACGCCCCAGCGCGTGACCTGGCCGCCCTTCCAGCTGCCGTCCAGCGCCGCCTGCACGGCCTTGCGGTAGTAGTGCGACCAGTCGGCGATGCACGAGCCCAGGTGGGCCTGGCCGCCGAACTCGCTCATGTCCGAGTCCCAGCCGAAGGCCAGCTTGCCGGCCTGGTTGACGGCCTGGATGACGGCGGGCGAATCGGTGTTTTGCAGCAGCACGTCGGCACCGCCCGTCAGCAGCGACTGCGCGGCCTCGGTCTCGCGCGGCGGGTCGTACCAGCTGTTGGTCCACACCACGCGGGTGACGATGTCGGGGCGCACGCGCTGCGCGCCCAGGGTGTAGGCGTTGATGTTGCGCAGCACCTCGGGGATGGGCACCGAGCCGACGTAGCCCAGCGTGCCGGTCTTCGTCATGTGCCCGGCGATGAGGCCGGCCAGGTAGGTGGCCTGGTAGAAGCGCGAGTCGTACACGTTCAGGTTGGGCGCGGTCTTGTAGCCGGTGGCGTGCTCGAAGCGCACCTGCGGAAAGTCCTGCGCCACCTTCACCATCGCCTCCATGAAGCCGAAGCTGGTGCCGAAGATCAGCGTGTTGCCCTGGCTGATCAGGTCGCGCAGCACGCGCTCGGTGTCGGCGCCCTCGGGCACGCTCTCGACCATGCTGGTCTGCAGCTTGCCCTCGAACTCGGCCTGCACCGCCTTGCGGCCCTGGTCGTGCGCATAGCTCCAGCCGGCGTTGCCGACCGGGCCGACGTAGATCCAGGCCGCCTTCAAGGGTCCGGCCGCTTCAGTGGGTGCCGCGGCCGAGGGGGCGGCGGCGGGCTGGTCGGCGGGTGCCGGCGCGGCTTCATCCTTTTTGCCGCAGGCGGCCAGGGTGAGAGGGGCCAGGGCGCCGGCGGCGGCCCATTGCAGCAGGTGGCGTTTGTGCGAGTCGATGGTCATGGGGGGATGAAAAAGATGGCCGGCGGCGCGCAGCGTGCGGCGCCGGGGCCTGAAGTTTACGCAAGCCGTCCCCCGCGTGATGAAAAAGGCCCCCACGCTCCCCACTGCGTGTGGTCGCTGCCCCCTAAGGGGGCCGCTTTTCATCTTGGGGCGGCCCGGCGATGAAAAAGGCGGCGGCGGGTTGCCCCGCCGCCGCCCTGGCCGAAGCCGGTGGGCGCTTACTTGGCGCCCGGCACCTTGCCTTCGACGCCCTTGACGAAGAAGTTGACGCCGCCCAGGAACTTGTCGTCGGCCACCTGGTCGGCCGCCAGCACTTCCTTGCCGTCGTTGTCCAGCAGCGGGCCCTTCCAGATGTGGTAGGTGCCCGCCTTCAGGCCGGCCTTGACCTCGTCGAGCTTGGCCTTGGTCTCGGCCGGCACGTCGTCGGCCACCGACACCAGGTCGATCGCGCCTTCCTTGACGCCCCACCACTGGTTGGGGCCGGTCTTCCAGGTGCCGTCCAGCACCTCGGACACCGACTTCTTGTAGTAGGGCTCCCAGTTGATGATGGCCGAGCCCAGGTGTGCCTTGGGCCCGTAGGCGGTCATGTCCGAGTCCCAGCCGAAGGCGCGCTTGCCCATGGATTCGGCGGTCTTGAGCACCGAGGGCGAGTCGGTGTTCTGGAACAGCACGTCGGCGCCGCCGTTGATGAGCGAGGTGGCGGCCTCGGTCTCCTTGGGCGGGTTGTGCCATTCGTTGATCCAGACCACCTTGGTCTTGATGTTGGGGTTGGTCAGCTGCGCGCCCAGCGTGAAGCTGTTGACGTTGCGCACCACCTCGGGGATCGGCACCGTGGCGACCACGCCCAGCACGTTGGACTTGGTCATGGCGCCGGCGATCACGCCCGCCATGTAGGCGCCCTCGTAGGTGCGGCTGTCGTAGGTGCGCAGGTTGGGCAGGCTCTTGTAGCCGGTGGCGTGCTCGAACTTGACGTCGGGGTTGTCGGCGGCCACCTTCAGCATCGGCTCCATGAAGCCGAAGCTGGTGCCGAAGATCAGCTTGTTGCCCTGCGCCACCAGGTCGCGCGCCACGCGCTCGGTGTCGGCGCCCTCGGGCACGTTCTCGACGAAGCTGGTGACGATCTTGTCGCCGAACTCCTTTTGCACCGCCTTGCGCGCGTTGTCGTGCGCAAAGCTCCAGCCGCCGTCGCCCACCGGGCCGACGTAGATCCAGGCGGCCTTCAGCGGCTCGGCGGCGGCCGGGGCAGCAGCGGCGGCCGGCGCCGGGGCGGGCGCGGCGGCGGGGGCCGCGGCCTCTTCCTTCTTGCCGCAGGCGGCCAGGGTCAGGGCCGCGGCCGACAGCGCGGCCAGGCGCAGGGCGCTGCGTTTGTTCCAATCGATCATCGAAATGCCTCCGGTTGCGGGGGTGAAAAAGGGGCCATTTTAGGGATCGCCGTTCAGCCGGGGTAGAAGGGCTTGCCCAGCGAGGCGGGCATGTTGACGCGGATCCAGGTCGGGTTGCGCGAGATCAGCGCCAGCACCACGATGGTGGCCAGGTAGGGCATGGCGGTCAGCAGTTGGCTGGTGATCTGCACGCCCTGGCCCTGCAGGTAGAACTGCAGCATGGTCACGCCGCCGAACAGGTAGGCGCCCAGCAGCACGCGCGCCGGCCGCCAGGTGCCGAAGGTGGTCAGCGCCAGCGCGATCCAGCCCTTGCCCGCCACCATGCCCTCGACCCACAGCGGCGTGTAGATGATGGACAGGAAGGCGCCGGCCAGCCCGCACAGCGCGCCGCCGGCGACGACGGCCGCCAGCCGGATGCGCCGCACCGGATAGCCCAGCGCGTGCGCCGACTCGGGCGATTCGCCCACCGAGCGCAGCACCAGTCCGGCGCGCGTGCGGTACAGGAACCAGATCAGCGCCACGGTGAGCGCGATGGCGCCGTACACCAGCGGATGCTGGCGCAGCAGCGCCGGGCCGATGACGGGCACGTCGCCCAGGCCCAGCCAGTTGAAGCGCGGACGCTCGGGCATCTTGGCCTGCACGTAGCCGATGCCGACAAAGGCCGAAAAGCCGGCGCCGAACAGCGTCAGCGCCAGGCCCGTGGCGTACTGGTTGGCGTTGAGCCAGATCACCAGCCCGCCGAAGGCCGCCGCCAGCAGCGCGCCGGCGGCCATGCCGGCGGCAAAGCCCAGCCAGTCGCTGCCGGTGTGGATGACGGTGGCGAAGCCCGCGATGGCCGCGCACAGCATCATGCCCTCGGCGCCCAGGTTGACGATGCCCGCCTTCTCGTTGATCAGCAGGCCCAGCGCCGCCAGCGCCAGCACGGTGCCGGCGCTCAGCGTGGACGCGAACAGCAGCGGGTAGGCCTCCATCAGCGGGCTCCTTGCGGCCTGGCGGTGCGGCGCAGCCGATAGTTGACCAGCGTGTCGCAGGCCATCAGCGAAAACAGCAGCAGGCCCTGGAACACGTCGGTCAGCGACTTGGGCAGGCCCAGGCGCGACTGCGCCAGCTCGCCGCCGATGTAGAACATGCTCATCAGGATGGCCGCCAGCACCATGCCCAGCGGGTGCAGCCGGCCGACGAAGGCGACGATGATGGCGGCAAAGCCGTAGCCCGCCGGCACGAAGGGCGTGAGCTGGCCCACCGGGCCGGCCACCTCCAGCGCGCCGGCCAGGCCGGCCGCGCCGCCCGAGATCAGCAGCGCCGTCCACAGCGCGCGGCGCGACGAAAAGCCGGCGTAGCGCGCCGCCGCCGGCGCCAGCCCGCCCACCTGCAGCGCAAAGCCGCTCCGGGTGCGAAACAGGTACAGCCACAGCAGCGCCGCGCCGGCCAGGCCGATCAGCGCGCCGATGCCCACGCGCGAGCCCGCCATCAGGCGCGGAATGCGCGTGACGGCCTCGAAGGTGCGCGTCTGCGGAAAGTTGTAGCCCGCCGGGTCCTTCCAGGGGCCGAACACGAAGTAGTTGAGCACCTGCACCGCGACGTACACCAGCATCAGGCTGACCAGGATTTCGCCGGCGTTGAAGCGGTCGCGCAGCAGGGCGGTGATGCCCGCCCACAGCATGCCGCCCAGCACGCCCGCCACCAAAATGGCCAGCACGATCCAGCGCCCGGTGTCCTTGTCGGCCAGCAGGGCGATGCCGCCGGCGCAGATGGCACCGATGATGTACTGGCCCTCGGCGCCGATGTTCCAGATGTTGGAGCGAAAGCACACCGCCAGCCCCAGCGCGATGATCAGCAGCGGCGTGGCCTTGACGCCCAGTTCGCCCAGCGCATAGGCGGACTTGATGGGTTCCCAGAAGAACACGCCCAGGCCCTTGACCGGGTCCTTGCCCATCAGCGAGAACAGGGCCACGCCCAGCACCACCGTGATGGCCAGCGCCAGCACGGGCGAGAGCCAGGCCCAGGTGCGCGAGGGGGAGGGGCGCAGCTCAAGCCGCAGCATGGGCCACCTCGTGTGCGTTGCCCGCGTCGGCCTCGGCGCCGGGCCACAGCCCGCTCATCCACTGGCCGATCAGCTCGACCGTGGCCTCGGCGCGCGCCAGGCTGGGCGAGAGCTGGCCCTTGGCGATCACGTGCAGGCGATCGCTCATCTCGAACAGCTCGTCCAGCTCCTCGCTCACCACCAGCACCGCGCAGCCGGCGTCGCGCAGCGCCAGCACCTCGGCGCGGATCTGTGCGGCCGCGCCCACGTCGACGCCCCAGGTGGGTTGCGAGACGATCAGCAGTTTTGGCTTGGCGTCGATCTCGCGCCCCATCAGGTACTTTTGCAGGTTGCCGCCCGACAGCGAGCGCGCCGGCGCGAGCGGCCCATTGGCCTTGACGCGAAAGCGCTCGATGATGCCGGCCGACTGCGCGCGCAGCGCCTTCACGCGCAGCCAGCCCCCGCGGCCCACGCTTTCGCGCCGCGTCAGCAGCAGGTTGTGCGCCAGGCTCATGTCGGGCACGGCGCCACGGCCCAGGCGCTCCTCGGGCACGAAGTGCAGGCCCAGCGCGCGGCGACGCGCCGGACGCAGCGCCCCGGCCGGCGTGCTTGCTATCGTTATCGAAGCTGCTGGCGCGCGTCGGTCCTCGCCCGACAGGGCAAACAGCAACTCGCGCTGGCCGTTGCCCGAGACCCCG
>OEIU01001164.1_pt1 | contig 18431 bp, 18 predicted proteins | sample 1539221 | NCBI WGS metagenome assembly OEIU01 (sample SAMN03792071, study PRJEB22550) | activated sludge metagenome | feature: wastewater treatment plant; material: activated sludge; isolation source: Wastewater treatment plant of a petroleum refinery complex | place: Argentina: Zarate | collected...
GAACCTGCCGCGTTTCTTCCCGACATAGCCTTTCTCCAGCTTTTCGGGGAGGAGTTTGTCATGCGACTTCTGCCCCTCGCCCTCGGACGCGAACTCGGCCGTCAGTGCCTGACCCGCCGTGCCGATCCGTCCATAGCTCACTGTGTGAGTGCAGCCACCAAGTGTGATGGTCCAGAACTTGTTGGAGGTGCCTTCCGAGAACTCGAACGTACGTGTCGTCATCCCGAGATCAACTCCCTTGATGGTTGGCGGCAGTCGTGCAATCGCTGTCATTGAACCGTGCGGACCGAAAGCGTCGCCGTGATGCTCATCGCAACCTGGATTTGCGATGAGACGTTGTCATCCGCATCTCCGCGCGGTCCGTTGACGCCACTATGCCACCGGCTCCGAGGGCGAGGAAGAACACGTCTGTCGACACACATGTCCGCGTGAGTGCCGATCGGCATTCGTACCGGCCGCGTCCGCATATGCACAGCTTGACGCAAGCGCAGATCGGAATTATTGCTCCTGCATGATCGACGACGCCGAACTGCAGCGCCTGGCTATCCTGGTAGGGGCGCAGCTCATCGATACGGAACGCCGGCTCGTCACGGCCGAGTCCTGCAGCGGCGGCTGGATCGGCAAGGTGCTCACCGACGTGCCCGGCAGTTCCGCTTTTTATCTCGGCGGCGTGGTGTCCTACAGCAATACGCTCAAGCAGAGCCTGCTGGGTGTCTTGCCGTCGACCTTGATGCAACATGGAGCCGTCAGTGAGGCGACCGCTCATGAGATGGCGATCGGTGCTCTGGAAACGTTGGGCGGAAGCATCGCGGTGGCGGTCACGGGGATCGCGGGCCCCGACGGCGCGCAGCCGAGCAAGCCCGTCGGTACCGTCTGGTTCGGCTGGGCCTGGCGGCAGGGCGATGAAATCGAAAGTCGCGTGGCGCGCGAAACGTTCGGCGGCGACCGCGAAGCGGTGCGTCGGCAGACGGTCGCAAGAGCGCTGGAAGAGATCCTGAAGCTCGATGTCTGAGGCGCAGCACCGGCTGTTCTTCGCGCTGTGGCCTTCTGACGATCTGCGTGCGCAGATCGAACGCAATACCCGCGCCGTCGTCGCGCAGGCAGGCGGCAGGCCGATTCCGGCCGGCAATTTTCACATCACGCTCGTATTCATCGGCGAAGTCGCGGACGCGCAGGTCGAAGCGGCGCGTATTGCTGCAGATGCGGTCACGGCCTCGCCCTTCAATCTGTCGCTGGGAATGATCGAGTCCTGGACCGGTGCCGATGTGCTCGTGTACAGCGGCGAGTGTCCGCCGCCGGCGCTCGGGGCGCTGGTCGATCGCTTGCGTATCAGCTTGTTGCAGCATCAATTCAAACTGCAGCGTCAGACGTTCAAGCCGCACGTCACGCTGGTGCGTAGGCTGCCGAGAAAATTGCCGAAGCAGCCGGCGCCGGTCCTGCCATGGTCCGTCAGCGATTTCGTTCTGGTGGAATCGAAGACCTCATCCGGGAACTCCGAGTACACGGTCATCGGCCGCTGGCCGCTTGCCTGACGCAACTGGATGCATTACTGTACAAATACACAGTTTTGCGGTGTTGGCCCGGCAGTTCGACGTGGAAGAATGTTCCGGCCGCTCAAATCCAACACATCAGTCGAATCATCGGGACCAAACAGATGGAAGAGAATCGCAAAAAGGCGCTCGTCGCCGCGCTGGGACAGATCGAAAAGCAGTTCGGCAAGGGTTCGGTCATGCGTCTGGGCGATGCCAGCGCGTCGTACGACGTCGATGTGGTCTCGACCGGATCGCTGGGACTGGATATCGCACTCGGCGTCGGCGGTCTGCCGCGCGGCCGCATCATCGAGATCTACGGACCGGAGTCTTCCGGCAAGACGACGCTGACGCTGCAGGTCATTGCAGAAGCGCAGCGCGCCGGTGGCACCGCAGCCTTCGTCGATGCCGAACATGCGCTCGATCCGGCCTATGCCGCCAAGCTCGGCGTCAATGTGCAGGAACTGCTGGTGTCGCAGCCCGATACCGGCGAGCAGGCACTGGAAATCACCGACATGCTGGTCCGTTCCGGCGCCGTCGACATCGTCGTCGTCGACTCGGTGGCGGCATTGACGCCGAAGGCTGAAATCGAAGGCGAGATGGGCGATTCCCACATGGGTCTGCAGGCCCGCCTGATGTCGCAAGCGCTGCGCAAGCTCACCGGCAACATCAAGCGCTCCAACACCATCGTCATCTTCATCAACCAGATCCGCATGAAGATCGGCGTGATGTTCGGCAATCCCGAAACCACGACGGGCGGCAACGCGCTCAAGTTCTATGCGTCCGTGCGTCTCGACATCCGTCGTATTGGCGCGCTCAAGAACGGCGAAGAAGTCATCGGCAACCAGACCCGCGTCAAAGTGGTCAAGAACAAGGTGGCGCCGCCATTCCGCGAGGCGGAGTTCGAGATCATGTACGGCGCCGGCATTTCCCGGTATGGCGAACTCATCGACATCGGCGTCGCGCAGGGATTGGTGGAGAAGTCCGGCTCCTGGTACAGCTACAACGGCGAACGCATCGGGCAGGGCAAGGAAAACGCGCGCAATTTCCTCAATGAGCATCCCGAGATCGCCAACAGCATCGACGCCAAACTGCGCGAGAAACTGCTGCCGGCTCGCAAGGGCGAGATGTTGAAGGATGAGGCGACCGCCTAAGTTCGGTGCCGACAGATACCGGAGCGAGTCCGGCCCGGCCGACGAGCCGGACGAGAAGTCGCTCCAGAAACTGGCGGAGATCACGGCGGTCCGGTTGCTGGCCCGTCGTGAACACGGAGTAGAAGAGCTGCGACGCAAGCTGCAGGGCAAGGGATATCCCGACGGCGTCATCGATTTCGTCATCACGAAACTCGCGACCAGGAGACTGGTCAGCGACGAGCGGTTTACCAGCAGCTTCGTGCACCATCACGCCCAGCGTGGCCAGGGGCCGGTCCGTATCCGAGCTGAGCTTCGCCAGCAGGGAATCGCCGGTGAAGCGATTGAATCTGCATTGGAAAATACGGAGGCCGACTGGGCTGCCCAGGCTCGGGCCGTCCGGCGCCGCAAATTCGGCGACGATCTTCCCCGTAGCCCCCTGGAACGTGCAAAGCAGGCGCGCTTCCTTCAATATCGCGGCTTTAGCTCAGACCAGATCCGGGCCGCCCTGAAGTCAGATGTCTCCCTAGCGGACATGGACGCCGGGCTGGATCCGGACCCGGATCCTTAACCGGCCCAAGCTGTTTCCGTATGACGACCCCGAAGCGCCTCTCCAGCGCCGCGTTGCGTGCGCTGTTCCTGCAATTCTTCCGCGAAAACGGCCATCAGGTCGTGGCTTCCAGTTCGCTGGTGCCGGGCAACGACCCGACCCTGCTGTTCACCAATGCCGGCATGGTCCAGTTCAAGGATGTGTTCCTGGGCAAGGACAAGCGCAGCTACAGCCGCGCCGCCAGCTCGCAGCGTTGCGTCCGCGCCGGCGGCAAGCACAACGATCTGGAAAACGTCGGTTATACGGCCCGCCATCACACCTTCTTCGAGATGCTGGGCAATTTCAGCTTCGGTGATTATTTCAAGAAAGACGCGATCCGCTTCGCCTGGGAATTCGTCACCGGCAAGAACTGGCTTGGCATCGATCCGCAGCGGTTGATGGTGACGGTCTATCACACGGACGACGAAGCCTTCGACATCTGGCACAAAGAGGCGGGCGTGCCCATCGATCGCATCGTGCGCATCGGCGACAAGCCGGGCGGCGGTTCGGACAATTTCTGGCAGATGGGTGAAACTGGCCCCTGCGGCCCCTGCACCGAAATTTTCTACGATCACGGCGCGCACATTCCCGGCGGCCCTCCCGGCTCGCCCGATGCCGATGGCGATCGCTGGATAGAAATCTGGAATCTCGTGTTCATGCAGTTCGATCGTTCGCCGGACGGCGTACTCGAACCGTTGCCGAAGCCGTCAGTCGATACGGGCATGGGTCTCGAACGCACCGCTGCCGTCATGCAGGGCGTGCATTCGAATTACGAGATCGATCTTTTCGTCAATCTCATCAAGGCGGCAGCGAAAGCGACGAACAGCGCCGATCTCTCGTCGAACTCGCTGCGCGTCATTGCCGATCACATCCGCGCCTGCTCGTTCCTGATCGCCGATGGCGTGCTGCCGTCGAACGAAGGTCGTGGCTATGTGCTGCGCCGGATCATCCGTCGCGCCATCCGTCACGGCTACAAGCTGGGCCAGACACAGCCGTTCTTCTACACGCTGGTCGCAGCGCTCGAAGCCGAAATGGGCGAGGCCTTCCCCGAACTGACGGCGCAGCGCAGCCACGTCGAGCGTGTCCTGAAGCAGGAGGAAGAGCGATTCGCCGAAACGCTGACGCAAGGCATGTCCTTGCTCGAAGAAGCGATCGCTGGTCTCAGGAGCAAACAGATTCCCGGCGAAACCGTTTTTCGCCTCTATGACACCTATGGTTTTCCCGTCGACCTGACTGCCGACATTGCGCGCGAGCGCGGCCTCACGATCGACGAGCCCGGTTTCGAAGCGGCGATGGAAGCGCAGCGCGAACGCGCCCGTGCGGCCAGCAAGTTCGGCGTCGACCTGCGCAGCAGCGTCGCGATCGAAGGCAAGACCAGCTTCAGTGGATACGAGTCCCTGGACGATCGCGGCAGGATCGTCGCCTTGCTGCGTGGCGCGCAGCAGGTGCAGGTGCTGCGCGCCGGCGAAGAAGGTCAGATCGTTCTCGATCGCACGCCCTTCTATGCGGAGAGCGGCGGACAGGTGGGTGACCAGGGGGCGCTCGTCGCTCCGGGCGTCCAGTTCGCAGTGGCAGACACCCAGAAGATCGGTGGGGCGTTCGCGCACATCGGCACCCTGGTCGCGGGCGAATTGAAGGTTGGCGATACGGTCGAGGCGAAAGTCGACGCGGCGCGTCGGCGCGCGACCATGCTCAATCACACCGCGACGCATCTGCTGCACGCGGCGCTGCGCAAGGTGCTCGGGACGCACGTCACGCAGAAGGGTTCGCTGGTCGCGCCGGACCGACTGCGCTTCGATTTCTCCCACTACGCCGCAGTCACGCCGGTCGAGCTGCGTGAAATCGAGCGACTGGTGAATGACGAGATCCGTGCCAATGCGGCGGCCGAAACGAAACTGATGCCGTATGAAGCCGCAGTTGCTTCAGGTGCGATGGCATTGTTCGGCGAGAAATACGATGACGAGGTGCGGGTGCTGCGCATCGGCGAGTTTTCCACTGAACTCTGCGGCGGTACGCACGTAAGTCGCGCCGGCGACATCGGCCTGTTCAAGATCACCAGCGAAAGTGGTGTCGCTGCCGGTATCCGTCGCATCGAAGCGGTGACGGGGCATGGCGCGCTCGACTGGGTGGCGCAGACCGATCAGGTGTTGCGCGATCTTGCGGCGCTCGTGAAGGGCGGCCGCGAAGACGTCGAGGAAAAAGTCCGCCAGCTCATCGATCGCGGCCGCAGGCTCGAGAAGGAAATCACGGGACTCAAGCAGAAGCTCACCAGCGGCCAGAGCAGGGATCTGTCATCGACGGCGATGGACATCGGCGGCATCAAGGTCGTCGCGACGCGCGTCGATGGTGCGGATGCGGCGACGCTGCGCAATGCGCTGGATCAGCTGAAGGACAAGCTCAAATCCGCGGCCATCGTGCTGGCGTCCGTTCAGGAAGGCGACAAGGTCGTCGTCATCGCCGGTGTCACCAGCGATCAGACCTCGCGCATCAAGGCCGGTGAACTTGTCAACGTGGTGGCGCAGAAGATCGGCGGGCGTGGCGGCGGCAGGCCCGACATGGCCCAGGCCGGCGGCAACGATCCGTCGAAACTCGACGAAGCATTGGCCGCAGTCGTCCCCTGGATTGAAACGAATCTGCGCGGCTGAGTCTGTTGCGGCGCATATTTCGTGCGATTACGTAGTAATTCGGAACTCACGCCGGATTATGTCGGTATACATGTTGGCGTGTGCCTGCGAGAGTGCCAACGTACGCACAGCACGCGGGGGAGCGAGAAATAAAAAGTTTGTAAGAATGTGTTTTTGCTGTGAGGGAATTTTCGATATTCAGGGAAATCCCGATCCCCATTCGAAAAACCGTGGCCTACTCTGACTTCACGGTGAAAGGTAGCCAGCGTGCTTTTGAACGACAGCGAATTTCGTTGTCGGGGCAAGCAGACTTCGATCACTCGGCTTTGAAAGCAAGGAGCTAATCATGTTGATCCTGACACGGCGCGTCGGTGAGACCGTGATGATCGGTAACGATGTCACAGTGACCGTTCTTGGCGTCAAGGGCAATCAAGTCCGCGTAGGCGTGAACGCGCCGAAGGAAGTTGCCGTACATCGCGAAGAAATCTACGAGCGCATCAAGCGCGAAGAACAGGCTGCAGGCACCGGTGCCAAGCATCCTGCATCGAACGTAGGTTCCTGACCGATTTCAGAACCTCCCGCGGAGCGATGCTGATCGCTCCGCGGTCCCAGGTCCCGCCGCTCCTCCAGTTCTCTTTCCTTCCAGTATTTACGTACCCCCGTTCGGCCAGTATTCTTGCCGGCCTTCGCGGGCAGGCGCTTGCGAAGCAAATTGTCTTGCAGCGGAGAGATGGCCGAGTGGTCGAAGGCGCGCCCCTGCTAAGGGCGTATGGGTCAAAAGCCCATCGAGGGTTCGAATCCCTCTCTCTCCGCCATTAAGCCAGTAAAATCAGGGCCTTGAGAGAGTCCACACCGATTCTGTCCACCATCCCGTCCTCCATAAAAACGACGCGTCAGCAGGGCTGCGAAAACGACGCGACGACTTCTTCCTGAAGAAGCACAAATCGTAAGCTATTTGATGCCTCCGCTCAATCAGCCGACCGTGGAGCACTGTGGCTCTCGGTGGATGGCCGTTGGAGTGTAGAACTGCCTCTTCGGGGAGTGGTGTAGCGGGGGACTGCTACGCTGCATTTGGGCGGGTCGGCTCCCAAGAAATTGAGGGCGTTTACGGTCGCCGCAAATGCCTGCTCGGATCGGCTTTCGGATACCCGCGCCGAGAGGGTTGGACAGTATTCTTCTCGCCAACCGCCTCGGCCTAAATGTCCGCCAGCAGTATAAATTTGGTGGAAAATACGTCCTCGGATTGAGCGGTATTCGGTGGTTCCAGGAAGTTCCAGAAGGAAAAAGCGACCTGAGTCGCAGAACTTTCCAGGGGAATACGCGGAAATGCGGTGTTGTTCCGCATTAAGTCAATAACACAAACCCGCTACCAAGGAGAGCGCACGATGCGAGCCGCGATGATCGCGATTTTCGGGATGGTACTGACCTCAACTCAGGTCGGCGCGATCGAGCAACATTCGGTTGATGGACTGAAGGCTGCACTGACAGCCCCTCTTTCTCAGGATGCCATCAAGCAGGCTCAGGAATTCGATGACGCGCTGTTGTCCGAAGGCCGGAACGGCGAGCAGCGCGTTTATCTAATCACTGATGAGCGATCGAAAAAGGTCAATCACTTGGCCTCCAAGCTGCTCGCCGGCATGGGAGAGGATCCATCCCACTGGGTAGTGCGCGTGCTGGATACGACGCCGGTACAGGAAAACGCATTTGTTGTCGGCGGGCGGTACGTGTATGTCTTCACCGGTCTGCTTGAGAAGGCGACCAGTGATGACGAACTCGCCTTTGTGCTGGGACACGAACTCGGACATTCGCTGCTCAAACAGAACGAGCGGCGGCAGTCGGATACCAGCATGCAATTGGTGCAACTGATTGCACTCATTGGAGCCATCAAGAAAGGCAACTCTGGCGACACGCTTCTCGCAACCGCGAAGAACATGCACGCACAATACAGCCAGCAGGACGAGGCCGAAGCCGATGCGCTTGGCGCGGCGATCGCGTTTCGCGCCGGTTTCGATCCGCTGCGAGGCAGTGACTTCTTCACTCGGGCCGTGCGTAGTCAAGACGCCGCGGCGCCCGGCTCCCTGCTGTCAGAAACGCAGCTCCAAACCATGAAAGCAGAAGTCCAGCAGCTTCAAAACGCGTGCGCCCAATGGCGAAACGCCTGGAATGGCGGGCAGATGCCAAAGACGCAACCGAACGCAGACAAGCTCAATGCGATTTGCGCTGATGCGGAAACCAAGCGCCTCGCTTATAACAAAGCGAACCAAGAGTATTACACCGCTCAAGCGAATAAGATTTTGACCAAAGCCAGCAGCAGTCACCCTGAAAGCCAAGCGCGTGTCGCGGCTCTCGCAGCCATAGTTGAATTCCTGGCCGGACGACGCGATGTGGATTCACTGGCAAAATACAAGAATGCAAATCTGGTGATGCTGGCACTGCAAAGCATCGACAGCCCGGTGCTGAAGGCACCCAGCATCACGGCCAATGTTCCAGCCGCTGAACCGGCAACGACCTCCAATGAGACACTGGAAACCAGGCTTCGAGGTTTGAAGAACGCGTTCGAGGCTGGGCTAATCACGAAGGAAGAATACGAGCAGAAGCGTAAGCAATTACTCGCTGAGATTTAGTCTGCAAAGCCCGCAGCAGCATTCTTACCGAGCCGACCAGGGAGCACGAAACCGGCATGAGCGAGCGTTTCTTCAATTGGGAGCGGCGGCCTGCCATAACCCGCAAGACGCCTGAAGGCGGCATCGAGGGGTTGTTCATTTCGACCGGTTCACAAGTCTGGTCGAAGGCGTCCCCGGTGGAAATACTGGAATCAGGTCAAGAACTATCCCGCGGAAAATTCTTGGAGACGTTTCCTGATCTACCCGCTTGGGAGTCTGCGCCACCCACTTCTAAACCTTCCGCAGAGCTTCTTAATAGAGACGCGTTGCGAGCCAAACTACTAACATACCCAGGCGCCACAGAGAGCAGCGTCGAAAGGGGCCTGACCGCGTATGATGAGCGCGCAAAGCAAAAGTTCGCGTTAATGGAACGCGCCCATTCCAACGCACTTGCCGAAGCCTCGCTTGATCGGATGCGCTATCCACGTCCACCGGGCTGGCGCTCGGTCTTTTTCTATCCAGGAAGCATACGGCCAAGAAACATGACACTGTTTTGGTTGGCGCTGGCAGCCGCGATTACCTGGTTTTGGATCGCGCCATAGCCCCGCTCTCTCACCAATCGGCGCAGAACAACGTGAGCATATTTGAGCATTCCGATCGGCTTCACGAGGAGCTGATGGCGGTCATCGACGGATTGCCGTTGGCGAATGATTCCGAGCGCCTTCTGGTAGCGAACCTCGCGTGTTCGCTCTCCTTGGAGCACTGGGTTTCGGTGCGATCGCTGCTGCAGGCAGCGTTGCTGCCGTCCGCGCTGGTCGTCCACCGCGCGCAGTTCGAGGCACTGACGCGATCCATCTGGCTTACTTATGCTGCCACTGACGAAAACGTGGCGAAGTTTTCCTCGGAGCTGTCATTGGAAGCGGAGCAGGCCGCGAAGAACGCGCCGCTGGTCGATACGATGCTGAAGCAGATCGCTTTGAAGGCGCCGAACCCTGCCTACGAAGGTCTGGCTCGCTTCCGGGAACACAATTGGCAGGCACTGAACTCCTACGCCCATGCCGGCATCCATCCGCTACGGCGGCACCACGACGGCTACCCGGTGGCGCTCATACATGGGGTACTTTGCAATGCCAATGGACTCGCGGTTTTCAGTTGTATGCAGTTCGTAGTGCTCGCTGGCGAGCAGGCGCTTCAGCGAAAGATTCTCGATATTGCGGTTAGGCTTCCGAGCTGCATGCCGCCGCCGCTGTGAAGAGGGTTTATGAATCCGGTAAACAAGATCACGATTCAGTATCAGGATAGTTCCGGCAATATCACCGAACGCCAAATATCGGACTTAAAGCCCGAAAGCCCGACTACCATCGATGCCTTCTGCCATCTACGGCAGGAGCGCCGTTCATTTAATCTTCAGCGCATCGTCCATGCCGTGAACCCAGATACAGGGGAAATCCTCAATCCGTGGAAGTTCATCGAACTGCCCAGTGGCGAGAGCGCCCGAGAATCCCTGGAGTCGATTACCTGGCTTGTCATGCCCGCCATCAAGGCTCTAAAATTTTTCACGTTGACTACGCGTGGGACGCGCAAAAGAGAAGTTTCGCGTCTCTCGGAGTTCGTCAGACAGATCGTAGATGTCAGCACATACTCCGACGATGAGCTCACCGCTTGGGTCAAGCAGCTATCGTGCTGGGATATGACGCATGCTTGGCGCGACGGGGATGTCGAGGAATATACGAAGCTGCTGCGGCGAATTCCGCAAGCGATTCTTTCCACCTGTCACGCCTGCGCACTGAAAATTGCAGCGGGAAGCGGGCGTAAACCCATCGATCCGACCTGGGCGGAGCGCATCAAGAGTGAATTCTGCAGCGAACCTCGCGTCAAGCCGCCAACACCCGCTGGAACCGAAGGTGGGTTGCTGCAGGCAACAGCGCATCTGCCAACTCCGCAGTGACGGCAAGCGGACCGCCAGACCTGATCTACATGAAAATCCAGAAACTCACCGATCGCCAGCTGCTGACGCTGTACGGAAACGTCATGAACGAACTACGTGCGCGAGGCGTAGTCCGTTCGTCCAACGGGCCGGTGGCAGACTATGCCGAGGGCCTCGTGGCGCGAGCATTTAAGCTCAAGCTCAACACTGCTTCCACTGCCGGCCACGACGGCGTGGACTCGAAAGGCACAAGATATGAAGTGAAATGCCGCCGCGTCAGCCTGCACAATAAATCGCGCCAGCTGAGCGCGATCCGGGGGCTGGAACGCCGGCATTTCGATTTTCTCGTTGGAGTGTTATTCAATGCTGACTTCACGATAGCGCGTGCGGCACTCATTCCTTTTCAAATCGTCAAAGCGCATTCGTCGTTCGTGGAGAAAACTAACAGTTGGAAGTTTTTTCTACGCGATAGCGTATGGACCCTTGAGGGCGTTAAAGACATCACTGCCAAATTAAAAAAAGCCCAGCAATGGGAATAGGAGTCCACAACTCAGCCGCTCTTGTCGATGCGGTTCTAACAGACGCGGACTTCAATCGGCAGTGCTAAATAGAGGTGTTGGCACTGTTAATTAAGGCGCGGCGTACTAGACGGCAAGTCCCCGCGGTCAACAACAAGTATGTCATCGTCGCTGAAGCCGTTGATGGAATGAAAGGCAAAATAGTTGTGCTGGTACGAACCATCGACCAGACTCGGAAGCAAGTTGGCCTTGCCGATTTGTTCTTCCCACCACTGCAATTGCTTGACACGCTTTTCGATCGTGCGGAGCGATAGTCCCTCTGAATACCACCGTTGCAACAAGGCTCTCACATGCTTGTCTCTCAACGATTTGACTTGCATATGCCTGAAGCCAGCCTGACGCAATTGACGGCCGAGCAGCTTCAAGACTCGAATCCGATTGGCTCGCGTGGTTACAGGAACTTCGCGCTGGCTTTTGCACAGCGCAATCAAGTGATAAGTGAGATCGTCCATCGAAAACTCCAATGTGTTTGCCAAAGTTGATTGACATCTCAGCATGCGTTGCCATCTCGCCCTGACGTGTTCTGCGCGCCAGGGCGAGATTCCCGAAGGACAAGGACCAGGTGCGCAGAACAGGCCGTCCACCTGTGCCTCTGTGTTGAGGCGCCCGGCGCTCCCCCTGTTGGGAGATCGGACGGGAGTGCCTTTGCAGGCTGCGTCATCATTCCTGGGTGACACGGACCAGTCACTTATGAATGTGGTGTTTGTGTCGCCCGCATTGACGTGTTTTCAGCGGATGCGTCTATCCCCGCGTGTTCAGGCGCCGAGTCTCTTCTTGTTGCCTGCGCTGCTCGTCCATCTGGCATCACCTCCTTTCTATTTCACAGTGACATGCCAATCGTTGTGTGGCGGCGCTGATCCAGATCCACATACGCCGGGTTCAATTCGCAGCCGATGTAGCCCCGCCCGAGATCGCAAGCGACTTCGCGGGTTGTACCGCTGCCGGCGAAACAGTCGAGCACTACGTCTCCAGGCCTGGAGCCGGCCGCGATGCAGGGTTCAATCAACTTGCGCGGGAAAGTTGCGAAATGCCCGCCCTGGAACGGCGTCGTTGCGACAGTCCAGACAGAACGGCGATTCCGCGTGAGCGGCGCGGGCTGGGAGAAGTAACGGTCATTGAAACCTGTATATCGCCGACCATGCCCGTCTTGCTTCCGATGGTCCACATTCGGCACGGCCTTCGAGGGCCGCGCATTGGCGCCGATGCCAACATCGCGGGCGCGGCGCGTAAAGCCCTGACCATAAGGCGATGAAATAGACTCGGGTGAATTCGGCTGCCCGTACTGCGCTGGTTCCTTGATCGCATCCGCGTCGAAGTAATACTGCTCCGACTTGGACAGCAGAAAAATGTATTCATGTGACTTCGTAGGCCGGTCCTTCACGCTTTCCGGCATCGAATTAGGCTTCTTCCAGCACAGTTCCCGATCTTGCGACCAGCGCCAGATCCTTTCCTCGAGGACGAAGCCGCAACCGCACGGGCAATACAGCTCAACCTCTTCGATAATGTCCGATCGCAAGTACCAGCCATCCTCTTGCAAGGCAAAGGCGACTTTCCACGGAATGCCCATTAGGTCCTTTGGCTTCAGGCCGGGCGTTTTAGACAACGATCCAGTGTTAGAGCCCTGTGGTGTTGCCCTGAGTTGATTCGCGCTCAGCTCCGAGATGCTGTAGCCGGTGTGGCTCTGACCTTTCCAAGATCCAGCGTAGGCATCACCCAAGTTGAGCCATAGCGTTCCATCCTCCGTCAGCAACTCGCGCACGAGGCGAAAGACTTCCACCATCCGCGCAACGTAGTCCTGAAACGTCGGCTCCAGGCCGATTTGCCCATTCACACCGTAATCTCGCAGCCCCCAATAGGGAGGACTGGTAACGCACGTTTGTACGCGCACTCCATCCGCTTTCATTTGAGCCATCAGATCGCGGCAATCTCCGAGATGCGTCTTGTTGAGCCAACGCGCCGCAGAGATTGCGGATGCGCGCTCCGAATCACTCATCCGAGCAGTTCCAGATTCTGCTGTTCGCTCATGGCCTGGGTGTTCCAGCGTCGGGCGGACGCATGGTGTTCGACGCGGTCCATCATCACCAGCGCACGTGCCCACTTTGAGCGCGGCACATAAGGACCGTGCCACGCTTGGTCGATGCCGATGTTGCGCGCGACATTGCAAGAATCCGCGGAGGCGAGCGGAAGGTGGGAGAAAACCAGCGGATCCAGCATCCGCAGTCCATGTAATTTGGAGCGCGGCATCCCTTCGGAATTGCATGCGACTTCCATGATCGCGGCCATGCGGCGCCACCATTCCTTTGAGCCGGGAAACGCGTACTCGCCGCTGGAACCGAGCGCAACGCGCGGATATGCGTTAACAAGCCTCTCCAGCCGGTCCAGCGATTCTTGCATGTGATACACAGGCACCGAAAAATGATTGTTCAGCGGCCACTTGGCGAGCAGCTCGTCGTTTTTCTCATCGTCACCATCAATCACATCGGGTATCACGCACCACTCAACGCTGGGATGCTGTAACCACTTGGCCGCCCATTCGACGTAGCCCTCGAAGTCGTGGGCGCGTTCCTCACGCCAGGCGCTATAGGCCCCGTTGTCCAGCACGATGGACTGACATATCTCGGCCGCATCATTGATTTGCCGCGGCTCCGAAAAGCTCACCATGGCGTGACGCCCGTGCATCGCACGCAGCATGTCCGGGAGCGGAGTGATAGGCAGACCGTGGTAGTGAATCATGCGGGTGTCGTCCTCGTGAGTTTCGATACCCGCATATCCTCTCGAAGCACTTTCAAGCAGTCGCGTGAATTTACGGTTCCTCTGCCTCCCGCATTCATTGCTCTGTCGCACCGCCCTCAGTCTTGGGCGTCACTGGCAGAATTCTCAGACAGGGGTTGTCGAATGGGGGAGCCTCATCGAACAGCGTCCGAGGATCGTTCAACAAGTAGCCATTCAGCCGGCTTGTCTTGTGCGGACCTGCCACTTCGCAGATCCAGATATTGAGTCCATTCGGCTGCTTCTTATGCAGACACAATTTCTGAAAGCGTCTCTGCACCCATTCCCACGCCGCGAACTTCTGATCGCGCTTATCGCGCGGCAGACGTTCTATTTCGGGATGTTCCATTGCAAAACGCTGAAAGGCGCCGGGCGTTACCACATAAACAGTTCCGGCAACAGTATGAATGAGCGCCTTGACATCATTCACTTTCAAGTGCCGCGAGCGGATACCGTTGCGTAACCACTCGATGAACTGAGCGGCAACGGGTTCGTCTGTAGAGAGTGGCAGAAGATCGGCCGGCCTGGTCGCAGCTGCGGCCGATGGGGTTTGTGTTTCGCTCGCCGTGCCGTTGTCTACTTCATCTTCGGGTGGGGAGGCTGGTACATCTGCAGGGCTTGCGAGCAGAGCAAGTACATCGCTGATCGAATCGCCGCCGGTGGCAGCGATTGGCTTAGCTGTGTCAGGCTCGGATTTTGCGGCAGCAACCGGAATCCGAGTCACTGTCTCAGCGTCGGCCGCTGCAACTACCTCATCGACATTAACCGCACCCACGAATGTCGCAGGTCGTCCGTTCGCATCCCATATCAGCGCGGGAGCAACCTTCAAAAAGGTAAACGATTGCGTCCAGCCGTTGTCGTTGACGACAGTCGCTTTCCAAATCGCCTTTCCTTCCGGCGAGGTCTGCGCAATTCCATGATCCTGCAACACATCAAACACGGCAGAATTGCTGGTCGGAATCCCTTCCATTCCTTGCGACAGCAGGTACGCCCGTAGCTTGTCACAAACCGTCTTCGACACCAGCCATAGCCCATCCTGCGTCAACCATCCATCCGAGGCTTGCGGCTGGTTCAATTTGAGTTCTTCCTTGAGCAAATATCTCAGGCCGTCCAGCAGTTTTCGTTGCAGTGATTGCCTGGGCGCGATGCTTGCCCGCGAGGGATCACCGCCTAGATCCTGCGCTACCGACGCCTGATCCGCCTGCGTCACTAACTCGCCAAGAAGTCCGGCATGTTCGTATTGGCCCGCGAGGACGAATAGCAACGCGGTCCACACTTCGGGGAACGTCGCGAGCCAATCGAGGATGTGGCTGTCGAGGATGTTGATATAAAGCAGCCCGGTCGCCGCGTTGTGGAGTCGATACGATCGGTCGCTGCGATAGCGGAAGCGATAGGGTTGAACGAGTGGTCCGTGCCAGGCATACCAGCGCGTGCCATCGGCGTATTCAACGTGAAGATCCACAGCGATTTTGCCAACGTCATGCAGCAGCGCGCCGTAAGCGACGGCGGCCGTCCATGCCTCCGCTTGGGCGGCCTGTACTTCGGGAGGAGCGCCGACCGGGAGCAGATGGGACTGCCGCAACTTGAGCGCGTAGGCCACGATTTCGAGCCCATGTTCCAGCATGCCTCCGGGATAGGAGTGGTGATGGTTCTCCGAGGCCGGGAACTGCTGGACCAACTCCGCATACCGCTCTAGCGGAGCGCGGTAGAGCTTGCCGAATTGCGGGCGTGATAACGAAGTTCGCTGCCAGATGTGCTCCAGAAGTCTCTGGCGGCGCGAGGGGGCCAGCAGAGCCGACGCGGGTTCCGGCAATAAAAGCCCTGGGATAGGCTGTAATGCGGCCCTTTCGATCTGCATAGCCCTTTGGCGGCGGAACAGCGTAAACATCGGTTGGAAGTCGCGTCCTCAATGAAGCCTTTTCGCCCTTTCTGATAGGCCCGTTTCCCTTACTGCCCATCCCTTCAACCCTTCGCCAGCCCTTTGCCCAGGTCGCCATATGCTGTTTGCGAATAGCAAATGCGGCCGTTTACGCAATGAAAATCAATAACTTGTGAAAAACCAGGGCGGGCCAATCCCATTTAACCTCTCCGGCCGGCATAGGACGACCGTCAATGCGGTCCCTTTGCCGTCCGCATTGGTGTCGGTAGGCAACGCCTTCGAGGGGTTGCGGTACACCCCGCTTGGAGTACAGTTGGGCCGACACCAGCTCCCACTCACAAGGAACCAAAGTGGCCACGATCAACGCGCAAACCCGAGACAACTACGCTGCACGTACCGGCAGCTGGCTGGGTCGTGGGTGGCTGAAAGCGCGGCGGCGTGAGAAGCAGCTCGCGGCTTGGCTTGCCGGGAACGGCATTCCGGTCGGCATCGCCAATGCGCTGTTCTGGATTGTGAAACTGGCGCTTATTGCGGCAGCACTCTATTTCTTCCTGGCCGTGGCGTTGGTCATTGTCGCGCTCTGGGTGTTGATTTCCATCCTGGGTCACGCCGAGCTGTCCACTTCGGACGAGAATAAGACGGACTGGCGCAACGGAATCTATGGATTTGGCCTCTACGACAGCAAAGGATTTCGGATCGATCCTTACGATCCGAACAATCCCTAGTTAGTTGCTCCCGATCAAGTTTTCTCTTTTCCCCGGCTGCGCACAGCCGGCGCTGCGGCATTGACTGCGATTTCGCCCCCTCGTGATCCCGCTGCTTTCGCATCATTCGTGGCTGTCGCCAGATTCTGCGCAATGCTTCCCGCATTCACTCCGATCCAAGCCAGTGCGCCAACCCAAAATGTCGGCAGCACCAGGAACATCATCGCTAGAACAAAGTTCAACAACATATCGCCGAACGTGTTACTCAAACCCATCAGCGGATTGAAGTTGCTGTGCGGAGAATTCCAGCCGTAGAGCGCATCGAGGATGGTGGAATCGACCCAGCGCGCAAGTTGCCACCAAAAATCAACAAAGAACAATCCGAACTCCACCACTGTCACAGTCATCACCAGCTTGAGGTCGTAAGTCCCAAGCAGCAAAACCAAAGGAATGCAGATGACCAATGCCATCTTCAACAGCGAGAGAACCATCGGCAGTGCCTGTCGCAGCACATCTGCGCCGGGAAAAAACGCGATGGAGCCGAACGTAAGACCGATATCTGAGGCGACTCGCGTGCTGACGTTTGGAAGTGTCATGCCAATCTGGCCGCCGTAGTCGGTATAAACCTCTCCTTGATTCATCGTCTGTTGTCGCGGAGACGCGATCGCGCGGATGACCGAATCGTTAACCTCTGCCTGACTTAAGAATCCCGCCCACCGCCCAAGACGCGTCAAAAGATCGGGATCCACCTGTTGGAGCAGCCGTGCGCGTAAGCCATCGTTACCGTCCGACCACCACTGTTGACAAGTCGGGTATCCGGCGCCGCTGGGTACTTGCGCCAGTCCCGCGTCGCGAGTGCTGTCATACGGCCAGCCGTCTCTGGGAGTGCTGGAATGGTATGTGTCGTAGAAGCCGGCCGTACCCTGAAAATAATTCGATCCAATCCAGGTCACGTCGTTCATCGCGTCAGCAGTAAGCGTGGGACGATTCATGAACAATTTGGCGCGCGCCGGACCGTAACAATCTCGCGTGAAATCGGCCACCTCCTGGGCGAGAACAGGGTCATCAATGCGCGTGCTGTTGATATCCATGCGGATCTGCCGCAAGTCGGTGCCGCATGGGATAGCGGCAACGGCTGCAGCAGTGACGGATTTGGATATGGCATGAATAAAGAACCACCAGATTGGGACCATGGCACTTTGATTGTTCAGCGTTGTATAGGCAGGCTCCCAGCGCGTTTCTGAAGGCATGGGCACATTGACTTGGCACTGCTCTGAGCGGGTGCGATCGAATCGGATGGTACTGAGGTCCACCTGAATCAGGGGAATGCCAGCGAAAATAATGAGGGCGATCGCAACCCACACGCGGTTTTCGATGCGCATGGACGACAGCACACCTTTGTTTCCTTCATCCGCGCCTTCGGCTCGTGCTCTGAGCCATTCCTGCACGACGATCGCCAGGAAAGGCAGTGCGATGAGGCCGCTCTGCACCAGCACATTCCAGATGCCATTGCTGACGATCCAGCCAACCAGCGTCAGGTAGTATTCCAGATAGTCGGTGGTGAATAGAGTCATTGATTTTCCTCGGAGCCTTATCCCGACTGCATAAAGGTCGCTATTTCGAGCGCGATGATGGTTAGCACTGCGGAGATTTCTGCCCGTGATAGCCGGACCGCGGATTCAGCGCCAGACTCACGGACGAGAATCCGCTTGCGCATCCGCCACCATCCATATGCGGTCAAGCCATAAACACATAGCCGCCAAACGAAGAAGTGCCCGCTGTGTTCCTTCAACCAGTGCGTCCAGCCGCTGACACCGCCGACGACGCGGATGCCGACCAGGTTGATGGCCACCGCTATCGCCACTAAAAGCAGCACGCAGAGCAATGTCCACCCGACGCGGCGGTTGAATATCGCCCGGAACGTGCGACGAGCAAGGTTCATCGTTAGTTGCGTCGGCTAGGAGGCCGCTCGATCTGGTTCAACCGGTCGCGTTGATTGTCACCCTCGAAGACACCTCGGGACGTATCGCTCCTTCCGCCACGGCGCTCGATGATGGCGAGCGGTGAATTGGCAGTCAGTCCCCGCCGCAATTCGAGTT
>OEIU01001165.1_pt1 | contig 18399 bp, 11 predicted proteins | sample 1539221 | NCBI WGS metagenome assembly OEIU01 (sample SAMN03792071, study PRJEB22550) | activated sludge metagenome | feature: wastewater treatment plant; material: activated sludge; isolation source: Wastewater treatment plant of a petroleum refinery complex | place: Argentina: Zarate | collected...
AGATGCAGGTGTTCTGGCCCTGGTCTTCCTTCAGGATGTCGGCCTGCACGGTGCCGCGCACGTTGGCCAGCGTCCACGCGCGGATCTTGGCGATCTCGTCGTCGGTGGGCTGGCGCCTGTTGTCGGCGACGAACCGGTCGATCTGCTGATCGATCGCGGTGTTCATGAACATCGCCAGGATCGTCGGCGCCGGGCCGTTGATCGTCATCGACACGCTGGTCGCCGGGTCGCACAGGTCGAAGCCGCCGTACAGCACCTTCATGTCGTCCAGGGTCGCGATCGACACGCCGGAGTTGCCGACCTTGCCGTAGATGTCGGGGCGCAGATCGGGGTCGTGGCCGTACAGGGTCACCGAATCGAACGCGGTCGACAGACGCTTGGCCGGCATCCCTTCGGACACCATCTTGAAGCGGCGGTTGGTGCGGAAGGCGTCGCCTTCGCCGGCGAACATCCGGGTCGGGTCCTCGCCTTCGCGCTTGAACGCGAACACGCCGGCGGTATAGGGGAAGGAACCTGGCACGTTCTCGAGCAGCAGCCACTTCAGCCGTTCGCCATCATCCTCGAAGCGCGGCAGCGACACCTTGCGGATCCGGGTGCCCGACAGCGACTGGGTGGTGAGCCGGGTGCGGATCTCCTTGTCGCGGATCTTCACCACGTAGTCGTCGCCCGAATACGCCTGCTGCAGGTCGTCCCACATCGCGAGCTGCTTGCGTTCGGCGGCGCCGAGCCGGCTGTCGCGATCGTCGATCAGCGCCTTCAGACCGGCGGCCACCGTGGTGCCGGCGGCCGACGCGTCGAGCAGCGCGGCGGATTCCCTCGACAGCATGTCGCGGGGAGCGCCGGGCTGCCGGCGTTCGCGGGCGATCGCCGCCTGCTCGCGGGCACGCCTCTTGTACGTGCGCACGGTGTCGGCGATCTCGGCCAGATAGCGCACGCGGGCCGGCGGCACGATGCGCACCTGGCTCGACGAATGCCGGGTATCGACCTTCGGCAATCGCCGGCCGCCGCTCTCGGGCAATCCCAGCTCGACCAGCTTCGGCAGCATCGCCTGATACAGCGCGGTGACGCCGTCGTCGTTGAAGCGCGATGCCTGGGTGCCGAACACCGGCATGCGGTCGGGCGGCTGGCTGAACAGCTCGCGGTTGCGCTGGTACTGCTTGCTGACGTCGCGCAGCGCATCCATCGCGCCCTTGCGGTCGAACTTGTTGATCGCGACGAAGTCGGCGAAGTCCAGCATGTCGATCTTCTCGAGCTGGCTGGCGGCGCCGAATTCGGGGGTCATCACGTACAGCGTCGCATCGACCAGCGGCACGATCGCCGCATCGCCCTGGCCGATGCCGGAGGTCTCGACCAGGATCAGATCGAAGCCGGCCACCTTGCAGGCGGCGATCACGTCGGGCAGCGCCTGGCTGATCTCGCTGCCGGCGTCACGGGTCGCCAGCGACCGCATGAAGATGTTCGGATGCTCGATCGCGTTCATCCGGATGCGGTCGCCGAGCAGCGCGCCGCCGGACTTGCGGCGGGTGGGGTCGACCGAGATGATCGCCAGCTTCAGCGAATCCGCATGATCGAGACGCAGCCGGCGGATCAGCTCGTCGGTCAGCGACGACTTGCCGGCGCCGCCGGTGCCGGTGATGCCCAGGGTCGGCACCTTCAGCGTGTCGGCGCGCTGATGCAGCGCGTTGCGCAGCGCCGGATCGGCCTTGGCGTTCTCCAGCGCGGTCAGCAGCTTGGCCAGCGGGCGGCAGGCGCCGAATGCGGTGACGCCGGTGCCGTCGGCATTCGCCCTCGCGCAGCCGGCCACCTCGTCGAGCGAGGTCGGCGAATACTGCGACAGATCGACGTCGCAGCGCTGGATCATGTCGCCGATCATGCCGGCCAGGCCCATCCGCTGGCCGTCTTCGGGCGAGTAGATCAGCGATACGCCGTACGCGTGCAGCTCGGCGATCTCCGAGGGCACGATGACGGAGGTGGATCATGTACTTGAAGTACTCGACGTGGCCGCCCTGGTACGAGCTGATCGCGATGCCCTGTGCATCCTCCTGCAATGCGCAGTTGACGACCTCCTGCACCGACCGGTTGTGACCGAGGTGGATCACCTCGCAGCCCATCGACTGCAGGATCCGCCGCATGATGTTGATCGATGCATCGTGGCCGTCGAACAGCGACGCGGCCGTCACGAAGCGGACCTTGTTGGTCGCCCGGTACTCGGCGAGTTTCTTGGCTTCGGACAGGTCGGTCATGGTGTCTCCGGGTTCGAGCAGCGGTACGGGCAGGCGTCACGCGGGCAGGCGGCACATTCTAGAATCAGTTGACGTTTACGTAAACGTCAATCTGGTTGTCGATCCGATCGATACCGTCCTGACCGTGCGGGCGTACCCGTCCATTATCTGCGTTCAACCCCGCGACCGCGAACGTCGCCGGGACGGGTCAGCCGGCGACGCCCGAGGCGATGACGAACTGCGCCGGGATCCGGTATCCATCGGCGGTGCGCCAGGGCGCGATCGATTCGGCGTATTCGGCCTGCACCGCCCGGCGGGTGTCGTCGTCGAACCGGGACAGCGCCAGCGCCACCGGGCCGGCATCCAGCGCCGCCTCGCAGGCCTGCTCCAGCGACGCGTAGCCGAGCGTGGCCTCGATGCTGTCCAGCCTGACGTCGCGCAGCCCGGCGGCCTGCATCGCCTCGCGCAGCACCGGCGGCGCGCCGAGCCGGAAGAACAGCGGGCACACTTCGCTGGCGACCCGTGCGTCGACGATGCCGAACACCGCCGCCCATCCGCAGCGGCGGCGCTCGCCCCAGACCGCCACCGCCAGGCGGCCGCTGGGCCGCAGCGCCGCCGTCATCTCGATCAGCGCCCGCTCGGGCTCGGGCATATACATCAGGCCGAGCGCGCACAGCGCGACATCGAAGGCGGCGCGGCGGGCGACCGGCTGTTCGCCGTCGGCCCGCTGCACCACCACCCGGTCCAGTCCGGCGTCGGCCGCCGCCTGGCGACACAGCGTCACCATCCGATCGGACAGGTCGGTGGCCAGCACCGACCCGGCCGGCCCCACCTGGCCGGCGGCCTGCAACGACAACGCGCCGGTGCCGCAGGCGACGTCCAGCACGTGGTCGCCCGGCCGGATGTCCGCATGCTCGAACAGCCTGGTCCGTGCCGGGGCCAGCGCCGCGTCCCAGGCGGTGTCGTAGCGATCGGCGGCGCGGTCCCAGCCGTAGCGCTGGACCCGCCGCTGCAGCCGTGCATCCATCGCGGACCTCAGCGCACGATAGACACGTGCAATTCGCCGGGCCGGCCGGCCAGCAACGTCGCATTGGTCGGCGAGAAGCGGTGGGCCTCGCGGGCCAGGTCGTGCAGCACCTCATCGGGCACGCCCGCGGCCGACAGCCGGACCTCGACACGCAGGTCCAGCGCCGCGCTGATGTCGCCGATGCGCAGCAGCCCGCGCTTGTCCGAGCGGCTGGTGACCCGAACCTCGAGCGCATCGAGCGGCACGCCGCGCTCCACCGCATACAGGCGCAGCGCGGTGGCGGTGCAGGCGGCCAGCCCGGCACGGAAGTACCAGGCGGGCGTCGGGCCGGCGCCCTCGCCGGCCGGCGCCGGCATGTCGCTGACGACGGTGTAGCCGTCGTCCGCGGCGATGCGCATCCGGGCGCCCGTCTGCAGCGATGCGGTGGCCGCCGCGTCGTCGTTGATGGCGGCCTCCGGCCGGGCGTCGAACACCTTGCGCATCCGCGCGAGCGCATCGGCGACGCGGGTGCCGGCCTCGGCTGCGGACGGCGCGGCCGAGGACTCCTGCGGAATCGACGGCCCGGCGGGCATTGCTGCGGACATCACAGTCTCCTTTCGAGGATCGAGATCGAGATCGGGATCGAGGTCGGTGTCGTTCGGCGTCAGCGTTCGGGTCAGCGGCGCTGCGCGACCACCTCCAGATACTCCGCCGGCACGACCAGCCCCTTGCCGCCGCCGATGTCGTGGCCGTTCAGCAAGGTCGTCAGTTCGCGTTCGAGCGCCGACTGCCGGTCGCCGTCGAGCCCGGCGAACAGCTTGTGGACCGGCCCGTAGGTCGCGCGGAACTCGGCGATCCAGTGCGCCGCATCGTGATGGCGGAAGTTGTACAGGCGCCGCGTGACGTCCAGCGTGCGCACGCCGTCGCCCAGCAGCTCGCGCAACGCGTCTTCGCTGCCCCAGCGCATCGGCGATTGCAGCCCGGCGGGCGGCGGCGCATAGGCGGCGATCAGCTTGAACAGCCGACCGAGAAAACCTTCGGGCGTCCAGCTTGCGAGCCCGATGCGGCCGCCCGACCGGCACACGCGCAGAAGCTGCCCGGCGGCGCGCGACTGGTCGGGCGCGAACATGATGCCGACGGTGGACAGCACGACGTCGAACGATCCGTCGGCGAACGGCAGCGCCTCGGCGTCGGCGACCTGGAAGGCGACCGGCAGCCGGTCCGCCGTCGCACGCGCCTGCGCCCGTTCGATCAGCGACGGCACGTAGTCGATGCCGGTCACGTCGGCATAGCGCCGCGCCGCGGCCAGCGCGGTGATGCCGTTGCCGGTGGCGATGTCGAGCACCCGCTCGCCGGCGCGCAGATCGACGGCTTCGCAAAGCTGCTCGCTGATGATGACCAGGCGGGTGCCGACGTTGGAGTAGTCGCCCGACGCCCAGACGGTCTGTTGGCGGGCCTTGATCGCGGTCAGGTCCGGAGCGGCTTGCGCGGCGGTGTTCATGAGATGGAACCTCCTGGGTCGATGGAGCCGCCAGTGTCCACAGGGCCCGTCAGCCCGCCGTCATCGCACCGTCAATCCACCGTCACCGGCCACACCTCGGCCATCCGCGCGGCCACCCGCGGACTGATCCACGGCCGCGCCTCGGCCAACGTGAGCTGCGGCCGGATGCGCCGCGCCTCGGCCAGCGCGCGCCGCGCCTGCGCGGCGTTCCCGGCCTGGAACTGCGCGGCTGCCAGCGCCAGCCACGCCGGATAGAAGAACACGTCGCTGCGCACCGCGGCACGCGCGGTGTCGATCGCCTCGGTCGGACGACGCTGATACAGCAGCCCGCGCGACATCAGGGTCAGCCAGACGGTGCGCCGGTAGTCGCTGGAGCCCAGACGCACCCCCCGTTCGAGAGACTGCAGGCCATCGCTGATGCGCGCCATGCCGAGCCGGCAGGCGCCCAGCGCGGCCCAGGCCTGCGGATTGTCGGGGTTCTGCTCGACCGCGCGCTCGAGCAATGTCTCGCCGCGATGGGGATCGCCGAGGTCGGCGATCGCGCAGCCCGCCACCCCGAGCACCTCGGAATCGGTGGGCGCGAGCGCGATCGCGCGCTCGGCCGCCGTCTGCGCCTCGGCGACCGCCTCGGCGGCCACCAGTCCCATCTTCGCCGCCAGCGCCAGCACCAGCGCCTTGTGCGCATGCGCCAGCGCGAAGGCCGGATCGGCCCGGATCGCGTCGCGATAACGCTGCACCGCGGTGGCCACCGCCTCTTCGGACCAGCCGCGCGCGAACAGCGCCGCGAACGCCTGGCGCACGCGATGCCACGGATCGTCGTCCTCGCTGTCGGGGCGGCCCTGAACCCGCGCCATCAGGATCTGCGGCTCGATGCGCGCGACCATCGCCGCGATCAGCTCGTCGCGCCGCTCGGGCGAGCTGCCGTCGAGCTCGACCCGCCGGCTCCACAGATGCCGGCCGTCGTCGCAGTCGATCAGCCGTACCGTCCACAGGCACGGATCGTCGCGGCCACATTCGAGCCGGCCGGCGACGACGAACACCACGCGCCGCTCGCGAACGATCGTGCGGCTCGCCTCCGAGGCCAGGTCGGCATCGCGGAACAGCAGCCGCCCGTCGACGATCGCGAAACCGGCGATGCGCGACAGCGCACCGATCAGCTCCGCCGCCAGGGTCGCCGCGAAGGCCGGATCCACCTGGCCCTGGACCTCGAACGGCATCACCGCCACCATCGGCAGCGCATGCGGGCGGGATGGCGGAGGCGACGGCATGGCGGCGAATGGCGCGGCTCCGGACGGCACGGCTTCGGACGGCGAGGCTCCGAACGGCGCGGCTCCGGACGGCGCGGCTTCGGACGGCGCGGCCATGGACGGCGTAGCCACGGACGACGTAGCCACGGACGACGAAGCCGCCGACGACGTGGGAATGGACGACGTAGTAGCCGACGACGTAGCCGCGGATCGACCCGCCCCGGATGGAGCATCGACCGCCTGCGCGGCATCACGCAGCGCGGCCAGCAGCGCCCGGGTTTCGGCACCGGGCTCCGCATCGAGCCGGCGGCGCAGCGTGCTGCGGCACCGCTCGAACACCTGCATCGCCCGGTGCGGCCGGCCGGCCGCATGCAGCGCACGCATCCAGGCGCGCCAGAACGATTCGTCGTCCGGATCGAACTCGACCGCCTGCTCGGCGATGCGGGCCGCCGCGTCGTGGTCGTGCCGCTCGACATGGTGCTGCAGCAGCCGTTCGCAGGCCCGCCGGTTCAGCGCCGCGAACCGATGGCGCTCGCCGTGCAGCCAGTCGTCGAATTCGTCGCCGCAGACCGAATCGAACCCGTCGAGCAGCGGGCCGGCGAACATCGCCACCGCCCGTTCCAGCGAATACGGGTCGGTCCGCCCGGCCAATGCCTCGAACGCCAGCGCGTCGACGACGCAGCCGTCGGCCTCGAACAGCAGCCGCTGGCTGCGGTCGACCAGCAGCGGCCCGACCTCGCGTCGCAGCTCCGACAGGCTCTGCCGCAGGCTCTGACGGGCGCGGGCCTCGTCGGCATCCGCCCAGAAGACGCCGGCCAGGCGTTCGCGCGGCACGCCGGCGGCGCCAGCCAGCGCGACGCGCGCGAGCAGCGCCCGCCCCTTGCGCGAGGCGATCGTCAGCTCACGACCGTCACCGTCGAGCATACGCAGACCGCCGAGCAGCAACAGCTCGCGATGCGGCATCGAGTCGTCTCCTTCTCGCGGAACGGACGCGCACTCGCGCCGGGCCCGTGCACATTCCGATTGCGCCCGCACCGGGAAGCCAGGCTACCTGCAGGACCTGTACGACTGCGCCGTGCGGGCATCAAGTGCCGAAGAAGGCTAACACGGGGAAACGGCAGGGGTCTTCACCGGATCGGGACATGGTCGGCAGCGTTCGACGCCCGTCGATACGATCGCGTGCCCGTCCACGGCGGCGCCACGCCGTGCGGCCGGGCGCCGGCCAGCGCCGCACAGCGCCGCTCGACGTCGCGAAAGAGCTCGGTCAGGAAGTCGATCGTCGCACGGACCCGGGGCAACCGCCCGGCGGCGGGCCGGTACATCAGCCGGACCTGCGGCGAGTCCACGGCCGGCGGCCGGGAGCGGACGGTGTCCGAGTTCGACCGGCTGCTGGCGGCCGCCGGCCTGCGACGCGGCAACGTGCATCGGCTCTCGCCGAATCAGCATCTGATCGAGGCGTCACGCTGAACCCGCCTTACCGGAAGCGCTAGCGCGGCAAGGGCGATCATCGCCCGGGTGCACGTGGACGGCCCTGTTCGATTGTCCCGTCACCGCACTCGGGCTGCCACCCTTCGTCGGCCCGACATTTGCAGCTCGCCGAGGTTCAGCGGCCGCGCCGCCGCCCGCAGCCTGTCGAGAAAGAGCGTCGCGGCGGGGCCGAGCGTGCGGCCGCGCAATGTCATCACCATCGTCGGCGTGTGCCATGGCGGCAGGTCGATCGGCAGGGTCCTGAACGTCTGCCGGTAGCGGCCGAACGGCAGCAGCGAGTGCGGTACCAGCGTCACGTAGCCGCCGCGCGCGAGCAAGCTCGCCCGCATCTGCAGCGAGCCGGACAGCACGACCCGGCGGGGAAACGGTACGCCGGCGGCCTCGAACGCCCCGACCAGCGGCGCCGCGCGGGTGACCTCGTTGCGCGACAGGATCCAGCACTCGTCGACGAGGTCGGCAAGCCCTATCCGCCGCCGGCGCGCGTGCGGGCTCTCGCGCCCCACGGCGACCTTCAGCACGTCGTGGAACAGCGGTTCGCCGTCGATGTCGGGCGGCAGCGGCAGCGACGGCGGGCGGGCGACGACGAAGTCGACCAGCCGGCCCGACAGGAAGTGGCCGATCAGTTCGGGTGACTGCCCCGATTCCAGCACGATACGCATCCGCGGGCGTTCGTCGAGCATGCGCCCGACCGTCGCGCCGACCAGCCCGGCGTGCAGCGTCTCCATGCAGCCGAGCCTGACCTCGCCGCTTTCGGGATCCGACAGCCATTCCAGTTCGCGCAGCGCGCCGAGCAGTTCATCGAGCAGCGCGGTCGTCCGGCGCGCGAGCGCGGTACCGAACGCCGTCGGTTCGGTGCCCTGTCGGCCACGCTCGAGCAGCCGCAGGCCGAGCGCGTCTTCGAGCTGCCGGATGGCCTTCGACACCGTGGGCTGCGCGACGTGCAGCGTCTCGGCGGCCTTGCGCATGCCGCCGGAGTGCACGACGGCGGCCAGGGTCTCCAGGTCACGAAGCTTCACCCGGCGACGCGCGCGGTCTATCTCCATGGGTTCAACTGATAGCCAAAAGGAATCACGTCATCAGAAAGTATCACTTCCGGGTCCGACCTGAAAGCTTCTAAGCTGAAAGCATCCGATCACCGAGTGCAACCGATGAACACCGTCGTCCCCTGTGCGGCAGGCCCTGCAGACGCGCAATGCGCCAGGGCCGCCGAGCGCCGGCTCGAATTGTCGGGCCGGGTCGACACGCTGAGCGGCACGCCGGTCGCCGGCGCGCGCGTCGAACTCTGGCACGCCGACCCGTCTGGCCGCCATTGCCATCCCAGCGCACCGGAAGGAGACCCGACATGAGCAACCCACGATCCAACCGCCGCCGTGTTCTTTCGTCGCTGTTTGCCATCGGCCTCGCGCGGGCGTTGCCGGCGCAAGCTCAATCGCGCATCGAAACGCTGCGAGTCGTCGTCGGCTATCCGCCAGGCGGCACGCTCGACATCATCGCCCGTCGCATCGCCGAGCGCCTGGGCGGCACCTATGCGCGAAGCGCCGTGGTCGAGAATCGTCCCGGCGCCGCGGGCCGGCTTGCCGTCGAGACGATCAAGGGCGCCGCGCCCGACGGCACGTCGCTGCTGGTCACGCCCGGCTCGGTCGTCACGATGTACCCGCACACCTACCGCGGCCTGTCTTACGACCCGTTCGCCGACCTCGTGCCGGTATCCATCGTCGCCGCGACGGATTTCGCGTTCTCCGCCGGGCCATCGGTGCCGGCGAGCGTGCGCACGCTGTCCGATCTCGTCGCATGGGCGAAGACACAGGGCGGCCCGATCCCCTGCGGCAACGCCGGTGCCGGCTCATACCAGCATTTCCTGGCGATGCTGGTCGCCCGCGAGACAGGTCTGGCGCTGAACCACGTCAGCTACAAGGGCAGCAACCCGGCGATGACCGCCCTGGCCGCGGGAGAGATTCCGGTCTCCGTGTCGACCGAGAGCTCGGCGCTGGTTGCGCAGCGCATCGCCCCGGTACGCGTGCTGGCGACGCCCGGCGCGCAGCGCTCGCCCTCGTTCCCCGCCGCTTCGACCTTCGGTGAACGCGGCATGAAGGCGCTGGTCCGGCGGGAATGTTTCGGGCCGTTCATGCCCCGAGGCCCGGCCGCCGCGATCGCCGCGGCCGCGTCGGACGCGATCCGCGCGACGATCGCCGAACCGGATACGCAGCAGGCCTGGCGCAAGGCCGGCCTCTCGCCCGAGTCCTCGACGCCCGAAGCGTTGCGAACGGCCCAGCGTGCGGAATACGACTTCTGGGGGCCGATCATCCGCGCAAGCGGGTTCACGCCGGAGGCGTGAAGCACCGCGACGCCGCCTGTGCCCGTTCAAGCGCAGGTGGCGCGAGGGTGACGAGGCGGCGCCTGCGCACTCCACTCGCAAGGCTCCTTCAACCAACGGTTCAAGCCATTGCCAAACCGCCAGTGGCTGGCCGGCTGCCGTTCGCTCGCCTACATTCGATCCATGTTCCCGTACGAGACCGACATGCTGCTCACCTCCGCTGCCGATGCCCCCTGCGATGATCGCCACGCATCCGCCGAAATGCGCAGACCCACTGCGGCGCGACAAGCGTATCTGCGCATGCTGACCCTGGCCTTCACGTTGTTCAGCTCGGTGCGGATGCTGGCCTACCTGCCGACGCTGTGGTCGATCCACCTGAGCGGTGACTCGAGTCAGCACTCGCTGCTCACGTGGCTGACCTGGACCGGCGCCAACCTCACGATGGCGGCCTGGCTCTACGAGCACGGCGGCCAGCGCATCGACCGGGCCATTGTCGTGAACCTGGGCAATGCGGCGATGTGCGCCGCCAGCAGCGCGCTGATCGTCTGGTACCGCTTCTGAACCGCTGCAACTCCTGGCGGTCCTGCCATCAGCGCTGCGGCGCAGGCATGGCACACTGTGGCCAGCACGAAACCCCATGCGCATGGCCTGTCAGATGCCCTCCGCTTCCTCCGCGCCCGCCTCTTCCGATTCCGCGCCGGCCGGCTTGCCGAAGGTCCTGCTGTTCGACCTCGGCCGCGTCGTGATCCGGCTCGACATGGACCGCACGTTCGGGATATGGAGCGCGGCGGCCGGCGTGCCGGCCAGCCTGCTGGCCAGCCGCTATGCGGTCTGCGAGCGCTTCGAGGCGCACGAACGCGGCGAGATCGATGCCGGCGCCTGGTATCAGGCGCTGCGCGCACGGCTGGGCATAGAGCTCGACGATGCGACGTTCGATCGGGGATGGAAGGCATTGCTGTCCGATGTCGAGCCGTCGGTGGTGGCGGCGATCAGGCGGCTGCGGGAGCGCATGCCGGTCCATGCGTTCACCAACACGAACGTCACGCACCGGCGTCTGATGGACGAGCGCTACGGCGACACGATGGCGTTGTTCGATCAGGTGTTCGATTCGTCGCGGCTCGGGCTGCGCAAGCCCGAGCCGGCCGCGTTCGAACGGGTGGTGCAGACGATCGGGCTGCCGGCGTCGGAGATCCTGTTTCTCGACGATCTGGCCGCCAATGTCGCCGGTGCCCGGGCGGTGGGCCTGCGTGCGATGCAGGTGACGACCGCCGACGAGGTGCTGGCGGCGCTCGCGCCGTTGCTGCAGGCAGCGGATGCATGACAGTCGCGGCCGGTGGCCGCGGTTCGGAAAGGGGAATCCGATGGAATCAGCGAAGGGCGGCGGCAGCCGGCCGTGGAAGACTCTGTTGTTCGCCGCGCTCGGGCTGGGGTTGCTGGTCGGCTGCGGCGCTGCGCCGGCCCAGCGGGAACAGGCGGGCGCACTGCGGCTGGAGACGGTGGCCGACGGCCTCGAGTTCCCCTGGGGCCTGGCGTTCCTGCCCGACGGCCGGATGCTGGTGACCGAGCGGGCGGGCCGGATGCGGGTCATCGACGCACAGGGGCGCAAGTCCGAGCCGTTGCAGGGTCTGCCGCGGATCGCGGTGCAGGGCCAGGGCGGTCTGCTCGACGTGGCGGTCAGCCCGACGTTCGCCCGCGACCAGCAGGTGTTCTTCGCGTATTCCGAACCGGCAGAAGGCGGTTCGCGCACCGCGGTGGCGCGGGCGGTGTTCGCCGATGACAAGCTGCGCGACGTCCAGGTGATCTTCCGCCAGCAGCCGGCGACCAGCGGCGGCTTCCACTTCGGGTCGCGACTGGTGTTCGGCCGCGACGGCAATCTGTGGATCACGCTCGGTGACCGATACTCGGGGCGGGCCGGCGCCCAGAAGCTGGACAACCATTTCGGCAAGGTGGTGCGCATCCGTCCCGACGGATCGGCGCCGCCCGACAATCCGTACCGCCGCACACAAGGCGCGCTGCCCGAGATCTGGTCGATCGGCCATCGCAACGTGCAGGGTGCGGCGCTGCATCCGGCCACCGGCCGCCTGTGGACGCACGAGCATGGCGCGCAGGGCGGCGACGAGGTCAACGTCGACATGCCGGGCCGCAACTACGGCTGGCCGGTGATCACATGGGGGGTCGAGTACGGCGGCGCGCCGATCGGCGAAGGCACCCACAAGAAAGGCATGGAGCAGCCGCTGCACTACTGGGTGCCGTCGATCGCACCCAGCGGCATGATCTTCTACACCGGAGACAAGTTCCCCGAGTGGCGCGGCAGCCTGCTGATCGGGTCGCTGAAGTTCACGCTGCTGTCGCGGCTGGAGCTGGACGGCGAGAAGGTGGTCCGCGAGGAGAAGCTGCTGCAGGATCGGGGCGAACGGTTCCGCGACGTCCGCCAGGGGCCCGACGGCTGGATCTATCTGCTGACCAATTCGCCGGACGCGAAGCTGCTGCGACTGATGCGCTGAGCCCGCGGCAGCCGCGGCGCCGCGCTGCCCGGCTGCGCCGGCCCGCGTCAATCGCCGGCGAGCTGACGTTCGATCGCCGCGCGATCGCGTCGCACCAGCGCGCGCAGCAGCCCCACGGCGGCGCGCACCGTGGCCGGCGACAGGATGCGCAGCGTGGCGACATACATCGCCGCACCGGCCGGCACCATCAGCGCGACCAGCAGCGGCCAGGCCATCCACGGCTCCAGAAGCTGGGCCAGCGACCAGACGAACAGCGCCATCGTCGCGGTGGCCGCCGCGACGCCGGCGCCGCCGCCAAGCTGCTGGCGGATCGACAGCCCGGTGGCATGCCGGATCAGCCAGCACAAGAGCGGCCAGTTGCCGAGCATCCGGCCGAGCGCCGCCAGCGCCATGCCGATGACACCCCAGTGAGCGAACGCCGGAACCAGCAGCGCCTGCAGCAGGCAGCCGCTCAGGAACAGCAGGATCGGCAACCCGCTGCGGCCCACGCCGCGCAGGATGGACGTCGCGAACCCTGCGGTGGCGAGCCACAGGCCGCCCAGCATCAGGATCTGCACCGCCGGGATCGCGTCGGTCCAGCGCGCCCCGAACACCGGCGCGATGAAGTACGGCGCGAGGATCGCCAGTCCGATGAACGCGGGAAACGCGATCAGCCGGGCGCTGCGATAGAGCCCGATGATCAGCCGGTGCAGCGCCTGCCGGTCGGACTGCAGCCGTGCGCACCCCGGCATCGCCACGGTGGCCAGCGGATAGGTGACCAGGTTCGCCAGCTCGTCGAACACCCGCATCGCCAGCAGGTACAGGCCCAGCACCTGCGGGCCCAGCAGCGATGCGATCAGCGCCCGCGGCAGCAACTGGTCGGCATAGCCCGCCGCATACATCGCCATCGTGTCGCGATTGAAGCGCGCCAGCTCGCGCAGATGCCGCAGCCGCCCGTGCCGCCCCGGGCGCCACGACACCGACCACCAGCCGCCGATCAGGTTCACCGACAGACGCACCAGCTCCATGAAGAACAGCGTCCAGATGCCGAAGCCGGCCCAGGCCAGCGCGATGCCGGTGGCGCTCGACAGCACCGAGGCGACCGCGCCGATCCGCGCCAGCGCGCCGAAACGCATGTCGCGCGCCAGCAGCGCCAGCGGCACGACGGTGGCCGACGACAGCGGAATCAGCAGCGCCAGCACCATCATCAGCTCGCGCGCCTGCGGAACGCCGATCAGCGCGGTGAGCGGGCCGGCGCCGAGCATCACCGCACCGGCGATCACCAGGGCCGCGCCCATCGACAGCCAGAACGTCGCGTCGATGTGTCCGGGCTCCAGCCGCTCGCGCTGCACCAGCGATTCGGCATAGGCGCCGCCGCTCAGGATCTCGGCGCTGGTGACCAGCAGCATCGCGGCGCCGAACACCCCGTACGCCTCGGGCCCCAGCGCACGCGCGACCACGGCGATGCACAGCAGGCTCATGCCGGTCTGCAGCGCATTGCGCAACGCGGTCCAGATCGCCCCTTCGAACACCCGCGACGACACGTCGCCGGCGCGCTGAGACGCCGACGCTGCCGGTTCGGACGCGGTCTTCACCGTTCCTCGACCTCGGCAACGGCGGCGCTCGTGCGTTCACCCGATGCATCGGCCGGCCCGGGTATCAGCCGCGCCGCCAGGATCGCGGCCAGTTCGACCGAGTGTTCGGCGTCGAGCATGCGGGTGTGCCGCGCCTGCAGATGGGCGATGTCGACGCCGCCGCCGGCCCACGCGCCCCAACCCATCTGCGGATCATCGTCGATGACGCCAGGCTCGTAGCGTCCGACCTCGGCGCGGACCAGCGTGAGCCGGCCGGGATAGGGCTTGACCCGGTACTCGCGCCATGCCTGCAGCACCCGGGTCGAGCGGCGCTGGATCGTCTGGACCAGCTCGGCGGAAACGGGCGTGTCGGGCGTCTCGAACACCTGCATCTCGACGTGCACGAAGTACTTGCGCAACCGGCTCACCCGTTCCAGCAGATAGCGGCCGGCGCCCGACGGCCCCATCCTCAGCGCATGCCTCACGTGATGCAGCACGCGGACCAGGAAGCCGTGCCGTTTCGGATAGCCGGGCGCGCTGGAATCCAGCAGCGCCAGCAGCCCGACCCGTTCGCCTTCGGCCTGGAGCTGACGCGCGATCTCGTAGACGATGTCGCCGCCCAGCGAGAAGCCGGCGAACTGATACGGCCCTTCGGGCTGCACCGTGCGCAGGTCTTCGATCATCCGGCGCGCGATGCCGGGGATCGACAGCCGTTCCTCGCCGGTGTCGGCGAGCGAGTTCAGATCGAGCACCAGCAGCGGCTGGTCGGGGCCGAGCCGGGCCGACAGCGCCTTGAACGGCAGGATCGCGCCGCCGAATCCCGACACGAAGAACAGCGGCGGACGGCTGCCGGCCGGCTGCACCGCCACTACGCACGACTCGCGCTCGGGCTCGCGCCGGGCGCGCAGCAGCGCCGCCTGGCTGCGGACCGTCGGCGCGCGGAACATCGATGCCAGGCCGAGGTCCTGGCCGGTCGCCTTGGCCACCGCATCGAGCAGCCGGATCGCCATCAGCGAATGGCCGCCCAGGTCGAAGAAATTGTCGTCGGGACCGACGGTGCGCAACGACAGCACCTCCTGCCAGATGCGCTGCAGCTCGAGCTCCAGCTCGTCCAGCGGCTGTGCGCTCGCGCTGCCGGCCTCGGCATCGTCCTCGCCGGGCACCGGCAGCGCCCGCCGATCGAGCTTGCCGTTGGCGGTCAGCGGCAGCCGCTCCAGGTACACGAACGCGGCCGGCACCATGTACGACGGCATCTGCATCGCCAGCTCGGCGCGCAGCTCGCGCGGCGATGCGGCGGCGTCGGGATGCTGCGCCACCAGATAGGCCACCAGGCGCTTGTCGCCGCGCCGGTCCTCGCGGGCGATCACCGCGCACTGCGCGACGCCGGGCTGACGAGCCAGCACCGATTCGATCTCGCCCAGCTCGATCCGGAAGCCGCGGATCTTCACCTGCTGGTCGATGCGCCCCAGATAGTCGATGCTGCCATCGGCCAGCCGGCGCACCAGGTCGCCGGTGCGATAGAGGCGCCCGCCGGGTTCGAACGGGTCGGCGACGAACCGCTCGGCGGTGAGCTCCGGCAGGTTCAGATAGCCGCGCGCCAGGCCCGGTCCGCCGATGTACAGCTCGCCGGGCACGCCGACCGGCTGCGGCTGCATCGCCGGATCGAGCACATGGCAGGTGGTGTTGCCGATCGGCCAGCCGATCGGCACCGAAGCCACGTCGCGCACGATCGCGAATCCGGTGGGCTCTCCGGGCTCCTCCACCAGGCCCAGCGACGCCGCCGTGACCTCGAACGTGGTCGCGAACGTCGTGGTCTCGGTGGGGCCGTAGGCGTTCAGCAGATGCCGCGGACGGCCGTGCAGGAACACCTGGCGCGCCGCGGCCGGATCGACCGCCTCGCCACCGAACAGCAAGTACCGCAGCGACGCGAACATCCGCGGCGCCCGCAATGCATGTTCGTTGAACAGCGCGGTGGTCAGGAACATCGTGTCGATCCGCTGTTCGACCAGCATCCTCTGCAGGTCGGGCGCCGACAGCAGCGTGTCCTTGGGCACCACCACCAGCCGCCCGCCGTTCAGCAGCGTGCCCCAGATCTCGAAGGTCGCGGCATCGAAGCTGCTGTTCGACGCCTGGGCCACGCAGCTCGCGGTCGACAGCCGCACGTACGGATTGTCGATCACCAGCCTCGACACCGCCTGCTGCGGGATCGCCGTGCCCTTGGGGCGGCCGGTGGACCCGGAGGTGTAGATCACGTAGGCCAGATGATGCGGCTCACCGATGCCGCGCGGATTGGCGGGCGACTGGCGATTCAGCTCGGCCCTCGCCTCGCGCTGATCCAGACACAGCACCGCCGGACGCGCCGCGGCGCGGCGCCGTCGCTCGACGGCTGCCGTTCCCGCGGCCGGCACCGCGACCAGCCCTTCGACCATTCCGTCCTCGAACGGATCGGCGGACAGGACGACCGGCGGATCGCCGAGCGGCAATCGCGCCAGCAGGCTCGACTGCGTCAGCACCACCTTCGCCTCGGTGTCCTCCAGCATCAGCGCCAGCCGCTCGGCCGGATACTCCGGATCCAGCGGCACGTATGCTCCGCCCGCCTTGACGATGGCCAGCAGCGCCACGACCAGGGTCACGCCGCGTTCCAGCGCCACACCCACCGGCGCATCCGGCCCGACGCCCCTCGCCTGCAGCCAGTGCGCCAGCCGGTTCGCCCGCTCGTTCAGCTCGCCGTAGCTGACCGCTTCGCGTTCGTGCTGCACCGCCACCGCTGCCGGCGTGCGGGCGGCCTGCTCCTCGAAGAGCTGGGCCAATGTAGAGCGTTCGCGATACGGCCGCCGGGTATCGTTCCAGCCGTGGATGATCTGCGCCCGCTCGGCATCGTCCATCAGCGTCAGTCGGCCGATCGGCGCCTGGTCGTCGGCGACCACCTGGCGCAGCAGGTTGACGAGGTGACGGCCCAGCCGCTCGATGGTCCGGCCATCGTAGAGCTGCGTGCTGTACTCCAGCGCAGCGCGCAGATCGCCGCCGTCGCCTTCGTTCCAGGTCAGCGACAGATCGAACTTCGCGGTGTCCGAACGCAACGTCAGCGGCTGCACCTGCAGATCGCCCAGGCGCGGCGGCCCGCTTTCGGTGTCCAGCGCGAACGACACCTGGTACAGCGGATTGCGGCCCAGCTCGCGCTCGGGGCTCAGCTCGGCCACCAGCCGGTCGAACGGCACGTCCTGGTGATCGTAGGCGCCGACGCACACCTGCCGCACCCGCTGCAGCGCCTGCTCGAAGCCGTCCTGCCATTGCAGACGGGTGCGCAGCACGATCGAGTTGACGAAGTAGCCGATCAGCCCTTCGGTCTCGCTGCGCGTGCGTCCGGCCACCGGCGAGCCGACGACCACGTCGGTCTGGCCGCTGTAGCGCGCCAGCACGACCTTGAAGGCGGCCAGCAGAACCATGTACAGCGTCGCGCCGCGGCGGCGCGCCAGCGCCCTCAGTGCGCCCGCCAGTTCGGGCGGCAGCTCGAAACGGCACACCGATCCGCTGAACCGGACCTGCGTGCCGCGCGGGCGGTCGGTCGGAAGCTGCAGCGGTTCCAGGCCCTGCAGCTTCTCGCGCCACCAGGCGAGCGAACGCGCGGTCGCTTCGCTGTCGAGCTGCCGGCGCTGCCAGGCCGCATGGTCGGCGAATCCGATCGGCAGCGACGGCAGCCCGGCTTCCCGGTTCTGCAGTCGCGCGCGATAGAGCTCGTCGAGCTCGCGGCCCAGTACCGCCATCGACCAGCCGTCGCTGACGATGTGGTGGATCACGATCAGCAGCACATGGTCGTGTTCGGCCAGCCGGTAGAGCCTGCCGCGCACGAGCGGCGCGGCGCCCAGGTCGAACGGCTCGGCCGCATCGGCGTCCAGCCGCTCGCGCAAGGCCGTTTCGTCGGTGACCTCGGTGAGCGGCAATGGCAGCGCCACGCCCGGCTGCACGATCTGCGCGGGCTGCCCGGCCTGTTCCTCGATCCGCGTGCGCAGCGCGGCATGCCGGTCGACCAGTGCCTGCAATGCGGCGTGCAGCGCCGTCGTGTCGAGCGCCCCGCGCAGGCGCCAGGCCTGCGGAATCAGATAGAGGTCGCTGGGGCCGGCCACCCGTTCGATGAACCACAGCGCCTGCTGCGCCGACGACAATGGCACCGGCTGGCCTTCGGGCACTTGGGCGGGCGGCTGCGCTGCATCGGCATCGGCATCGGCCGCGTCGGCCGCGGCGGAGCTCCGTTCACCGTGACGCTCCTCGAATGCCTCGATGATGCGGGCGATGTCGGCGATCGTCGGCGCCTCGAACACCGCACGCAGGGTCGGCCCGTCGCCGAACAGCGAACGCAGCCGGGCCACCATCCGCGCGACCATCAGCGAATGCCCGCCGAGCGCGAAGAAATTGTCGTGGACACCGATCTCCTCGATGCCCAGCAGATCGCGCCAGACGGTGGCGATCGATTCCTCGACCAGCGAACGCGGCGGCACGTGGGTCGAAGGATCGCGCTCGATCGAAGGCGCCGGCAGCGCCGCGCGATCGATCTTGCCGTTCGGGC
>OEIU01001166.1_pt1 | contig 18389 bp, 12 predicted proteins | sample 1539221 | NCBI WGS metagenome assembly OEIU01 (sample SAMN03792071, study PRJEB22550) | activated sludge metagenome | feature: wastewater treatment plant; material: activated sludge; isolation source: Wastewater treatment plant of a petroleum refinery complex | place: Argentina: Zarate | collected...
CGAAGATGGTCGCCCTGCGCGACAACCCCATCAGGCCCGCCACCACGAAAACCCCCCCGCCGATGCCGAAGAATCCCGACAGCGCGCCGACGAGGCCGCCGGAAACCACGAGCTTCGGTGCATTGCTGCGGTCGAGGACGACGTCCGCATCGCCGACACTGGCGCGACCGCGCAGCATCATGACGCCGACCACGAGCATGAGGATGGCGAACAGCACCAGCAGCTTCTGCCCGTCGATGGCCTTGCCGATCGAGGAACCCATGAAGGCCCCGACTACGCCGGCAGCCGCGAACACGCTGGCACATCGCCATTTGACGTTGCCGATGCGCGCGTGATTGACCAGGTTGGCGCCCGCATTCACGGCAACGGCCAGGGCACTGGTGCCGATCGCCACGTGCGGGCTCTGCACGCCAACCAGATAGATCATCAACGGCACGGCAAGTATCGAACCGCCGCCCCCCATCAGGCCGAGCGAAAAGCCGACCAGCGAGCCGGCGCCCGCGCCGAGAAGATATTGAAGCAGGGTCAAAGACATCGGCAGGGCTCCGTCGGCGAACCGACATCCTATCCTGTCATCGCGCCGGGCGAGGTTCAGGGCTCGCCATGCGCTGGACTGCCGCGGTTGGCCGTGCTCATTGCCGCGCGGCCAGGCGCAGGCCGCGTGGCGTCAGGCCGCGCTCGACCCCTTCGAACACGCCTTGCACGAGCAGGGCCAGAAGCGCCGCCGGAACGGCGCCTTCGAGGATCAGTCCGATGTCGTCGAGGCGGATGCCGGCGAGGATCGGCTGCCCATAGCCCCCGGCGCCGATCAGGGCGCCGAGCGTGGCCGTGCCGACGTTGATCACGGCGGCGGTCTTGATGCCGGCGAGGATGGTGCGCGTGGCCATCGGCAACTCGATGCGCCACAGCCGCGTGCGCGGTGGCAGGCCGATCGCCGCGGCAGTTTCGCGCAGTTCGAGCGGAATGCCGGTCAGGCCAGCGTGCGTGTTGCGCACGATCGGCAGCAGGCTGTAGAGGAACAGCGCGGCGATCGCGGGCGGCGCACCGATGCCGAGCAACGGAATCATGAAGACGAACACGGCCAGCGAAGGCAGGGTCTGCAGCAGTCCGGTCACGCCGAGCACGAGCTGGCCGAGCCGGGGTCGCCGCGCGGCGAGCACGCCGAGCGGCAGCGCCACGAGCAGGGCCAGGCCGAGCGAGAGGCCGACCAGCAGCAGGTGCTCGCGGCTGCGCTGTGCGATTCTCGAGCTGCGCCCTCCGACCGTGGCCGCCTTCACGCCGAGCCAGTCGGCGGCGACCGTGGCTTCACTTTCCCTGTCGATCTTCACGCGTGCGTTGAGAGCCTGCATCGTCGCTGCATCGATGCGCCCGGCCATGGCCTGCAGCGCCTCGACCCATTGCGGCGCGCGTTCGACGAGGTCCTTGCGATACAGGTAGACCGCCTCGTAGGAAGGAAAGTAATGCAGGTCGTCAGCGAGCACGACCAGTCCATGGTACGGAATCTCCGCATCGGTGCTGTAGAGGTCGGTGAGATCGAGCGCATCGCTGGCGAGGCCACGATAGGCGAGGTCGTGATCGAGTCCGTCGGCGGTCTGCGGCAGGTGGAAGGCCTCGCTCAATCCCGGCCAGCCGTCGGTGCGCTGCATGAATTCGTTGCTGAGTCCGAAGCGCAACCCGGGATGCACGCGCAGGTCGCTGATCGAGCGGATGCCAAGTGCGCGTGCGCGTTCGCCGCGCATGCCGAGTGCATAGGTATTGTCGAAACCGAGCGGCGCGGTCATCGCCAGTCCACGCTGCGCCAAGGCCTCGCGCATGGCAGCGGGGTCGGCGCCGGGCATCTGCAGCAGTTCCTGCGCCACGGTGCCGGTGTATTCGGGATAGACGTCGATCTGGCCGTTCTCGAGCGCCCGCCAGAGGATGCGCGTGCCGCCAAGCTGGCGCAGGTGGCGCGCCTCGATGCCGACCTCGCGGGCGAGACCGACGCCGATCTCGCCGAGGATCACCGATTCGGTGAAATTCTTCGAACCCATGGTCGGTACGTTTTCATACGCCGCCTGTGCCGGCAGGGACAGGACCCATGCGAGTGCCACTGCCGGGAGCAGGCCTCTCATCGCGCTTCGGCCAGGCTACGCTGCGCGCTGAGGAATTCGCGCACGAAAGGCTCGGCCGGCGCATCGAGCAGCGCCTTCACCCTGCCCTGCTGGACCACCCTGCCCGCGCGCAGCAGGACCAGGGTATCGGCCAGGAATGCCGCCTCGGCGACGTCGTGGGTGACCAGCACGACGGTCTTGTCGAGCGCAGCGAAAATGGCGCGCATCTGTTCCTGCAGTTCGTGGCGCACGATCGGATCGAGTGCGCCCAGCGGTTCGTCGAGCAGGAGCACCGGCGGGTCGAGCATCAACGCGCGCATCAGGCCGACGCGCTGGCGCTGGCCGCCCGAGAGTTCCGCCGGGTAGCGCTGCAGGGCAGCGTCCGGCAGCTGGCAGAGGTCGGCCAGCTCGCGGCTGCGCGCGCCGATCCGCGCCGGCGACCAGCCCAGCGTGCGCGCCAGCAGGGCGATATTCGCCGCCGCCGTCAGGTGCGGAAACAGGCCACCCTCCTGGATCACGTAACCGATGCGCCGGCGTTGTGCGAGCAGGCATTCGCGGCGCAGCCGTTCGCCATCGAAGCAAACCTCGCCCATGTCCGGCCATTCCAGCCCGATCAGCAGGCGCAGCACGGTCGACTTGCCGGCTCCGCTCGGCCCGATCAGCGCGGTGGTCGCGCCTCCTTCGATGCACAGGTCGACGTTGTCCAGCGCGATGCTGGAATCGTAGGACTTGCTGACGTCCGACAGGGTGAACATCGGCGCACATTAGCGCATCGCAGCCGCGCGCAGATCGACCGCGGCCTGATCGGCTCATGGACGGCGGGCTGGCATTCGCTCCCGCCGCGCCACTGTCGCCTGGATCAGCGTATGTTCGCCTGCTGTCCGCCCCGGTCGGCAGACGCGCCAGCCAATCCTTTCCATTTCCACAGGGCCGCAATTGCGATCAGGTCGACCAGTATGGCGAACAGGCTGGACTCCGGGCCGAACTCGCCGCCGGTGAGCCATTGCGGCTTGTCCTGGAAAACCGGCCGGAACCAGCCGGTGTAGTCGAAGCCGCTGACGCCGAAGCCGAGCACGTGGCCCTGCGCCCAGTTCCAGCCCAGGTGCAGGCCGACCGGCAGGGCCAGGCTGCGCGTGCGCCACCAGGCAAGGCCGAGCATCACCGCGCCAAGGCCGAGATCGAGCATCGCAACGAACCCGGTTGCGCCCTGCATGCCGGGATTGCCCCAGTGCCCGGCGGCGAACAGCACGGCCAGTACCCCCTGCGCAATCCAGATGCCCGCGCCATCGATGAAGCGCTGGAACAGGAAGCCACGGAACAGGGTTTCCTCGAACAGCGCCACGAACAGGAACAGGTACAGGCCATAGGCCAGCGTGGCGCTGCTGCGCGCCGGATCAAGTTCGAGGCGGACGCCGCCTGCCATCCAGATCAGGCCGACAATGACGAACATCGAGACGATGCCGAGCAGCACGCCGGCGCCGATCTCGCGGAACCAGCGCAGATCGAAGCGAAAGCCGACGCTCGCCAGCGGTTCGCGACGCAAGCGCGTGCAGATCCATGTGACCAGCAGGACGAACACAAAGCGCAGCGGCTCGAGCCAGGTCGCCGGCACGCCGGCCTGGCGGAGGGCCTGCGAGAACGGTGTGTAGGCGACGCGGCTGGCCAGGAACAGCGCGGCGAAGATGACGATCCACCAGCCATTGCGCAGGCGACGGTTCGAATCGAGGAACAGCGGCTTCAAGGTCGCACCCCGGCAACGTGAGCGAAACGGTTGGCGCGACCCCGATGCGGCATCGCGTGAAGCCATCTTCCCCGATGCGGACGAAGCGGCAACGTGCCAGTGGTCTGTTCAACCTTGCGCAGGCATTGCGCATCATGTCGTGCGGGCCATGCCGTACCACTTTCCACCCCGGGCTGGACGTGCATCCTTCGACAGGCGCGGGGCGAAAGGTTGGAGCGGATTAGATGTTCACCCTTCGACGGGCGCGGGGCGAAGGGTGGCGATGGACCGGATTTCATCGTGCCGCGGGCGCAATGCAGACGAGCGGCCACGTGGCGGGAAACCCGTTCGTCCAGAGGCTGTCGGGGAATGAACGACAAGGCCGCAGGCATTCCCCCGAGTGCCGCGTTCAGGCGGGTGCCATGTCCGGTCTACAGTTTTTTCGCGCCGCCATCTCCCTTCAGGTACTTGTCGAGGAAGGCCAGGATCTTTCCGTAACCCTCGATCTGGTTCTTCTTCTTGCTGAAGCCGTGGCCCTCGTCGTCGAAGACCACGTATTCAACCGGCACGTTGTTCTTGCGCACCGCTGCGACGATATCGTCGGATTCGGGCAGGATCACGCGCGGGTCATTCTTGCCCTGCAGGACCATCAGCGGCCGCGTTATCCGGTCGGCATGGAATACCGGCGAAATCTCGACCAGCATGTCGCGCTGCGTCTTGGGATTGCCGATTTCCTGGTACAGCGCCTCGCGGAAGCTTTCCCAGTAAGGCGGGATGCTCTCGAGCGTGCGCAGCCAGTTGCTGACGCCGAAGATGTCGACGCCAACCCTGAACTCGTCAGGCTTGAAGGCCAGCGCGGCGAGGGTCATGTAGCCGCCATAGCTGCCACCCATGATGCCGATGCGCTCGCCGTCAACGTAGTCGAGGCCCTGCAGGTACTTCTTCGCCTCCACGCAATCCCAGAGCGGTTCGCGGCCGTGCTTCTGGTCGTCCGCGGTGTAGAAGCTCTTGCCGTAGCCGGAGCTGCCGCGATTGTTCGTGCCGAGGATCACGTAGCCGTTGTTGGCGAGGAACTGGGCGATCGTGTTGTAGGCGCGCGTGGTCTGGCCGCCGGGGCCGCCGTGGACGAGGACGATGGCCGGCACCTTGTTGTCCGCACTGGCCTGGTGCGGCTTCCAGAGGATATTCGGGATATCCATGCCGTCGAAGCTCTTGAAGTGCACGACACGGGAATCGACGAGGTCGGCCGGATCGATCCTGGCGCTGAGCGAGGTGGTCAGGCGGCGCGCCTCGGGCTGGCCGAGCGTGAGCACGTAAAGTTCGTTCGGCTGGCGGTCGCCGTTGAGGTAGAACGCCATTTCCTTTTCCGAGCGCGCGATCGTGACGTCGCGGATCTCGCCGGCCGGAAGCGCCGGCATGGCCAGCGGCTGGCCGGAGGCGGTTTCGGTGACCTGCACCTCGGTGCTGCCATCCGCGTTGATGCCGACGACGCGATACTTGCCATCGTGCGACCAGCGCGCGTAGACGATGTCCCACGGCGCGCTTTGCAGGTCCTCGTGCTTGCCGCCATCGATCACGTACTGGCGCAGGCGCGAAAACTCGCTGCCTTCGTTGCTCAGGTAAAGGAGGCTGGACGAATCCGGGGCAAAGTCCTCGGCCGAATAGCTGGCGTTGCCCTCGTGCGGGGTCAGCGCGATGGTCTTTTTCTTCTCGCGGTCGTAAAGAAACAGGTTGTTGTCGCTGGTCGTGCGCGATTTCGCCAGCGCCAGCCAGCGTTCGTCCGGCGACAGCGGGCCGAGGTCGTAGCCTTCGTCGTTCTGGTAGAGGCGTTCGCGCCTGTAGGATTTCGCGTCATAGCGGTAGAGGTCGAAGAACTTCTCGTCGCGCTCGTTGGTGGCTACGTAGAACGCCGTGCCATCGTGGTTGAAACCGAGGAAATTCGCCTTGAGCTTTTCGCCCGGAGTCAGGTCCTTCTCGCCCCCGGCGGATTCGATCACGTACAGATGGGCGAGTTCGTTGCCGCCCTGGTCGCGCGATACCAGCTTGCGCTCGTCTCCGGGGAACCAGGCCTCGGCGTAGGTGTTGTCCGTGGTCGAAGTCGTGACCGGCGTCCAGTCGCCGCCGGCCACCGGCATCGTGTAGGCGTTCCAGATGCCGCTGCGGTTCGATGAAAACAGGATGCGGCTCTCGTCCGGCGAGAACGAGGCGCCACCGATGCCGGTGGTATCGATGAAATCCTCGATCGGGTAGTGCTTCGAGGGCCGTGTCGGCGCGGCCGGAGCCTGTGTGGCCGCTTCTGCGCTGGGCTCCGCAGAAGTCGGTTTCGACGGCTCGGCGGCCTGCTGGCAGGCGCCGAGGGCAAGCAGCACCGGCATGGCCACGACCAGCAACAATGCGTGCAAACGGTTCATCGGACATCTCCCCGGTGGTGGAGCGGTGACGCTAGCACAGCCCGAACGGCACGCAAGTGGGCAAAGACCTCCTCCCTGGGCGCCGGTTCTCGCGGCTGCGGACTGCGGCGCAAGTACGACGCAGGCGCTGGTCCGCCCGAGCACGACCCGGCCAACCCTGGTGGCAACGTGATCGCCGATGCCGGCTACCAACCGACGGCAAGATGGCAGGCGCGCTTCGGGCGCAGGCCCGGACGGCCGTTCGAAGTCGTCATCGATGGAATCGTGGCGGACTGCGGATGTCCGGCCTACGCGCTGCTGATCGAACAGATTCCCCGAGTGCCGCAGGGCGACCTGATCCTGAGGAACGGATTCGACCAAACGCCAGGCACACCCAAGCGCCCTGAACGGGCGGGTACACCAGGCTGCACGATCATGTCGCCGGGTTCAGAGCGGCCCGACGTCGTTGATGCAGAACATCGCCCGCGTGGCCGGGAAGAAGTAGCCGATGCCGATGCAAGCTTCGTTCATCGTTTCGCTTTCGCCGCTGGTGATCGTCACCGGCCCCGGGTTGTCGTAGGTGCACTGGTAGGTGAGGCCGGAAGGCGGGAACTGGAAATAGGCGGGCCCCGGCGGCGTGTACTGCGCTGGATGCTCCCAGTCGTTCGAGACGACCAGATCGCTACCGCCGTCCCTGATCTTCGATTGCACGGCGAAGTGGTGCGTGCGTGTCGAAAACCACCAGAAGCGTGCGCCAACGGGAACCGCGCAGGTGCGTTCGACGGAGTAGCCCGTGGCGGCCGGTGGAATGGAAAAGCTGACATTGGTGGCGAGGTAGGTCGCCGTCTTCGTATAGGACGTGGCGGCAGCGACTGCTTCGCCCTCGACCACGGCCGACGTCGTCAACGCCGTCGTGCCGGGGTTGAGAAGATGCATCTGCACGAACATCGGCTGGTTCGGGCCGATTTCGACGGCGAGCGGCAACCCTCCTCCGTCATCAGCAGGAAACACGAGCTGCTGGTCGGGCGAGTGCGCCGCGTACAGCCAGGCGGCGATGCCCCCGCCATCACCGATGCCACACGGACTTTGCGTCAACGTGCCAGGTGGCTGGCGCTCGATCGGATTGCCGCTGCTGTCGTAGGTGGCGAACAGCAACAGGTGGTGCATTCCCGCGGCCATGCCCGAATGCCAGCGGTGGACTCCGAGCGGACCGCCAGCCGGCGCGCGGAAGTAATAGCAGTAGGTCTGTTCATCGCCTGCGGCGACGACGATTTGCGGTGTCTGCACCAGAATCGCTGGCGGCGGGTCGAAGCCGCTACGGAAGATCTCATCCTCGCCGGCATGCGCAACCGCGGAATAGAGCACCAGGCCCGCCATGGCCAGAAACGTTTTGCCAACGTCCGGAAATCCCACGCCACCACCCCCTGAAGGGTCGCATTCGCGCCGCTGCTATCTCACTCCAGTCCGAACCGGCACGCAAGTGCGGGCGCCGCAAATGCACCGGTACCGATGGGCGGGCGGCGGGTCACGCAGGCCCCACCGTGACGCACCTGTTCATCACCCGATCTCGCCGTCGAGGTAGAGCCAGGCGCCCTCTTCGCGCACGAAACGGCTGCATTCGCGCTGGCGCCGGGCCGGCGTGCCACCGACCCGGTAGCGGGCGACGAATTCGACCTCGGCCCGGCCATCGTCGAGGTCGACGTGGCGCTTGATGGCAAGGCCCAGCCAGGTGGTGCGTCGATCGGGCGGCTCGGCCAGATCGAGTTGCCGCGGCCGCGTCGAGGGATGCCAGGTCGCCAGCAGGTATTCGGACAGGCCGAGCACGTAGGCGCTGTAGCGCGAGCGCATCAGCGCCTCGGCGTCGGCGGCCGGTTCGCCCCGGTGGAGCCGGGCGCAGCAGTCCACATACAGGCGCTTCGGGTCGCACGGACACGGCATGGCTGGATCTCTGCGCGGGGTCATGCCTGGAATGTATCAGCACCGTGCCGCCCGGCTGCGCCCGGGCCGGCGCAGCCCCGAACGCAGGGCGGACCGGCATGTTTGCCCGGTTTGGACGTCTAGACGTCGATACGCTAGAGTAGCCCTCCTTGCCCGCCGGTCGAACCCCTCAGCATGTCGCGCATCCTTGTATTCCAGCATGTTGCCGCCGAGCCGCTTGGTACGCTGGATCCGCTGATCCGCCGGCGCGGCCACCGCATCAAGTTCGTCAATTTCGAGCGCCAGCCCGATGCCCGGCCGAGCATGGACCGCTACCGCGGCCTGGTCGTGCTGGGCGGGCCGATGAACGTCGAGGAACAGGCCGCGCGACCGCACCTGCGCACCGAACTGGCGGTAATCGAGCAGGCCCTGGCCCAGGGCAAGCCCGTGCTCGGCATCTGCCTCGGCGCGCAACTGCTGGCGCATGCCCTCGGCGCTCCGATCTCGCGCAGCGCGCAGGCCGAAATCGGCTGGTACGAGCTCGAAACCCAGGCCGGGGCGGGCGCCGATCCGGTCATGGCCGGGCTCGGCCCGCGCTTGCCGGTATTCCAGTGGCACAGCCGCACTTTCGCCATTCCGCGCGGCGCCGTGCACCTGGCCCGCACCGCAAGCTGCGTGCACCAGGCGTTTCGATACGGCAGCAACGCCTACGGCTTCCAGTTCCACCCCGAGGTCAACCAGGCCCTGATCGAACGCTGGCTCGGCATCCCGGCCTACCGCGCCGAACTGGTCGCGGCCGACCTCGGCCAGGACGCCGATGCAATCCTTGCACGCACACCGGCCGCCCTGGCAGCGATGCAAGCGCGCGCGCAGACCGCCTACAGCCCCTTCCTCGACCAGGTCGGACGGCCGCGCCGGCTTCTGGCCGAACCCGCCGCAGCCCTTGCCGGGGCCTGAAATCGGCCCCAAGTCCCGGCCGTTCAGGTTCCACTCGGCACGGCAGCCGCAGTTCGTGTAAAATCCGCGCGCCCATTCAGGCCAGACCTGGATGTTCGTGCGGGTCCCGATCCGCTACGGGACAGGGCGGCAAGTGCAGTTTCCACGACAACCACCGGACGGCAGCGCGATCAAACGCGCCGATGCTGGTCGGACGGGTGTCGTTTTTTTCGTGGTCGAAAGCTGGCGCGTTTCTTGATCGCCTGTCGGTTCGGCCCAGCATTTTCATCTTAGGCATCAGAGAAAAATCATGGCCAGGCAGAAAGAGCTCAAGCTCTACCGCAACATCGGAATCATCGCCCACATCGACGCGGGCAAGACGACGACCACCGAGCGCGTGCTCTATTACACCGGTCGCAAGCACCAGATCGTCGACGTGCACGACACCAAGGATGGCAAGGGTTCGACCACGACCGACTACATGGAACAGGAACGCAAGCGCGGCATCACGATCCAGAGCGCGGCGGTCTCGACCGAGTGGAAGGGCTACCAGATCAACGTCATCGACACCCCGGGACACGTCGATTTCACGATCGAGGTCAACCGCAGCCTGCGCGTGCTCGATGGCGCAGTCGTCGTATTCGACGGCGTCGCCGGCGTCGAGCCGCAGACCGAGACCAACTGGCGCCTGGCCGACCAGTACAACGTGCCGCGCCTGTGCTACGTCAACAAGATGGACCGCATCGGCGCGAACTTCGCCCATTGCGTGAAGGGCATCCGCGAGCGCCTCGGCGCCAACGCCCTGCTCTGCCAGGTACCACTCGGCAGCAACGACGAGTTCTGCGGCATGGCCGACCTGGTCGCCGGCGTCGGCTACATTTGGGCCTCGGATGACAAGGACAGCACCTGGGAAACCGTGCCGCTGGCCGACCTGCGGGCGCGCCTGAATTTCGCTTCGACGGCCGACAACGACTGGGTCGACCAGCTGCCGAAGCTGCGCCAGGACATGCTCGAATCCGCCCTGGCCATGGATGACGACGCCTTCGAGCGCCTGCTCGAGACCGGCGAGTTCGACCCGGCCATGCTCAAGAAGTGCATCCGCATCGGGTCGGTCAGCGGCAAGCTGGTGCCGGTGTTCTGCGGCTCCTCCTACCGCAACAAGGGCGTGCAGCAGCTGCTCGACGGCGTCATCGACTACCTGCCATATCCGGGCGAGAACGGCGGCATCTCGATGGTCGACGTCGACGGCAAGGTCATCGGCGAGCAGGAAGTGCGCGACGACGCACCGGCGCGCGCGCTGGCATTCAAGGTCATCAACGACCAGTTCGGCACGCTGACCTTCTGCCGCGTCTACTCGGGCGTGATCAAGAAGGGCGACACCCTGCTCAACGTCACGCGTGGCAAGAAGGAGCGCGTCGGCCGCATCGTCGAGGTCCAGGCCAATGCGACCAAGGATATCGAGGAAGTGCGCTCCGGCGACATCTGCGCGTTCGTCTCGATGAAGGACACCGAAACGGGCGATTCGCTGTCCGATCCGGCACATCCGGTCCTGCTCGAGCGCATGCGCTTCCCGGACCCGGTCATCAGCGTGTCGGTGCAGCCGAAGAACCGCAACGACATCGACAAGATGTCGACCGCGCTCTACAAGATGGCCAAGGCCGATCCGTCCCTGCGCATGGAAGTCGACAAGGAAACCGGCGAGACCGTGCTCAAGGGCATGGGCGAGTTGCATCTGGAAATCACCGTCGACCGCATGCGCACCGAACTCGGCGTCGAAGCGGTCATGGGCAAGCCCAAGGTCAGCTTCCGCGAAGCCTTCGGTGGTCCGATCGAACTCGTGTTCACGCACAAGAAGCAGTCCGGCGGTTCGGGCCAGTTTGCCGAAGTGAAGATGGTATTCGAGCCGGGCGAGCCCGGCACCGGCATCGAGTTCTCCGACGAAATCGTCGGCGGGCGCATTCCGCGCGAATACATCCCGGCCGTCGAGCACGCGATCCGCACCGAGAGCCGCAAGGGCCAGGTCGCCGGCTACGAAGTGGTCGATTTCAAGGCACGCCTGATCGACGGCAAGTACCATGACGTCGACTCCTCGGCGCTGGCCTTCGAGATCGCCGGCAAGGGCGCCTTCCGCGAAGCGCATCGCGGCAGCCGTCCGAAGCTGCTCGAGCCGATCATGGGCGTGGAAGTGGTAACCGAGGCCGAGTTCCTTGGCGACATCATCGGCGACGTCAACCGCCGCCGCGGCACGGTCAGCGAGCAGGGCCAGAAAGGCCTGCAGTCGTTCGTACAGGGCCAGGTGCCGCTGTCGGAAATGTTCGGCTACATCAACTTCCTGCGTTCCGCCACGCGCGGCCGCGGCACCTTCACGATGGAGTTCGACAACTACGCCGAAGTGCCGGCCAGCATGGTCGAGAAGCTGATGGAGAAGGAAGCCAAGTAATCGGCTGACTTCCCTGCGCGGCAAGCATCGCCGCACCGACAACGCCTGCGCGCCGCCATCCGGCCGCAGGCGTTTTCGTTTGGCGAGCCGGGAATGGGCAGCGGCTGCCGCGTCTGCGTCAAGCCGATTCCAGGAAGGCACAAGGATGGATTCCGCTCGCGGTTCTCCGTCCACGACTTGCCGGCGCTCGCCTGTCGCGCCGCTAACATCCGGCTAACCGCGACGGCAGTACGATCAGGTCTCGACCTGCGGAGGAGCAAGCATGAGCAAGTCCAGCGTGAAGCACATCCCCGACGGCTATCACACCGTCACCGCCTACCTGACCGTCGACGATGCAGCCAGGGCGATCGATTTCTACCGCGAGGCATTCGGTGCCAGCGAACTTTTCCGCCTGCCGATGGGCGACAGTATCGGCCACGCCGAAATACAGATCGGCGATACGCACATCATGCTGTCCGACGAATTCGCCGAGATGAACATCCGCGGGCCCAAGGCGCGCGGTGGTCCGACCGCGGCCTTCATGATCTATGTCGAGGACGCCGATGCGGCCTTTGCCAGGGCAATCAAGGCCGGCGCGAAGCAGGATCGCGCGGTCGAGGACCAGTTCTGGGGCGATCGCATGGGCTCGGTGTTCGATCCGTTCGGACACAAGTGGTCGCTGGCCACGCATGTCGAGGACGTGCCGCCCGATGAAATGGAGCGACGCATGGCCGAGTGGAGCCAATCGCAAGGCGGCTGACCGCGGTCAGACCCGAACGGGATTGCTGGCCGGGAGATTCGCCTTTGGCGAGGCTTTGCATCGGTGGCGATCAATGCGAGCATCCGCGGATGAAGCTTCGCACCGTCACCGCCACCCGCTATGTCACGCCCTTGCGCGAAGGCGGCTCGCTGCCCGCGATCATCGAGGCCGACGACCTGGGCATGTACGTGCTCAAGTTCCGTGGCGCGGGCCAGGGGCCGAAGGCACTGATCGCCGAGCTCGTCGCCGGCGAGCTGGCGCGCGCCTGCGGCTTGCCCGTGCCGGAGATCGTCCTGGTCGAGGTCGACGACGAACTCGCCCGCACCGAGCCGGATCCCGAAATCCAGGACCTGATCCGCGCCAGCAGCGGGCTGAACCTCGCGCTCGACTACCTGCCCGGTGCGGTGACCTTCGATCCGCTGGCCGGGCCACCGGATGCCGACCTTGCCTCGCGCATCGTCTGGTTCGATGCCCTGGTCACCAATATCGACCGCACGCCGCGCAACGCCAACATGATGGTCTGGCACCGCAAGCTGTGGCTGATCGATCATGGCGCGGCGCTGTATTTCCACCATGCCTGGGACGATGCGCAGGCGCGCAGCCGATCACCGTTCGTACCGATCAGGGACCATGTGCTGTTGCCGTTCGCGGGCACGCTCGCCGAAGTCGATGCGGCGATGGCGAAGCCGCTGGATGAGGCGCTCATTCGCGCCATCGTCGCGGCGATCCCGGATGCCTGGCTTGGCCGCGAAGCAGGCTTCGCCAGCCACGACGCGCATCGCGAGGCGTACGTCGCGTGGCTGCTGAACAGGCTCGCGTCGCCACGCGCCTTTGTCGAGGAGGCCATCCGTGCCCACGCCGCATTGGTATGACTACGCCATCGTGCGCGTCGTGCCTCGCCCGGAGCGCGAGGAATTCCTCAATGCCGGGGTGATCCTGTCTTGCGCCGCGGCGAAATTCCTCGAGGCACGCATCGAGCTCGATGGCGACCGCTTGCGGGCGTTCGATCCGGGCGTGGATATCGAGCTCGTGCGCGCGCACCTGGATACGATCAGCCGCATCTGCGCCGGCGGCGCCCAGGCCGGCGCACTCGGCAAGCTCGGCCAGCGCGAACGCTTCCACTGGCTGGCGGCGCCGCGCAGCGCGGTCATCCAGACCTCGGCGGTGCACAGCGGGCGCTGCGCGGATCCGGCGCAGGCGCTCGATCACCTGGTCGCAACGATGGTCCGTGTACTGCCGGCTACCTGAAGCTGCCGTCGTAACATCCCGTACGCGAACCAAAGGAGAGCGATCCTTCATCGCAACCGCAACGGAGGTCACGCCATGAACATCTGCCCATCGCGGCCGCGCCAGACCGGCCCGGCATTCGTCCTCATGCTGGTGCTGTTTGCCACGGGTGGCCTGGCGCACGCCGGCGATCCGGTCGTTTCATTGAGCGTCGTCAATAGCGGCATGACCAGCTGGGTGATCGACGGCGCAGACAATCCGCCGCTGACCCTGTTGCGCGGCAGGACCTATGAATTCGTCATGCAGAATGTCAGCGCAGTTCATCCATTCAATATCAATACGACCAACGCGACCGGCTCGGCCAGCCAGTACAACAACGGGGTGACCAACAACGGCGCCACCGGCACCCAGACGCTGACCTTCGTCGTTCCCGCCAACGCTCCCGACAGCCTGCACTACAACTGCGGCAACCATGCCGCAATGAATGGCCCGATCACGATCATCACCGATGTGATCTTCGCCTCGGGATTCGACTGAGGAAGAGTCTCGTGGGTCCCGGCGTCCCGTGCCATGGGACGCCACTGGGTGTAGGCTCGTCCATCCTGCTTTTTCTGTCCCGATGCCGATGTCCGCTCGTTCCTCCCTGGACGCCTTCCATCCGGCCGTGGCGACCTGGTTCACGCGGACCTTCGCCACCCCGACGCCGGCCCAGGTCGACGCCTGGCCGGCGATCCTTGCCGGCCGGCATGCGCTGATCGCGGCGCCGACCGGCTCCGGCAAGACGCTCGCGGCATTTCTTGCCGCGATCGACGGCCTCGTCCGCGCGGCCGTCGCCGGCGACCTGGCCGCGCAGACCACGATCGTCTACGTATCGCCGTTGAAGGCCCTGTCCAACGACATCGCGATCAACCTCGAGGCGCCGCTGGCCGGCATCCGCGCCGAACTCGAACGTCTCGGCCACGCCGATGTCGACATCCGCGCCGGCGTGCGCACCGGCGACACCCCCGCAGGCGACCGCCAGCGCATGCTGAAAGCGCCGCCGCACATCCTCGTCACCACGCCGGAATCGCTGTACGTGCTGCTCGGCTCGGAATCCGGCCGGCTCATGCTCGCCGGCACGCGTTCGGTCATCGTCGACGAGATCCACGCGATCGCCGACGACAAGCGCGGCAGCCACTTGAGCCTGACCCTGGAGCGACTCGAGGCGCTGTGCCAGCGTCGCCTCGTGCGCATCGGCCTGTCGGCCACGCAAAAGCCGATCGAGGAGGTCGCGCGCTTCCTGGTCGGGGCCAGCCATGTCGATGCCGACGGCACGCCCGACTGCGCGATCATCGACAGCGGCCATGTGCGCACGCGCGACATCACCATCGAGATGCCGCCGGCACCGCTCGAAGCGGTCATGTCCAACGAGATCCGGGAAACCGTCCATGACCGCCTTGCGCAACTGGTCGATGCGCATCGCACCACGCTCGTCTTCGTCAACACGCGGCGCATGGCCGAGCGCGCCGCGCGCCATCTCGGCGAGCGCCTCGGCAACGAGCATGTCGCCGCGCATCACGGCAGCCTGGCCAGGGAGCTTCGCCTCGATGCCGAGCAGCGCCTCAAGCGCGGCGACCTCAAGGTGCTGGTCGCCACGGCATCGCTCGAACTCGGCATCGATATCGGCGACGTCGACCTGGTCTGCCAGATCGGATCGCCGCATTCGATCGCGGCGTTCCTGCAACGCATCGGGCGCTCCGGGCATGCCGTCGGCGCGACCCCGAAGGGTCGCCTGTTCCCGCAGTCGCGCGACGACCTGGTTGAATGCGCCGCCTTGCTCGATTGCGTGCGCCGCGGCGAACTCGACGCCTTGACGATTCCGCTGGCACCGCTTGACGTGCTGGCCCAGCAGATCGTCGCCGAGGCAGCCTGTGGCGAATGGGACGAAGGCGCGCTATTCGACTGGCTGCGCCGGGCCTGGCCCTATCGGGCGCTCGCGCGCAAGGATTTCGATGCCGTCGTGCGCATGCTCGCCGAGGGCTACACCACGCGGCGCGGCGCGCGCGCGGGCTATCTGCACCGCGATGCCGTGCATGGCCGCGTCAAGGGCCGGCGCAACGCGCGCCTGACCGCGCTGACCTCGGGCGGAACCATACCCGACACCGCGGACTATGCGGTCGTGGTCGAGCCGCAGGCCCTCACGGTCGGCAGCGTGCACGAGGATTTCGCCATCGAGAGCATGGCCGGCGACATCTTCCAGCTCGGCAATACCAGCTATCGCATCCTGCGCGTCGAACGCAGCCAGTTGCGCGTCGAGGATGCACGCGGCCTGCCGCCGAGCATTCCGTTCTGGATCGCCGAAGCGCCCGGGCGCAGCGACGAATTGTCGTTCGGCGTATCTCGCTTGCGCGAAGAGGTCGAGCGACTTCTGAGTGGCGACTTTGCCCCTGTAGGAGCCCCTTCAGGGGCGATGTCTTTGCCATTCCCCATTCCGCATTCCCCATTCCCCCCGTGCGAAGCAATCGCCCCTGGAGGGGCTCCTACAAAAGCGTGCGTTGCGGAGCGGATGGCGGCAGCACGCCACTGGCTGACCGGCACGGTCGGCATCGGCACGGTCGCCGCGCAGCAGTTGGTCGACTACCTGGCGCGCGCGCGCAATGCCCTCGGCGTGCTGCCTACGCACCGGCAGATCGTCATCGAGCGTTTCTTCGACGAGTCCGGCGGCACCCAGCTGATCATCCACGCGCCATTCGGCAGCCGCATCAACAAGGCCTGGAGCCTGGCGTTGCGCAAGCGTTTCTGCCGCACCTTCAATTTCGAATTGCAGGCGGCGGCGACCGAGGACGCCATCATCCTGTCGCTGTCGACCAGCCACAGCTTCCCGCTGATCGAAGTGTCGCGCTACCTGCACCCGGCGACCGCGCAGGACGTCCTCGTCCAGGCCCTGCTCGATGCACCGCTGTTCGGCGTGCGCTGGCGATGGGCGGCGACCACGGCACTCGCCCTGCCGCGCTTTTCCGCAGGCCGCAAGACCGCGCCGCAACTGCAGCGCATGAAGGCTGAGGACCTGCTCGCGAGCATATTTCCGGACCAGGTCGCCTGCCTCGAGAACATCGTCGGCGAACGCCAGATCCCGGATCACCCGCTGGTCGCGCAGACCCTGCACGATTGCCTGCATGAGGCGATGGATGTCGAGGGCTGGCTCGAGCTGCTGCGCGGCCTCGAAAGCGGCGCGATCGGCATCGTCGCGCGCGATCTGCCCGAGCCCTCGCCGCTGGCCGCCGAGATCCTCGGTGCCAGGCCCTATGCCTTCCTCGACGATGCGCCGCTCGAGGAGCGTCGCACCCAGGCCGTGCAGATGCGGCGCTGGAGCGACCCGCAAGCCGGCAACGATCTCGGCGCGCTCGATGCCAGCGCGATCGACGCGGTCCGCGAGGAAGCCTGGCCCGATCCGCGCGATGCCGACGAGATGCACGAGACCCTGATGGGCATCGGGTTCGCGGGCGCCAGCGAAGTGGCATCGAATCCGCAGTGGGCCGAGTGGCTGAACCATCTCGCACAGCTCAAACGAGCCACCCGGATGACTGTAGGAAGCGGCTTCAGCCGCGATGCTTCTGGCTTGGAGGAAGAAAAGGCATCGCGGCTGAAGCCGCTTCCTACAGCAGTCGACGGCGGGGTCGACGAGGCGCTGTGGGTCGCTGCCGAACGCCTCGGCCAGTTCCTGGCGATCCATCCCGGTGCGTCGCTGCAGCCCGCGATAGCGGCGCCGGCGGAGCATGCAGCCATCCATTGGACGCAGGACGAGGCCTTGGTCGAAGTACTGCGCGCGCGCCTGACCGCACTCGGACCGGTCACCGTCGACGCGCTCGCGGAATCGCTTTCGATCGGTGCTGTGCCGGTCGAACAGGCCCTGGTCCAGCTCGAATCCCAGGGCTATGTCATGCGCGGGCGGTTCACGCCGGCCACCACGAGCGAGGAATGGTGCGAACGGCACCTGCTGGCGCGCATCCATCGCTACACGCTGAAGCGACTGCGACGCGAGATCGAACCGGTCGAAGCACGCGATTTCATGCGCTTCCTGTTCGACTGGCACCGCATCAGCGCCGGCGCGCAGGGTCGCGGCCCGGACGCGCTGCCCGGCGTGCTGGCGCAGCTGGAGGGATTCGAATGTGCCGCTGGCGCCTGGGAGAGCGAACTGCTGCCGGCGCGGCTGGCCGACTACTCGATCCAGTGGCTGGACGACCAATGCCGCAGCGGACGCGTGGTGTGGACGCGCTTCGCCGGCGCCGCCGCGCTGCGCGAGCGTGCCGCCGGCCCCGTGCGCAGCACGCCGGTCGTGCTCTTGCCGCGGCGCACGCTGGCCTTGTGGTCGGCGCAGGCGTGCAGCAGCCAGGGCGACATCGGCGCATGCTCCTCGCGCGCCGAGGTGGTGCTCGATTGCCTGCGCCAGCGCGGCGCCTCCTTCTTCGACGAGATCGCCACGGGCACGCGCCTGCTCAAGGTCGAACTCGAAGAGGCGCTGGCCGAACTGGTCGCCCGCGGCCGCGCCCACGCCGACAGCTTCGCCGGCCTGCGCGCCCTGCTTGGGCCCGCCGCGAAGCGCGGCTCACGCCACGGAAGATTCTCGCGTCGTCCGCAATGGCTCGGCATCGAGGATGCCGGCCGCTGGGCGCTGATCCCGCGGCAACAGCCTGCGTCACCGGCGGAGGCAGTCAAATCCGGACCGGCGGACGTCGGCGACAAGACGGCGGACGCGACCGAACACGTGGCGCGTACCCTGCTGCGTCGCTATGGCGTGATCTGCTGGCGGCTGCTGGCGCGCGAAGCAAGGTGGTTGCCGCCCTGGCGCGAGCTGCTGCGCGTCTACCGGCGGCTTGAGGCGCGCGGCGAGATCCGTGGCGGGCGCTTCATCGCCGGACTGTCGGGCGAACAGTTCGCGCTGGCCGAGGCG
>OEIU01001167.1_pt1 | contig 18373 bp, 14 predicted proteins | sample 1539221 | NCBI WGS metagenome assembly OEIU01 (sample SAMN03792071, study PRJEB22550) | activated sludge metagenome | feature: wastewater treatment plant; material: activated sludge; isolation source: Wastewater treatment plant of a petroleum refinery complex | place: Argentina: Zarate | collected...
GCGGCGACCTCTACACCGCGTACACGTTCGTCGCGGTCCCCGCGGCGATGTTCGCGGCCGGGTCGGTCGGGGGGTTCTTCGCCGTGCCCTACACGATCGTGCTCTACCCCATCATCTTCGTCTTCATGGGCCGCCTGTGGTCGGTGAGCCACCGGCACGGGTACGTCACGACGGCCGACTTCGTCCGCGGCCGGTTCGGCTCGCGCGGTCTCTCCCTCGCCGTGGCCGTCACCGGGTTCCTCGCGACCATGCCCTACATCGCGCTGCAGCTGGTCGGGATCCAGGCGGTCCTCGAGGTCGCCGGGCTCGGCGGTGGGGACAGCGTCCTGGCCAAGGACCTGCCGTTGTTCATCGCCTTCGCGCTGCTCGCCGCCTACACGTACTCGAGCGGTCTGCGGGCCCCGGCGGTCATCGCCTTCGTCAAGGACACCCTGATCTACCTCGTGATCATCGTCGCGATCGTCTACCTGCCCTCGAAGGTCGGCGGGTGGGACCACGTGTTCTCGGCGGCGGAGCAGAAGATGACGACGCCTTCCGCCGACGGGAAGCCGACGGGGGCGTTCATCCCGGCCGCCACCCAGCACTGGGCGTACGCGACCCTCGGCCTCGGCTCGGCGCTCGCCCTGTTCATGTACCCGCACTCGATCACGGCCAGCCTGTCGTCCCAGTCGCGGAACACGGTGCGGCGCAACGCCTCGATCCTGCCGGCCTACAGCTTCGTGCTCGGCCTGCTCGCACTGCTCGGGTGGGTCGCCATCGCGGCGGGGACGAAGCCGATCGGCCTGGACGGCAAGCCGAACGCCCAGCTGGTCGTCCCGCAGCTCTTCGAGGACATGTTCCCCTCGTGGTTCGCCGGGGTCGCCTTCGCGGCCATCGCCATCGGCGCCCTCGTGCCAGCGGCGATCATGTCGATCGCCGCGGCGAACACCTTCACCCGCAACATCTACAAGGAGTGGCTCAAGCCGGACGCCACGGTGCAGCAGGAGGCCCGGGTCTCCAAGCTCGTCTCGCTCGTCGTCAAGGCGTTCGCGCTCGTGTTCGTCCTCGTGCTCGACAAGCAGAACGCGATCAACTTCCAGCTGCTCGGCGGCATCTGGATCCTCCAGACCTTCCCGGCGGTCGTCCTCGGGCTGTACACGCGCTGGCTGCACCGGTGGGCGCTGACGGCCGGCTGGGCGGTCGGCATGGTCTACGGGACGTGGCGCGCGTACGAGGTGACCAACCCGCGCGCCGGGGTGGACCACTTCGGTGGCTCGCTGGACCCGATCCCGGTCATCGGGGACCTCGGCTACATCGCGATGACCGCGTTCGTCGTCAACCTGCTCGTCGCGGTCGTGGGCACCGTCGTGCTCCGGGCGCTCAAGGCGCCGGCCGGCGAGGACGAGACGATCCGCGGCGACTACTTCGCCGACGAGGGCGACCCGCGGGTCCAGAAGGTGCTCCAGCCGCTGCACCAGGAGGCTCCCAACCCCTGACCCCCACCGGGCGGCGGGCACGGGCCGGGGTTCGTGCCCGCCACCGGCGTTGGCAGGATGGGCGCATGCAGCCCACCCCCTCGCCCCGGCTCGTCGAGCTCGCCCAGGCCCACGGGGTGGCCACCGACTACTGGGACTGGGTGGGTCAGCACGTCACGGTGTCGGCCGACTCGATCCGCGCGGTCCTCGCGGCGCTCGGGGTCGACGCCGCGGACGACGCGGCCGTCGAGTCCGCCCTCGCCGAGCACGCCGACGCGCCGTGGCGGCGCACGCTGCCGCCGACCGTCGTCGTCCGGGCCGGGCGCGGCGGCCGGGTGCCCGTGCACGTCCCGGCGGGCTCGGGGGTCCGGCTGCACGTCGAGCTCGAGGACGGCGGTCGGCGCGAGGCGGAGCAGGTCGACCGGTGGGTGCCGGACCGCGTCGTCGACGGCGCCCCGGTGGGGGAGGCCACCTTCGAGGTGCCCGTCGACCTCCCGCTCGGCTGGCACCGGCTCGTCGCCGACGTGGACGCCACGCCGCTCGACCCGACGACGACGGCGGCGACCCTCGTCGTCACCCCGGAGCGCCTCGAGCTGCCCGAGCCGGTCGCCTCGCAGCGCGTCGTCGGCCTGATGGCCCAGCTGTACCAGGTGCGCTCGGCCCGGACCTGGGGCGTCGGCGACCTGCGCGACCTCGCCGACCTCGCGACCTGGGCCGCCGCGGCCCACGACGCCGACTTCGTCCTCGTCAACCCCCTGCACGCCGCCGAGCCGGTCGTGCCGATGGAGCCCTCGCCCTACCTGCCGACGACGCGGCGGTTCGTCAACCCGCTCTACCTCCACGTCGAGGACGTCCCCGAGGTGGCCTCGCTCGACGCCACGGCGCACCGGCGCTACCTCGCCCTCGCGGCCCGCGGGCGTGCGCTGTCGACCGGCGACGGGGCGGACCGCATCGACCGCGACGCGGCGTGGACGGTCAAGCGCGAGGCGCTGCGGCTCGTCCACGACGCGGGGCTCACCGGCTCGCGTGCCGCCGCGTTCGCCGCGTACTGCGCTCGCGAGGGCGAGGGGCTGGAAAGGTTCGCCACGTGGTGCGCGCTCGCCGACGTGCACGGACTGCCGTTCACCGCGTGGCCGGCCGACCTCCAGGAGCCGGACGGTCCGGCGGTGCAGGCGTTCGCGGCGGAGCACGCGGACGACGTCGACTTCCACCGCTGGATGCAGTGGCTCCTCGAGGAGCAGCTCGGGTCCGTGCAGCGGGAGGCCCGCGCGGCGGGGATGTCGCTCGGGGTCGTCCACGACCTCGCCGTCGGGGTGCATCCCGTCGGCGCCGACGCGTGGGGGCTCGGCGACGCCCTGGCCCGCGGGGTGACCGTCGGGGCGCCGCCGGACCAGTTCAACCAGCTCGGGCAGAACTGGAGCCAGCCGCCGTGGCGCCCGGACCGGCTCGCCGAGCTCGGGTACGCGCCCTTCCGCGACATGGTGCGCACCGTCCTGCGCGACTCCGGTGGCCTGCGGGTCGACCACATCCTCGGGCTGTTCCGGCTGTGGTGGATCCCGACCGGCGGCTCGCCGGCCGAGGGGACCTACGTCTACTACGACCACGAGGCGCTGGTCGGCATCCTCGTCCTCGAGGCCCAGCGCGCGGGCGCGGTCGTCATCGGGGAGGACCTCGGCGTCGTCGCGCCCAACGTGCGCGACGTGCTCGTCGAGCGCGGGCTGCTCGGCACCTCCATCCTCTGGTTCGAGTGGGACGGCGACACCGTGCGTGCACCGGAGGCGTACCGCGACCTGTGCCTCTCGTCGGTGACCGTGCACGACCTGCCGCCCACCGCGGGCTACCTCACGCTCGAGCACGTCACCGTCCGGGAGGCGCTCGGGCTGCTGACCCGTCCCGTCGAGGAGGAGCGCGCCGTCGAGGAGGCGGCGATCGGGCGGGTCCGCGTGGCACTCGAGGAGCGTGGTCTCCTCGCGCCGGGGGCGGACGTCGACGAGACCGTCGTCGCCCTGCACCGGTGGCTCGCGCTGACCCCCAGCCGGATGCTCGCCGTCGCCCTGCCCGACCTCGTCGGCGACCGGCGGGCCATCAACCAGCCCGGGACGAACGACGAGTACCCCAACTGGCGCCTGCCGCTCGCCGGGCCGGACGGCGCGCCGGTCGACCTCGACGACATCCGCGAGGCTCCGCTCGTCGAGCCCCTCTTCGCCGCCCTCCGCGGCGACTGACCCGGCTTGATCCCCTGCTACGCCGCAGTACTGGCTGTGATCACGACCAGTACTGCGTCGTAGCACGCGATGCCGTGAGCGGGGGACGCGGACGTCGGCCGGCGCTGGACCAGGCCTGCTCGATGCGGGCGAGGACGGCTCTCCCATCGGAGCGGATCTGTCGCGGCGTGACCCCGACGACCACGGCGCCGGCGGCGACGAGGTCGGCGTCGGAGGAGACCGTGGCGTCCCAGTCGTCCCCGTTCGCGTGGTGGCGGCGCGAGTGGACCATGACCGCCATCGCGACGTCGTCCAGCCAGGCGTCAGGCGTCGTGAGACGCACCCCCCGGGCGTCGTGCAGCTCCGGGTTGGGCCACGCGTCGGGGAGGACGGCGGAGGTGCGCATGAGGTCGAGCAGGTCGTGCTCGGGAACCGACCACGCTCCCGACCCGGCCGCCTGGAGCGCCACGAGCACCGGAGCGGCGTCGCGGGGGCGGAGGCGGTAGACCCATTCGGCCAGCGCGTCGAGCGTGGTGAGCCGTCGCTGCACGGCCTCGATGAAGAGCGCCTCTCGGTCACGGGGGGAGCGTGCTGCGCGGGCCGCGTCGACGACCGAGCGCGCCACGGACGACATCAGCAGGCCGTCACGTTCGACCGGGCGATCGTCGAGCAGTGTGCGCCGGGCCGTCGCGAACCCGGCGACGCGGCTGCGGCGGGGCGCCGGGACGAGCAGCTCGACGGAGTCCTGCTCCGCGAGCGAGCCGAGGCCGTGAAGGCGTGCCGCGGTGCGACCGGCGAGCGCCGCCCCCGGTCCGGCCCAGAGCAGGCCCGCGCGCAGGCGCTGACGCGGCGTCGGCTGCTCGCGGGAGAGCAGGTAGACCCGCGGGAGGACCACCCGCCAGGACCGGCCGGCGTTCCAGCGGATGGTGCTGGCCGTCACACCGGCACGGACCAGCTGGGATCGGGTGGCCAGCAGGTCCTGACGGGCGAGGAGCTCGCTGAGGTCGGGTGTCGTCATCGGTCGACCGTCGTCCCGTGGCTCGGCAGCGGGCAAGGGGCACGGGTCAGCCTGTGGATGGACGACGCCGACGGAGCGCCTGTGGACATCGATGCCGAGAGCCGGCCACATCCCGGGCTACGGCGCAATAACTGTCGTCATCGCAGCAGATACTGCGGCGTAGCACGCGATGTAGATGGGGGTGGGGGGTGGCGGCGGCGACTGGCCGCTCCGGTCAGGCGAGCTGGGCGGCGAAGCGCTCGGCGAGCGGCTGCCACGCGCCGCGCAGTGCGTCCCGTGCGGCGGTGACGTCGGCGAGGGCCGCCGGACCGTCCGCCTCCTCGGGCTCGGAACGCATCCAGTCGGCGAACACCTCCGGCGAGGTCTCGGGATGGAACTGCACCGACCACGCCCGCAGCCCGAGCCGCAGCGCCTGCGGACGCCCGTCGGGCAGCCGGGCCAGCACGCTCGCCCCCGGCGGGACCTGGAGGACGACGTCGTCGTTGAAGTGCACGGCGGGCGCGCCGAGCGTGCCGGCCAGCAGCGGGTCGCCCATCCCGTCGGTCGTCAGCGCGACCGGGACGACCCCGAGCGTCCGGCCGGCCGGGTTGCGGCCCGCCCGCCCGCCGAGCGCGACAGCCGCCAGCTGGTGGCCGAGACAGACCCCGAGCACCGGCTCGCCGGCCCGTGCGGTGTCGCGCAGGAGCGTCTTGGTCGGGCCGAGCCACGGGTGCTCGGCGTCGTCGTTCGCGCCCATGGACCCGCCGAGGACGACGAGCCCGTCGTGGCCGCCGTCGGCCAGGCGCGCCGGCACCGGCTGGCCGAGGTCGCCCCGGACGACGGTGAGCCGCAGCCCCAGCGCCTCCCACCACTCGCCGAGCCAGGCGAGGGGGGCGTCCGGTTCGTGCTGGACGACGAGGAGCGACCTCGCCATCACCCGACCTGGGTGCCGACGAGCGAGCCGATGGCGTAGGTGACGACCATCGCCACGAGCCCGCCGACGACGACCCGGACCGTGGCCCGGCGCGCGTCGGCGTCGCCGAGGCGGGCGCTGAGCAGCCCGGTGCCGGCGAGCGCGAGGACGACGGCCACGACCGTCACCGGCACCCGCCAGCCGGTCGGGGGCAGGACGATGGCGAGCAGCGGCAGCAGCGCACCGACGGTGAACGCGACCATCGAGGCCCACGCGGCGTGCCACGGGTTCGTGAGGTTCTCCGGGTCGATGCCGAGCTCGACCTCGGCGTGCGCGGCGAGCGCGTCGTGGGCGGTGAGCTCGACGGCCACCTGGCGCGCGAGGTCGGGGGAGAGGCCCTTGCCCTCGTAGATGCCGCTCAGCTCGGCGAGCTCGGCCTCGGGCTCCTCGCGCAGCTCGCGGACCTCCTTGGCGATGAGGGCGCGCTCGGAGTCGCGCTGCGTGCTCACCGAGACGTACTCGCCGACGGCCATGCTCATCGCCCCGGCGGCGAGTCCGGCGAGCCCGGCCGTGAGGACCGCGCCGCGGCTCGTCGTGGCTGCGGCGACGCCGATGACGAGGCCGGCGGTGGACACGATGCCGTCGTTGGCCCCGAGCACCCCGGCCCGCAGCCAGTTGAGCCGGCCGGCGAACGACTTGTCGTGCGCCTCGTCGTGCGACGCCAGGGCGGCCTCGGCCGCCGCGGGGTCGACCTGCTCCGGACGGGCCTCAGCCACCGAGCTCGGCCCCCTCGGCGCGGGCCGCGGCGTTGATGCGGTGCGCGAGCTCGACGTCGAGCTGGGTCAGGCCGCCGGCGTCGTGGGTCGTGAGCAGCCAACGCGTCGTGCGCCACCGGATGTCGATGTCCGGGTGGTGGTTCATCTGCTCGGCCTCGTCGGCCACGGCGACGACGAGGCGCACCGCCGCCGGGAAGTCGGGGGCCTGGATCGTCGCGACGATGGCGTCGCCCTCGCGCGCCCAGCCGGGCAGGTCGGCGAGCTGGCGGGTCACCTCGTCGTCGGTGAGGAGTCGGCTCATCCCGCCATCATCGACCACGGGCGACCCGCCTGGCACCTCAGGGGAGCCTCACCGGGTCAGAACCCCCCGGCGCCGCCTTGGTTCTCGGTGTGCTTGGCCATCGCCTGGGCCTCGGCGAGGGAGGCCGGCCCGATGGCGTCGCCGTCGTCCGACCCGTGCCACTCCTGGGTCGTCGCGGTGGCGGTCACCTCGTGCCGCTCGATCTCGCCGCGGGCGATCTGCTCGGCGAAGTGGCAGGCCACGCGGTGGCTCGCCGGCACGCCGTCGACCTCGACGACCCGCAGCTGCGGGCGCTCGTCGTCGCAGCGGGTCTCCTGGCGCCACGGGCAGCGGGTGTGGAAGCGGCATCCGGTCGGCGGGTTGGACGGCGAGGGCAGGTCGCCGACGAGGAGGATCTGCTCGCGGGCGTCCTCGGCCCGCGGGTCGGGCAGCGGGACCGCGGACAGCAGCGCTCGCGTGTACGGGTGCAGCGGCGTCGCGTACAGGTCGTCCGCGGCGGCCTCCTCGACGAGGCCACCGAGGTACATGACCCCGATCCGGTCGCTGATGTGGCGCACCACCGCGAGGTCGTGGGCGATGACGAGGTAGGTGAGGTCGAACTCGTCCTGGAGCTCCTCGAGGAGGTTGATGACCTGCGCCTGCACCGAGACGTCGAGGGCGGAGACCGGCTCGTCGGCGACGATGAGCTTGGGCTCGACGGCCAGCGCCCGGGCGATGCCGATGCGCTGGCGCTGCCCGCCGGAGAACTCGTGTGGGTACTTCTTGAGCGCCGCGGCGGGCAGGCCGACGGCGGAGAGCAGCTCGCGCAGCCGCCGCCCGGTCGCCTGCTCGTCCTTGGCCAGGCCGTGCGCCTTCATCCCCTCGACGAGCAGGGACTCCACGGACTGGCGGGGGTCGAGGCTGCTCATCGGGTCCTGGAAGACCATCTGGAAGTCCTTGCGCCGGCGGCGCAGCTCCTCGCCCCGCAGCGAGGCCACGTCGGTGCCGTCGACGAGGACCGAGCCGTCGGTCGGCGGCTCGAGGTTGAGGATCGCCTTGCCGAGGGTCGACTTGCCGCACCCCGACTCGCCGACGAGCCCGTAGGTCTCGCCGCGGCGGATCTGCAGGTCGACGCCGTCGACCGCGTACACGTGGCCGATGACCTTGTCGAAGACGACGCCGCGCTTGATCGGGAAGTGCACCTCGACGCCACGGGCGTCGACGAGCAGGTCGCGCTCGTCGGAGGTCGCGTCCGGCGTCACGGGTTCGGTGGTCGTCGTCATCGGGTCACCTCGACGGGGTTGAAGCAGCGCAGGGCCCGGCCGTCGGACTCCTCGAGCGGCGGGGTCTGCTGGCGGCACACGTCGACGGGCTGGGAGCACCGGGGGGCGAAGGCGCAGGCGCTCGTCCACGGGAGGTTGTCCGAGACCGAGCCCGGGATGGGGGTGAGCGGCGCGCGCTCCGCGTCGAGGCGGGGGATCGAGGCGAGCAGCCCGGTCGTGTACGGGTGGCGCGGTGACTCGAAGAGCTCGTGGCGCCGGCCGCGCTCGACGATCCGGCCGCCGTAGAGGACGTTGACCTCGTCGCACAGCCCCGCGACGACGCCGAGGTCGTGGGTGATCATCACGAGCGCGGTCCCGGTGTCCTGGACCAGCTCCTTGAGCAGGGCGAGGATCTGGGCCTGGATGGTCACGTCGAGCGCCGTCGTCGGCTCGTCGGCGATGAGCAGCCGCGGTGCGCAGGCCAGGGCCATCGCGATGAGGGCCCGCTGCCGCATCCCGCCCGACATCTGGTGCGGGTAGTCCTTGAGCCGGCGGTCGGGGTCGGGGATGCCGACCCGCTGGAGCAGGTCGCGGGCGACCGGGGTGGCCGCCTTGCGGGACATCCCGCGGTGGCGCTCCAGGACCTCGGTGACCTGCAGCCCGACCGGGACGACCGGGTTGAGCGAGGAGAGGGGGTCCTGGAAGATCATCGCGATGTCGCGGCCGCGCCGGTCGCGCATCTCGGACGCGGGGAGCCTCAGCAGGTCGGTGCCCTCGAACATCGCCGAGCCCTCGACGGTGTTGCCGCGCTCGGGCAGCAGGCCCATGATCGCGAGCGAGGTGACCGACTTGCCGCACCCGGACTCGCCGACGAGGCCGACGGTCTGCCCGGGGCGCACGTCGAAGCTCACGCCGTCGACGGCGGTGAACGGCTCCTCGCCCTGCCGGGTGAAGGTCACCCGCAGGTCGCGCACGGACAGCAGCGGCTCCTCGCCGTGCGAGGACGGGCGGGGTGTGGTCGCGGTGGCGGTCATCGGCCGCTCACCTCCTGCTCTTGGGGTCGAGCGCCTCGCGCAGCGACTCGCCCATGAGGGTGAAGCCGAGGGCGACGACGATGATGCACACCGCCGGGTAGATCGCGAGGTGCGGGTAGTCGTAGATGTACTGCTGCGCGCGCCCGAGCATCTGGCCCCACTCCGGCTGGCGGTCGTCGGGGTTGCCGAGGCCGAGGAAGGACAGCGCGGCGGCGTCGATGATCGAGGTCGCGAGGACGAGGGTCGACTGGACGATGACCGGCCCGAGCGAGTTCGGGACCATGTGCCGGAAGACGATCGCCCGCTGGTTCACCCCGAGGGCGCGCGCCGCGAGGACGTGGTCGCTCGAACGCTGGGAGAGCATCGAGCCGCGCAGCAGCCGCGCGAAGATCGGCACCTGGACGGCGGCCACCGCGATGATGACGGTGAGCTGGCTGGGCCGCGCGGCGATCGCGGCGATGGAGAACGCGAGGAGCAGCGACGGGATCGAGAGGAGCACGTCGACCACCCGCATGACGAGCGCGTCGACCCAGCCGCCGAACGCCCCGGCGAGGATGCCGAGGACGAGCCCACCGGTCAGGCCGAACACGGTGGCGACGACGCCGACGATGAGCGTCTGCTGGCTGCCGACGAGCAGCCTCGAGAGCAGGTCGCGGCCGATGTCGTCGCCGCCGAGGGGGAAGCCCGGCTGCGGCCCCGGCACCGGGTTGGACTGAGTGCGCACCTGGCTGATGAGAGGGTTGTCGGCCGGGTCGTGGGGGGCGAGGAACGGGGAGATCAGTGCCAGCACGACGAAGACGAGGGTGATCCCCAGGCCGATGAGGAAGACCGGGTTGCGGCGCAGGCGCTGCCAGGCGCTGGCGATGAGCGAGACGCCGGGCTTCTCGTCGACGCTGCCCGCCTCGAGCAGGGCGGTGCCCGTCGCGCCCCCGGTCGAGGCGGCGAGGGAGTCGATGCGGTCCTTGCGCCGGTTCATCGGGTTGCTCGGGCTCATCGGGTCCTCACCCTCGGGTCGATGATCGCGTAGGAGATGTCGACGAGCAGGTTGATGACGACGTAGGTGCCGGCCGCGGCGAGGATGAGTACCTGGAGCACGGCGTAGTCGCGGCGCTCGAAGGCGACGGCGAGGGCGTTGCCGATGCCGCCCCAGTTGAACACCTTCTCGGTGAGGACGGCCCCGGCGAGGAGGCCGCCGGTCTGCAGGCCGATCGTCGTCACGACCGGCAGCAGGGCGTTGCGCAGGACGTGGCGCCCGCGCACGACCCGGGCGGTCAGGCCCTTGGACTCGGCGGTGCGCACGTAGTCCTCGCCGAGCACCTCCAGCACCGACGCCCGGGTGATCCGGTAGATCACGGCGAACGGGATGGTCGCCAGGGCGACCGACGGCAGCACGAGGTGCTTGAGGGCGCTCGCCGAGCAGTCGAACTCGCGGGTCAGCAGCCCGTCGAGGACGAAGAAGTTCGTCACCCGCGTGCAGCCGAGGTTGTCCTGGCGGCCCGAGACCGGGAAGACGTGGTGCTCGACGGCCAGCTGGTACTTGAGGATGAAGGCGAGGAAGAACACCGGCACCGCGACGCCGATGAGCGAGACGACGACCAGGGAGCTGTCGAGGGGGGAGTTCGCCCGCCGGGCGGAGACGTACCCGAGCGGGATCGCGACGACGACGGCGATGACGAGCGCGGCCACGCTCAGCTCGATCGTCGCGGGGAAGCGGCTGAGGAAGATCTGGAAGGCGTCCGACCCCGGCAGCACGCCGGTGGAGACCCCGAAGTCGCCGTGGGCGGCCCGGCCGAGGAACTTCAGGTACTGCACCCAGACCGGCTGGTCGAGGCCGAAGGCCTTGCTCAGGGCGGCCCGGGTCTCGGGGGTGGCGCGCTCGCCGAGGATCGCCGAGACCGTCCCGCCGGGGAGCGAGCGCAGCCAGAGGAAGACCAGGAGCGACAGGACGAACACCACCCCGACCATCTGGAGGAGACGTCTGATGATGAATCTCGCCAACGGGGGCTCCTGGTCTCGGGCTGGACGACGGTGGCCGCCTCGAACCTAGCGGTTCGAGGCGGCCACCGACCCTATACGGATGTGCGCGCGGGGTGTGGCCCGCGTGTGGTCACTTGCCGACGGTGACGGTGTCGAACGTCTCCGCCGTCAGCGGGCTGGCGACCAGGCCCTCCACCTTGCCGCTCGTGACGAGCGCCGGCGGGGAGTGGCTGATCGGCAGGCCGGGGAGGTACTCCTCGGCGATCCGCTTGTTGATGTCCTGGTACGCCGTGTCGCGAGCGGACTCGTCGACGATGGCGTCGGCCTTCTTGAGGTCGTCCGAGAGCGTCTTGCCCCACGGCATGACGCTCGTGTGGAAGTCGTTCTGCTTGAGGTTGCTGAAGAAGGTCCCGAGGAAGTTGTCCGCGGCGTTGTAGTCACCGGTCCAGCCGAGCAGCCACGCGTCGTAGTTGCCGTTGTTCACGTCGTCGAGGTAGCCGCCGTTCCACGGCTTGCTCACCGCCTGGACCTTGATGCCGACCGCCTCGAGGTCCTTGACGAACGCCGCGTGGATCTTCTGGGGGTCCGGCATGTACGGCCGCGACACCTCGGTCGGGAAGGCGAACTGGAGGGTCATGCCCTCGGCGCCGGCTTCCTTGAGGAGCTGCTTGGCCTTCTCCGGGTCGTACGGGTAGGGCTGCAGCTCCTTGTTGTAGCCGGAGACCGCCTCGGGCATGAACTGCGAGGCCACCGTCGCGCCCTCGGGCAGCTGGCTCTTGACCATCTGCTCGCGGTTGAGCGCGTACATGAGCGCCTGGCGGACCTTGAGGTCCTTGAGCTTCGGGTTGTGCTCGGGGTTCAGGCCCATGTAGAGCACGTTGAACGCGGGGCGGACCTCGACCTTGTTGCCGGCGTCCTTGAGGCCCTTCCAGTCGACCGGGTTGGGCAGGTCGTAGCCGTCGATCGAGCCGGCCTGCAGCTCCTGACGGCGGGTGCTCTCGTCGGGGATGATCTTGAAGACGATCGTCTTGGTCTTCGGCTTGTCGCCGTAGTAGGTGTCGTTGGCCACGAGGGTGACCGTCTTGTTGGCCTCGTCGTACTTCTGGAGCTTGTACGGGCCGATGCCCACCGGGTTCATCGCGTAGGCGGGGTAGGTGAAGCCGTCACCCTGGGCCTTGACGTTGTTCGCGTCGCCGTCCTTGAGCGCCTTGGGCGACTGCATCGAGAACGAGTCGAGCGAGAGGATGGTCGGGAAGCTCGAGGTGGTGCGGGTGATGTTGATGACCGCGGTGCTGTCGTCCTTGGCCTCGCACGACTTGTAGAGCGAGTTGGACGGGTCGTCCTTGAACGAGCCGAAGAAGTAGGTCCAGTACTCGGCGGCCTGCTGGCCGGCGCCCTTCTGGTCGAACATCCGCTCCATGTTGTAGCAGACGGCCTCGGCGTTGAACGGCTCCCCGTCGCTGAACTTCACGCCCTGACGGAGCTTGAAGGTCCAGCTGAGTCCGTCCTGGGACGGCTCCCAGCTCTCGGCGAGCTCGGGCTGGATGTCGGCGGTGCCGGGCTTGACGCCGAGCAGGCCGGAGTGGATCTGCCGGGTGACCCGGAAGGTCTCGCCGTCCGTGGCGTACAGCGGGTCGAACAGCTTGGGAGCGCCGGCGGCGCCGAAGGTGAAGGTGTCCTTCACGTCGCTGCTGCCGCCGCCCGTGCCCCCGGAGTCGCGCTCCGACTGGGCGCACGCCGTCATGCTCAGGGCGGCCACCGTCAGGAGGACGAGGGGCGCCGTGCGCTGGAGTGTCATCAGTGTGAACCTCGCTTGGATGTGCGATCACTCGGCCGCCCGGGTCGGGCGGACGAGGTCCCGCGCAGGGACCGGTCATCCGGCCCGTCCGCGGTTGCACGGGACCCTAGCCAGCAAATCCGCTCGGGGGAACGCTCCGCCACCAGTGGTTACCCAAGTGAGACCGAACCCCGGCCGCAGACCTTCCGGCACCGCGGGCCTGCGCCGATACACCCGATTCGGTGACGCGCGCAATCCCTGAGAGACTGGTGGGCATGTCTGTCTCCCGCCGCGACGACCTCCGTAACGTCGCCATCGTCGCGCACGTCGACCACGGAAAGACCACCCTCGTCGACAAGATGCTCTGGCAGTCCGGAGCCTTCGGCGAGCACGACCACATCGCCGAGCGGGCGATGGACAGCGGTGACCTCGAGCGCGAGAAGGGCATCACGATCCTCGCGAAGAACACCGCCGTGCGCTACGCCGGCAAGGCGGCGGTCGACGCCGGCATCACCGGCGGGATGACGATCAACATCATCGACACCCCCGGCCACGCCGACTTCGGCGGCGAGGTCGAGCGTGGCCTGTCGATGGTCGACGGCGTCGTCCTCCTCGTCGACGCGAGCGAGGGCCCGCTCCCGCAGACCCGCTTCGTCCTCCGCAAGGCGCTCGCGGCGCAGATGCCCGTCGTCCTGTGCATCAACAAGGTCGACCGCCCCGACGCCCGGATCGCCGAGGTCGTCGACGAGGTCTACGAGCTCTTCATGGACCTGCTCGTCGACGCCGAGCACCACCAGGACCAGCTCGACTTCCCGGTCGTCTACGCCTCGGCCAAGGCGGGCATCGCCTCGCTGACCCGCCCGGCCGACGGCGGCCTGCCCGACGGCGACGACCTCGAGCCGCTGTTCCGGACGATCATCGAGACCATCCCGGCGCCGTCCTACGACTCCGACGCGCCCCTCCAGGCCCACGTGACCAACCTCGACGCCTCGAACTTCCTCGGCCGGCTCGCCCTGCTGCGCGTGCACAACGGCACGATCCGCAAGGGCCAGCAGGTCGCGTGGTGCCGCCGCGACGGCTCGATCACGCCGGTGAAGATCACCGAGCTGCTCATGACCGAGGCCCTCGAGCGCCGTCCGGCCGACTCGGCGGGGCCCGGCGACATCATCGCCGTCGCCGGCATCCCCGAGATCACCATCGGCGAGACGCTGGCCGACCTCGAGGACCCCCGCCCGCTGCCGCTCATCACCGTCGACGAGCCGGCCATCTCGATGACCATCGGCATCAACACCAGCCCGATGGCCGGCCGGGTCAAGGGCGCCAAGGTCACCGCCCGCCTCGTCAAGGACCGCCTCGACCGCGAGCTGGTCGGCAACGTCTCGATGCGGGTCCTGCCCACCGAGCGCCCCGACGCCTGGGAGGTCCAGGGTCGCGGCGAGCTGGCGCTGGCCATCCTCGTCGAGCAGATGCGGCGCGAGGGCTACGAGCTGACCGTCGGCAAGCCGGTCGTCGTGACCCGCGAGGTCGACGGCAAGGTCCACGAGCCGATGGAGCGCGTCACCATCGACACCCCCGAGGAGTACCTCGGCGCCATCACCCAGCTGCTCGCGGCCCGCAAGGGCCGGATGGAGCAGATGACCAACCACGGCACCGGCTGGGTCCGGATGGAGTACCTCGTGCCGTCGCGCGGGCTCATCGGCTTCCGCACCCAGTTCCTCACCGACACCCGCGGCACCGGCATCGCGAACCACGTCTTCGAGGGCTACGAGCCCTGGCAGGGCGAGATCTCGACCCGGATCAGCGGCTCGCTCGTCGCCGACCGCTCCGGGCCCGCCACCGCCTACGCGATGGCCAACCTCCAGGAGCGCGGCACCCTCTTCATCGCGCCCACGACCGAGGTCTACGAGGGGATGATCGTCGGCGAGAACTCCCGGGTCGACGACATGGACGTCAACATCACCAAGGAGAAGAAGCTCACCAACGTGCGCTCCGCCGGCGCCGACGTGCTCGAGCGGCTCGCCCCCCCGCGGGCCCTCTCCCTCGAGCAGTCCCTCGAGTTCTGCCGCGAGGACGAGTGCGTCGAGGTGACCCCGGAGGCGGTGCGCATCCGCAAGGTGGAGCTCGACCAGACCCTGCGCGCCCGCGCCGCGGCCCGCGCCAGGAGGAGCTGACCGCGAGGCATGACGAGCAGGAGAGAGCGCAGGGCCGAGCAGGCCACCCAGACCCGAGCCGGGCGTCGCCGGGCGACCCGCCGGCGACGGCCGGGGCGGCTCGTCCTCGCGGTCGCGCTCACCGTCGTCGTGGCGGTCGTCGTCGGGGGCGTGGTCCTCGCTAGGCAGCGCACCACGCAGGCCACCCCGGACACCCTGCCCACGTCGGCCGTCGGCGACCGCGTCGACACCCGCGGGGGCGTCGTCAACGCCCTGTCGCTCGGTCCCGTCCCCTCCTGGGACCCCCAGCGGATCGGGTCGCGCGCCGACATGGCCTTCGCCGGGCGGGTCTTCGCGCGCACCCTCACGGCCTACGCGCCGAGCACCGACCCCAAGGCCCAGAGCCGCCTCGTCGGCGACCTCGCGACCGACACCGGCACCCCGAACCAGGACCTCACCTCGTGGACCTTCACCCTCCGCGACGGCGTCACCTGGCAGGACGGCAGCCCGGTGACCTGCGAGGACGTGGCCTACGGCATCTCGCGCACCTTCGCGACCAAGGACATCACGGGGGGCCCCAGCGACGCCCTCGCGGTGCTCGCCGTGCCGCGAGGCGCCGACGGCACGAGCACCTACGGCGGCCCGTGGGCCACCGGCGCCGCGGCCAGGACGGCCCAGGCGGCCTACGACAAGGCGGTCTCCTGCGACGGGCAGAAGATCACCTTCACGCTGAGCACCCCGGTCGGCGACTTCGCCGAGATGCTCACCCAGCCGGCGTTCGGGCCGGTCAAGAAGTCGGTCGACCGCGGCAAGGACGGAACCTACGACGTCTTCAGTGCCGGGCCCTACATGCTCCGCGGGGCGTGGGAGCCCGGGCGCGGCGGCACCTTCGTGCGCAACCCGCACTGGTCCGCGGCGAGCGACCCGGTGCGCAAGGCCTACCCCGACGAGATCCGCTACCAGGAGGGCCTCGACACCGAGGCCGTCGCGCAGCAGGTGATGGCCGACAACGCCGCCGGCCGGGTCTCGGTCGCGCTCGGGTCGGCGCCGCCGGCCATCCAGCAGCACATCACCGCGGTCCAGAGCCTCGACGAGCGCTCGGTCAACCCGCTCACCGGGGTCGTCGACTACCTCGTGCCGAACGTCCGCAGCGCCGTGTTCAAGGACGAGAAGGTGCGCCTGGCGCTCGCCGCCGCGACCAACCGCGACGCCTACGTCACGGCGATCGGTGGGGACACCGCTGCCGAGCCGTCGCTGTCGCTGCTGCCGCAGGCGCTCCCCGCGGCGCACGACGACGACCCGGTGGGGGTCGGGTTCCGCGGGGACGTCGCGAAGGCCAAGGCGCTGCTCGCCGAGGCGGGGGTGGCCACCCCGGTCAAGTTCACCGTCGCCTACCGCTCGGACACCACCTCCGACAAGGCGATGGCGGCGCTCGTCGCCGGCTGGCGCCAGGCCGGGTTCGAGCCGACGACGAAGCCGGTCACCGACGACTACTTCGCGACGATCTCCACCCCGGCCGCGGCCAAGGACGTCGACGTCTTCTGGTCGAACTGGGCGCCGGGCTGGGCCTCGGGCTCGACGGTGCTGCCACCGCTGTTCGACAGCACCATCAACCTCACCGCCGCCGGCCCGGGCCGCGACTACGGCTACTTCAGCGACAAGCAGCTCGACGAGCAGATGGCCAAGACCTCCTCGGTCGCCGACCGCCGCGCGCGCGAGCGCGGGTGGGCCGACGTCGACCGACGGCTGCTCCAGCAGGGGGCGTACATCGGCCTCGCCGAGCGCCGGGCGCTCTACGTCGCCGGGACCGACGTGCGCAACCTCTCCGCGAACGCCGTCCTCGGGGGTGTGGTCGAGTTCGCCGACATCGCGGTCGTCCCGTGAGGTCCCTCCTCGACGGCGTGGCCGTCGGCGACCGCCCGGCCCGGCTGCTCCTCGTCCACGCGCACCCCGACGACGAGCTGCTGACGACCGGCGTGGCCATCGCCCACCACGTCGCGCGCGGTGACGAGGTCCACGTCCTCACCTGCACGCTCGGCGAGGAGGGCGAGGTCATCCCACCCGAGCTGGCTCACCTCGAGGGCGACGGTCCCGCCCTCGCCGCCCACCGCCGACGGGAGCTCGCCGCGGCGGCCGCCGTCGTCGGCAGCACCCAGCACCTGCTGACCGACGCCTCCGGCGAGGGCTTCCGCGACTCGGGGATGGCCGGCTCGCCGGCGTCGCGGCACCCGCGGGCCTGGTCGGGGGTGCCGCTCGAGGTCGCCGCGGCGGCGGTCGAGCGGGTGGTCCGGTCCGTGCGGCCCGACGTCGTCGTCAGCTACGACGCCGGCGGCGGCTACGGCCACCCGGACCACGTGCGCACGCACGAGGCCACGCGGGCCGCGGTCGCCTCCCTCGGCGGGTCCCTCCCGCTCTACGGCACCCTCACCCCGCTCGGCTGGGCGGAGGAGGACCGGGCCTGGCTCACCGCCCACGTCCCCACCGACGCCGGCTGGGTCGTCCCGGACCCGGTGAGCGACTACGCGGCCAACGTCGTCCCGGACGAGGTCGTGACGCACGCCGTCGTCGACCCCTCGGTCGTCGGGCTCCAGCAGCGCGCCCTGCGCGAGCACGCGACCCAGGTCGTCGTCGGCGACGGCTGGTACGCCCTGTCCAACCACCACGTCTTCCGGCTCGCGGGCCGGGAGGGGTACGCCCGGCTCGAGCCGGGTACCGGTCGTCCCGTCCCGGGAGGAGCAGCGTGAGCGAGGTCGACGCGGCGGTCTTCCGCCAGGCGATGGGCCGACTGGCCGCGGGCGTCAGCGTGCTGACGACCTTCCACGAGGGGCACGACCACGCGATGACCGCGGACACCGTCACCTCGGTCTCCCTCGACCCGCTCCTCGTCCTGGTCTGCGTCGAGACCGAGAGCCGCTTCCACGACGCCGTGCTCGGCGCGGGTGTCTGGGGGGTCAGCGTGCTCGCCGCCGACCAGCGCCCGCTCTCGGACTGGTTCGCCACCCGGGGCCGGCCGCTGCACGGCCAGCTCGACCGCGCCGCCTTCCACCGCGGCCCGGCCACAGGAGTCGCGCTGCTGGACGGGACGTTGATGCGCCTGGAGTGTCGGACGAGCGCGACCCACCCCGCGGGGGACCATGTGATCGTGGTCGGCGAGGTCCTCGGGATCGAGGTCCCCGACTCCGTGGGCCACGCGCTCGTCCACTACCGCGGCAGCTACGGGAGCCTCGCATGACCCAGGACCTGCTCGACCACTCCGGGTGGGAGGAGCCGTCCTGGGAGGAGCCCGCCCCGGGCCCGCGCCGCTGGCCCCTCCACCTGCTCGGCCTGCTCGTCCTCCTCGGGGCGCTCTACGTGGGGGCCGCAGCCTGGGCCGCCGACCGCGTGCCGCGCGGCACGACGGTCGCCGGCGTCGACATCGGCGGGCAGAGCCCCCCCCCCGCCCGCCCCCCCCCCCCCCCCGCCCCCGCCCCCCCCCCCGCCCCCCCGCCCCCCCCCGCCCGCCCCCCCCCCCCCCGGGGCCGCGGGGGGGGGCGGCGGCACGGGGGATGT
>OEIU01001168.1_pt1 | contig 18353 bp, 18 predicted proteins | sample 1539221 | NCBI WGS metagenome assembly OEIU01 (sample SAMN03792071, study PRJEB22550) | activated sludge metagenome | feature: wastewater treatment plant; material: activated sludge; isolation source: Wastewater treatment plant of a petroleum refinery complex | place: Argentina: Zarate | collected...
CCTTGGTGAAGATGCCGCCGCCGAGACGCGCGAAGATCGAGATCAGCGAGGCGCCGAAGCCGAGCGCGACGAGCGCGTCGATGACGGTGCGGTCCTTGCCGCCGACCGTGTAGCCCATCTTCAGCAGGATCATGTAGTAGCCCGCGACGCCCAGCAGCGCGAGGCCCGCGACCAGCATGCCGGTGACCGCGCCCGCCTTGAACGAGATGTCGAGGCCCTTGGCCAGCGATTCGGAGGCCGCCTGCGCCGTGCGCACGTTGGCGCGCACCGAGACGTTCATGCCGATGAAGCCCGCCGCGCCCGACAGGATCGCGCCGATCAGGAAGCCGACCGCCACGGGCCAGGACAGGAGAAGGCCGAGCGCCACGAAGATGACGACGCCGACGATGGCGATGGTCGTGTACTGGCGATTGAGATAGGCCTGCGCGCCTTCGGCGATCGCGGCCGCGATCTCCTGCATGCGGGCGTTGCCGGTGCTCGCCGACATGAGCTGCGAGATCGTCATGATCCCGTAGACGACGGATAGAAGTCCGCCAAGAATGATGAGCCAGAGTGTCATTTGTCCGCCTGTTGTGTTTTTCGGCTAGAAGCCGCGCATCAACCTCCCGACGGCCCGGCCGGCCGCAGTTGCGGCGCTTTCTGCCAGAAATGAATTATGGCCGCAATGCGTCGTCAGGATAGTTTTAACGGTTCTCACCTCTCCCCTGCGCCGCCGGGCGCCTCGGCCAGCGATTGCGCCGGCCGCAGCGCCAGCCAGACCAGCGAAACCAGCGCGATCGCCGCCAGCGGGAAGACGACGAGATTGACGAGGCTCCAGCCGCCCTGCGCCAGCATCTGGCCCGACGCGAAGGAGCCGACCGCGATCGTGCCGAAAATGACGAAATCGTTGAACGACTGAACCTTCGTGCGCTCCTCCGGCCGGTGCGAGGCCACGACCATCGCCGAGGCGCCGATGAAGCCGAAATTCCAACCCAGCCCGAGCAAAATCAACCCGATCCAGAAATGGCCGACCGTCAGCCCCGCAAGGTCGACGGCGGCGGCGGCGACCTCGAGCCCCAGCCCGAGAGCGACGATTCGCGGCGCGCCGAAGCGCACGATCAACGGCCCCGTGAAGAAGCTCGGCGCATACATGCCGAGAATGTGCCACTGCAGCCCGAGGTTGGACTGCGTCAGCGACAGGCCGCAGAGTTTCATCGCGAGCGGCGCCGCCGTCATCACCAGATTCATCAACCCGTAGGACACCGTGCCGCAGATGACGGCCACAATGAACTGCGGGCGGGACACGATCTCGCCGAGCGGCCTGCCGCCGCCGGCCGAAACCGCGGCGGGCGGCGCGGCCTTCACGCTCGAAAGCACGCCCATCGCCAGAACCGCGACGCCCGCCTGCGCCAGATAGGTCGCCGCGAACAGGTGTTGCGGCCAGATGTTCATCGTATGCTCGACCAGTTGCGGCCCGATCACGGCGGCCACGACGCCGCCCGTCATCACCCAGGCGATCAGCTTGGGCTGGAGCCGCGGGCTCGCCCCGTCCGCCGCCGCGAAACGGTAGGATTGCGAGGCTGCGGCGTAGGCGCCGCCGAAGACGGCCGAGAGGCAGAGCAGCGGAAACGACCAAATGAAGCTCGCGGCCGCCGCCAGCAAGCCCGTGAGCACGCCGAGGAAGGCGCCGACGAGAAAGGCGGCCCTGCGGCCGCGGCTGCGCGCGATCCAGCCGATCGGCAGCGTGCCGAGCGCGAGCCCGACGGCATAGCAGGAGAGCGGAACCGTCGCGAAACCCGGATTGGGCGACATGGCCGCGCCGAGAACCGATTCGGTGGCGAAAATGACGGCGGCGTTGCCGCCCGCCAGCGCCGAGGCCACCGCCAGCCGCACGGCGAGTCGCTTGCCGGCCCTGTCGCGCTCCTCCTGCGCGACTTTTCCGCCCGCAGACTCCATTGCTCCGCCTCCCGCTTGCCGTTGCGGGCACCCTAAAGACGGCCGCGCGCGACACAATCAGAAATGGCTGTAGGAGCCGCGTGCGAAGGACATGGGGGCCCCGCGCTCGTCGCGGAACGTCGGAGCGCCCGGCCCGGCGACGACGATTCCGATGCGCGCGACGGCGACGCCGGCGGCCTTCGCATCCGCCTCGAAGGCCCCGCGCCGGTCCTGCGGCACGCTGGCGAGAATCTCGTAGTCGTCGCCGCCGGTCAGGGCGGCTTCGAGCAGGCGCGGCTCGGCGGCGATCGCGGCGCGCGCGGCCGCGGACAGGGGAATGCGCGCGATCTCCACCTCTGCGCTGACTCCCGACACGCGCAGCATTTTCGCGAGATCGCCGACGAGCCCGTCCGACACGTCCATCGCGCCCGAGGCGTGCTCCCGCAGCGCCGCCGCCAGGCCGAGGCGCGGTTGCGGGACAAGGTAGCGGTCGAGAAGGAAGGCGGCGCCGGACGCCGGGCCGTCAGGCTCGCTGCGGGCCTGCAGGCCCGCGGTCCGGACCCGCAGCCCCAGCGCCGCGTCGCCGATCGCGCCGGAGACGTAGAGCGCGTCGCCCGCCCGCGCCCCGTCGCGCGGGACCATGCGCCCCGCCGGCGCGGACCCCAGCGCCGTGATCGACAGCGTCAGCGGCCCCGGCGTCGAAATGGTGTCGCCGCCGAGCAGCGGACAGGCGAAGACGGCGGCGTCTTCGCCGAGCGACCTGGCGAAGGCCTCCAGCCAGTCCGGCTTCCAGTCGCGCGGCAGCGCCAGCGTCAGCAGGAAGCCGAGCGGCGTCGCGCCCTTGGCGGCGAGGTCGGACAGATTCACCCGCAGCGCCTTCTTCGCGATCGTCTCCGGCGGGTCGTCGACGAAGAAATGCACGCCCGCGACCAGCCCGTCGACCGTCAGCACGATCTCGCAACCGGACGGCGGCGCGATCCGCGCGGCGTCGTCGCGCAGACCGAGCCCGCCTTCGCCCGCGAGCGGGGCGAAATAACGGGCGATGAGATCGTCTTCGGTCAGCCTGGCGGACATGGGCGGACCCTACACGGGCCGCCCCGCCCTGTCCCGTTCAGTACGGCCGGAGGCAAACCGGGTTGCCGTAATAGTCGTAGCCCCAGCGCGCGCAGCCGCCGCCGTAGCCATAGCCCGGCTGCGGCGCCGTGGCCGCGCCGACGATGGCGCCGGAAGCCGCGCCGATCGCCGCGCCTGCGACGGTAGGTCCTGCCCGGCCGCCTGACACCGCCGCGCCGACGATGGCGCCGCCCGCGCCGCCGAGCGCCGCGCCGCCGAGCGCGCGTTCGCCGGGGCTGTAGCAGCCGGCCAGAGACACGGCGATTCCAAGCGCCGCGAAAATCTTGAGAGAAGCGTTCATGCGTGGCCCTTTCGCTCCCGAGGGCTGCGCCGTGCGGCGTGACGCCCTCCATCCGATGCAGAATATCGCAAAACGATCCAGGCGCCCCACGCCGTCGCGCGTCGGGATGAGATCGAGGTTAATGCGAACGAACGGCCGCCGGGCCGGCCGCGCTACCGCGCGAACTCCCCCGCGCGCGTCTTGCGCGCCAGCGCGTCGAGCACGGCGTTGATCATGCCGGCCTCGTCGCGCTCGAAGAAGGCGCCGGCGATATCGACATATTCCGACACGATCACGCGGGCCGGCACGTCGGCGCGCCTGCGCAATTCGTAATCGCCCGCGCGAAGAATGGCGCGCATGACGGCTTCGATGCGCTTCAGCGGCCAGCCTTCCGACAGGGTCGTGTCCACCTCGCGGTCGATGGCGATCTGGTCGGCGAGCACGCCTTCGAGAATATTGCGGAAGTAGGCGATTTCGGCGGGCTTGTATTCCGCGCCCTCGATCTCGCGGCCGATCCAGTGGGATTCGAATTCCGCGAAAATGTCGGCGATGCCCTTGCCGGTCACATCCATCTGGTAGAGCGCCTGCACGGCGGCGAGCCGCGCGGCGGAGCGGTTTTCGCCCTTCGACATGTCAGTCGTTCCCGCGCTGCGACAGGCGGAATAGCGCGAGCGCCGCGCGCGCGGCGTCGCCGCCCTTGTCGCCCTGGCGCGGATCGGCGCGCACGATCGCCTGATCCTCGTTCTCGACGGTGAGGATTCCATTGCCGATGGGCATGGGCAGCGACACGGAAATGTCCATCAGCGCGCGCGAAGACTCGCCCGCCACGATCTCGAAATGATAGGTCTCGCCGCGGATGACGCAGCCGAGCGCGATCGCGCCCGCATAGGGCTCGCGCGAAACATCGCTGGCGATGACGATGGCGGCGGGAATCTCCAGCGCGCCCGGCACGTTGACGATCTCCCAGGTCGCGCCGGCTTTCCTCAGCGCGGCGATCGCGCCCTCCAGCAGCATGGCGCCGATGGAATCGTAGTAGCGCGCCTCCACGATGAGGAATTTCGCGCCGCCGACCGGCGTCTCGTCCTGATGTTTCGCGCGCTGCGGCTCGGCCATGGGATCCTCGAAAAGTCGAGGCGCTTCAATAGAGGCGGAGCGTGGCCGAGGCAAGGCGCGCAGTAGTTGCGACATTGCTCCACTCCCCCTTGCGAGGAGGGGCTGGGGTGGGGGTCGACTGGGTTCAATCTCGCAAGATTTTTCCACCGGCTCCCCCACCCTGTCCTCCCCGCAAGGGGGAGGGAGGAGATCCGTGGTCGAAGTCTCTAGAACCGCCCGCCCGAATTATAGCGGTTCACCAGTTCGTTGTAGTCGCGCATCAATCGCGGCGGCGAGCCTTCGATCATCCAGCCCGCGCCCTGCTGCGACAGCATCATGCGCTCGCCGGAACTGTAGGGAACGCGATCGCGCACCCGGCGCATCAGGCCCTTGGCGGTCGCGAGATAGGACTTCGCCGCGCTCACGTAGGTCGATCCGATCCTGTCGGGACCAGGCGTCGCGTCCTTGTGTTCCTCGGCATAGGCCTCCAGCGCCTTCACGGAGGCCTCGTAGCTCCCGATCAGCTCCTGCACCTTCGCCAGATCCATCTTCGCGGGATCGCCATTGCCCTCGACCCGGTTGAGCGCCTTGGCCTTCAGCATCGTGTCCATGATGCGCCAGCGCGCTTTCCTGCCTTCACGCTTCTCGACGTCCGCCAGCTCCTCCATCTGCGAGACGTCGTTGAGCTTCTGCACGACGCCGCGCAGCTCCTTGTCGGCGGAGGCGAAGGCCGCCCAGACGGCCATCAGCCTCGGATGCATGGCCTTGCCCTTGGCCATCCTGTCGTCCTTGTAGTTTTCTTGACTGTAATAATCGTCGGCTTCCTTCAGCAGCGGCTCGAGCGCGCCGACGGCGGCGGCGTAGGCGGCGCCCGCCTTTTCCAGCTCCTCGTTCTTCGGCGCCATCTCGGCGGCCTTCTCGACGTTCTTCCGGCAGTCGGAGGTGTCGTAGATCGTGTAGAGCCCGTAGATGATGCGCTCTTTGCCGGTCGGGCCGCTCTCCTTCGACCAGCTGAGATAGCGGTCGCGCGAGGAATAGGAGCGTTCCGAGAGACGGTTGATGCAGCCGATATAGGGCTGCAGTTTCGGCCCGATCGGCGCCGGCTTGTCCTGCGCCTGCGCAGGAACGCCGACGCACAGCGCAAGGCCGCCGAGGATGGTCGCGCGCAGAAATCCCGTCATGGCCCCTCCGGAGGACGTCGCTGGAGGAGGTTAGGACGGCGTCCGCCAGCCGCCTGTGCTCCAGCGCACAGCCGCGCGCTTCATCGCGACTCGATCAGCCGCGCCGCATAGCGCGCCATCAGGTCGACCTCGATATTGAGCGGATCGCCTTCGCCGCGGTCGCCCCACGTCGTCACGGCGAGCGTGTGCGGAATGAGCAGGATGGTGAAGCGGTCGCCGCTTACCTCGTTCACCGTCAGCGACGTGCCGTCCAGAGCGACCGATCCCTTGGCGGCGACGAATTTCGCGAGGTCGCGCGGCGCCTCGATTTCGAAATGCGCCATGCCGTCGAAATCGCGGCGCGACACGATGCGCGCGACGCCGTCGACATGGCCGGTGACGATATGCCCGCCGAGCTCGTCGCCGATCTTCAGCGACCGTTCGAGATTGATGCGCCGGCCCGGCGTCCACAGGCCGACGGTCGTCTTCGCCAGCGTCTCGGCGGCGGCGTCGACCTCGTACCAGTCGCGCACGCCGTCGCTGCCCGTGCCGACCACGGTCATGCATACGCCGGAGCACGCGATCGAAGCGCCGAGCGCGATCGTCGTCAGGTCGTAGGCGCAGGCGATGCGCAGGCGGCGCAGTTCGCCGCGCGGCTCGACGGAAAGAATTTCGCCGACGTCGGTGACGAGGCCCGTGAACATCTACAAAATCCTTTCAGTCACCGAGCGCCTGAGGCTTATGACGCAAGTGGATAAGTCTCGTTGTAAATGTCGCGAAGGAGCCGGCCGCCGTAGCTCCAGTAGGGGCCGGGAGCGACGCTATAGTCCAGATTGAGGAGCTTTCGGGTGGCCGCCGTCAAAGACATTTCGTCTTCGCCGAGACGAACTTTCCGCGGGCCCGCCACCACGACTTCGGAACCGCCGTCAGTGAAAGTCAATCGCGAACCCACCGGAATGCCCATTTCGACGAAATTCAGGTTTGGTCGCCTCGCCGCAAACTGCGCGCCAGCTTCGATCTCTTGCTCGGCGATTTGCGTTGGAGCGGCATCGAGTTCCATCGTCGCATCCTCGACGTGCAGGAGCTTGAGGATCGCAATCGCCTGATCTGCCTCGATGGAGAAAAATTCGCGCTTCGGATTCACCCGATTTGGCGAGAAGGCGCGATGAAGCGCGCGCTCGACCTCATCAGCGTTCGGGACGCGGCAAGCAAATTCGAGTTTGAACGGAAACGGAACCCCGGTCGCATAGAGCTGCGCAATGCGCGACGCGGCGTCCTCGGACGCAGTCCACCCGATCTTCACGAGCCCCGGCATTGCGGGATTGGAAAGCACATAAACCACCGAATACGCAGACATCGGAAAAGCCCAGCCAGAAAAATCAGCTTACAATACTCTCTCGTAGCGCCGCATGCGATCCGGCCCGAGCTTCGTATCCTCGACGAGCGTGTAGCGCGCGGGATCGGCGAGGATCGCGCGCGCCTCGCTCGACAGGGCCTGCGTCCCGCGCCCGTGCGGCCTGGGCGCGGTGAAGATGACGACCTCGTCGGCGAGCCCCTGCGCGATCAGCGCGGCGCCGATACGCGGTCCGCCCTCGCTGAACACGCGCGTGATCCCGCGCCGCGCGAGCGCGGTCAGCGCATCCTTCAGATCGATGCGGCCGTCGCCGCCGACCGCGACCGGCGCAATCTCCACGCCCGCTTCGCGCAGGATTTTCGCGCGACCGGCGTCGGCCTTCGCATCGCTCAGGACGAGCGCCGGCGTCTCGCGCGCCGACGTGGCGAGCCGCGAGCGCGGCGACAGCGCGAGCTTCGCGTCGAGCGCCACGCGCAGGGGTCTGCGCCCCTCCAGCCCCGGCGCGCGCACCGTCATCAAGGGATCGTCCGCCTGGGCCGTGCCGATGCCGACCATGATGGCGTCGTGCATCGCGCGCAGCGTATGCGTGCGCGCGTTGGCCGGCGCGGAGGTGATGGTCAGGCGCGGATCGTGCTCGTCGCCCGCGGCGTAGCCGTCGAGCGTCTCGGCCAGTTTCAGTGTCACCATCGGCCGGTTTTCGCGCACGCGCAGCACATGGCCGAGAGTCACGCGCAGCGCCTCTTCGCCCAGCACGCCGACGACGACCTCGACGCCTGCCTTGCGCAAAATCTCGTGGCCCTGCCCCGCGACGCGCTTGTCGGGATCTTCCAGCGCGGAAACGACGCGCGAGATTCCGGCCGCGACGATGGCGTCGGCGCAGGGCGGCGTCTTGCCGTGATGGCTGCACGGCTCCAGCGTAACATACATGGTCGCGCCCCGCGCCAGTGCGCCCGCCGCATCCAGCGCCACGCGCTCGGCATGCGGGCGCCCGCCATCCTGCGTCCAGCCCTGCCCGACGATCACGTCGTCGCGCACGACCAGCGCGCCGACAGCGGGATTCTCGGCCGTGCGGCCGAGCCCCCGCCGCGCGAGCGCCAGCGCGGCGCGCATGTAGTCGGCGTCGGACCGCGGGGGTGAGGGAGATTTCCAAAAGTCGGGAGTCATGCAACGCGCCTCCCCTTCTCCCGCGGAGCGGGAGAAGGTGTCATGCGAAGCATGACGGATGAGGGACGCGCCGCTGCCCGAACGCCCGTCGCAATCGCAGCGCCCTCACCCCAGACCGAAGTCGGCAACTTCAAGGGAAGTCGGCTGCCGCCGACTTCCCGGCGCCGACTTCGTGTCGACCCCGCTGCGCGGGGCCACCCTCTCCCGGACGCAAATCGGGTATTCCCGATTTGCGCATCAATGCCGAAGTCGGCAAAAGCCGACTTCGGTGCGGGAGAAGGATTGCACACACTTATATTGCTCATCCCTTCGGCGCCTTCGCTTTCGGCTTGGGCTCGTCTTCGACGGACAGCTCGTCGATCAGCGCGCCGAAATCGGCGGCCTCGCGGAAATCGCGATAGACCGAGGCGAAACGGACGTAAGCGACGTCGTCGAGCGATTTCAGCCCCTGCATCACCAGTTCGCCGATCCGCGCGCTCGGGATTTCGGCCTCGCCCTCGCTTTCGAGCTGGCGCACCACTCCGTTGACCATGCGCTCGACGCGCTCGGGATCGACGGGCCGCTTGCGCAGCGCCACCGACAGCGAGCGCATCAGCTTCTCGCGCTCGAACGGCACGCGGCGGCCGGACTTCTTGACAATGATGAGGTCCCGCAACTGCACCCGCTCGAAGGTCGTGAAGCGGCCGCCGCAATCCGGGCAGACGCGCCGGCGCCGGATCGCGGCGGAATCGTCCGTCGGGCGGGAATCCTTCACCTGCGTATCGAGGGAGCCGCAATAGGGGCAGCGCATGACAGCCTCTTCAGTCGAGATCAGGATAGGAACTTGTTGCGAGTTACGCAACAAGAAACGCAAAAACGCGCGCCGGAGGTTCCGGCGCACGTTTCGTAAATCGCAACAAACCGATTCGGGGGCGCAGCCGGCCGGTTCAATATATCGGGAAGCGCTTGGTCAGCTCCGTGACCTTCTCGCGCACCGCCGCCTCGACCGCCGCATTGCCGCCCTCGCCGTTGGCCGCAAGCCCGTCCAGCACTTCGACGATCAGCTCGCCGACCTTCTTGAACTCCGCGACGCCGAAGCCGCGCGAGGTCGCCGCCGGCGTGCCGAGGCGGATTCCCGAGGTCACGAAGGGCGATTGCGGATCGAACGGCACGCCGTTCTTGTTGCAGGTGATGTGGGCGCGCCCGAGCGCGGCCTCCGCCGCCTTTCCGGTCAGCTTCTTCGGCTGGAGATCGACCAGCATCAGGTGATTGTCCGTGCCGCCGGTGACGATGTCGCAGCCGCCGGCCTTCACCGCGGCGGCGAGCGCGCGGGCGTTCTCGACGACGGCGTGGGCGTAGAGCTTGAATTCCGGCCGCAGCGCCTCCTGGAAGGCCACCGCCTTGGCGGCGATGACATGCATCAGCGGGCCGCCCTGCAGGCCGGGGAACACCGCCGAATTGATCTTCTTGGCGATGTCCTCGTCGTTGGTCAGCACCATGCCGCCGCGCGGGCCGCGCAGCGACTTGTGCGTGGTGGTGGTGACGACATGGGCGTGCGGCAGCGGCGAGGGATGCGCGCCGCCGGCGACGAGCCCCGCAATATGCGCCATGTCGACCATCAGATAGGCGCCGACGTCATCGGCGATCTCGCGGAAGCGCGCCCAGTCCCACACGCGCGAATAGGCCGTGCCGCCGGCGATGATCAGCTTCGGGCGGACGCGCCGCGCCGTCTCGGCGATCTCGTCCATGTCGAGCTGCTGGTTGTCCTTGCGCACCCCGTAGGAAGCGACCTTGAACCACTTGCCGGACATGTTGACGGGCGAACCGTGGGTGAGATGGCCGCCGGAATTGAGGTCGAGGCCCATGAACGTGTCGCCGGGCTGCAGCAGGGCCAGGAACACGGCCTGGTTCATCTGGCTGCCGGAATTCGGCTGCACATTGGCGAACTTGCAGTCGAACAGGCGGCAGGCGCGCTCGATCGCGAGCTTTTCGGCGATGTCGACATACTGGCAGCCGCCGTAATAGCGCTTGCCCGGATAGCCTTCCGCGTATTTGTTGGTCATGATCGAGCCCTGCGCCTCGAGGACGGCGCGGGACACGATGTTTTCGGAGGCGATCAACTCGATTTCTTCACGCTGGCGACCCAGTTCGAGGTCGATCGCCCTGGCGATCTCCGGATCGACGTCGGCCAGCGACGCGGAGAAGAAGGAATTGGACTTGGGCGCGTGCATTTCGGCGGCGTTGTTGCTCATGGGCGACCCTTCCTGACGCTGGGGTCTGACCGACCCGGAAACCGGAAAACCCCTTTCCCCGCCCCGGGAGGGACGGCGGAATCGGCTGCCGGCTGAAGCGAAGGGCGGCGTTTAGCATGGTCGGCGCGCCGGGGGAAGGCGCGCGCCGGCTGTCGCGGCAATCGCGGCGTTTCACCGAAAATAGCAAAATTTGCTAATTTTTGTGCTCCGACCCATATTGGCGGGACGGAGGCGATCCATGAACATGAACGTGTCCCTGACCGACGAACTCGCGCAATTCGTCCGCGAAAAAGTGGAGACCGGTCGCTACGCCTCTTCCAGCGAGGTCGTTCGTGAAGCGTTGCGCCTCCTCGAAAAGCAGGACGCCGAGGAGGCCGAAAGGCTGAAATGGCTCCAGCAGGCGTGGAGCGAAGGAGTCGAGAGCGACAAGTTCGCGCCCCTTGATCGCGCAGGCGTCAGGGAGGCAGGTCGCCGCCGGCTCGCCTCCAAAGGCTGAGGCTTGCCCGCCGTCCTCTATTCCGAGGCCGCACGCGCGGATATCGAACTTATCTGGGCGCAGGTCGCGGCGACGAACGGCGAGACGGTCGCCGAGCGGGTCATCGACCGGATCGAACGCCGCGCCGCCTCTCTCGTCGACTATCCACTGCTTGGCCCGGCGCGGCCGGACATTGCCGACGGCGCGCGCTCTCTTCTCGTTGAGCGTTGGCTCATTCTGTATCGCGTCGTCGCGAAAGCAATCGAAATCGTCCGCGTCGTCGATGGCGCTCGAGACTTGCGGAAGCCCGGATAGACTGGCGATGGAACTCGGCCGCCACGGCGCCGTTGTGCGTCGGGCAGGCGTGCGCGCGTGGGGAGCAGAGAATGGCAGAATCCGTCAGAACTTTCTGGAGGGGCTACCTCCGCCTCGCTCTCGTCGCCATTCCCGTGCGCCTCGTCTCCGCCGAGAAAGCCGCCGCCACGCCGCGCTTTCACCAGATCGACCGCAAGTCGAAGCAGCGCATCCGCTACATCAAGTCCGTGGTCGCCAAGGGCGCGGCGCCGAAGGCCGTGCCCAAGGAAGACATCGTGATGGGCTACGAGATCGAGCCGGGCAATTTCGTCCTCATGGAGCCCGACGAGCTCGACGCCGTGAAGCTCGAGACCCGCCACACGATCGAGCTGACGCAATTCGTCGAAATGTGCGAGATCGACCCGCTCTATTTCGAGCGCCCCTACTACATCCTGCCCGACGGCGACGTGGCCGAGGAAGGCTATGTCGTCATCCGCGACGCGCTGAAGGCCTCGAGGAAGGCGGCCATCGGCCAGCTCACCCTGCGCGGCCGCGAAAATCTCGTGGCCCTCTACCCCGGTGGCAAGGGGCTCGTGCTCGACACGCTGCGCTACGAGGAGGAGGTGAAGGACGCGGACAGCGTCTTCAGCGACCTCGGCCGGATCAAGCCGCGCGCCGACATGCTGAAGATGGCGGAAGAGCTGATCAGGAGCCGCGCCGCGCCTTTCGATCCCGCGCAATACAAGAACCATTACGCCGAGGCCCTGCGCGATCTCGTCAAGCAGAAGCTCTCCTCCGGCGGCTCGATCCCGGTCGAGGACGAGCGCGAACCCGGCGGGGGCAAGGTCATCGACTTCATGGAGGCGCTGAAGCGGTCGCTGAAGGGCGACGGCGAAGCGCCGAAGACGGCCCCTGCCCGCGCGCCGAAGCGCGGAACGGCGGCGGCGAAAGCGGCGACGAAGGCGAAAGCCAAACCCGCGCCGAAAAAGAAGCGCGCCTGACATGGCGCGGCGCGCTTCGTCCAGGGGATCGCTCGCGACCTATCGCGCAAAGCGCGATTTCGCCCGGACGCCGGAGCCGTCGGGCGGCGCGCTCCCCGCCGGCCGCCGCCTCATCATCCAGCATCATTTCGCGACGCGCGATCACTACGACCTGCGGCTGGAGGCGGACGGCGTGCTGAAGAGCTGGGCCGTCACACGGGGGCCGTCCGCGAACCCGCACGACAGGCGTCTCGCCGTGCGCACCGAGGATCATCCGCTCGATTACGCGACCTTCGAGGGCCTGATCCCGAAGGGTCAGTATGGCGGCGGCACGGTCATCCTGTGGGAATACACGACCTATACGCCGCTCAACGGCGATCCCGGCGCGGCGATCGACAAGGGCGAGATCAAGTTCCAGGCGCATGGCGCGCGCATGCGCGGCCGCTGGGTTCTCGTGCGCATGAAGCCGCGGCCCGGCGAAAAGCGCGAGAACTGGCTGCTGATCAAGGAGCGCGACGAATTCGCCGAAGACGACGACGGATTGACGACGCGCTTTCCGGATTCGGTTTCGAGCGCGCGGTCGCGGAGGGAGATCGAGGAAGGAAAGGCGGCGCGCTTGTCATCCCCCTCCCCCCTTGTGGGGGAGGGAAGGGGTGGGGGGTCGGGAAATCTCGCGAGCGCGCGCGACCCCCTCCCCCAACCCCTCCCCCAACCCCTCCCCACAAGGGGGAGGGGAGCAACAACCCTCCCCGCCTTCGTCCCCCCGCAGCTCTGCAGCCAGGTCGAGTCGCCGCCCGCGGGCGGCGACTGGCTCTACGAGATGAAATACGACGGCTACCGCCTGCAACTCGCCGTCGCGGGCGGCGACGCGCGGCTGTTCACGCGCTCGGGCCTCGACTGGACACCCAAATTCGGCGCGGTCGCGGCCGATGCGGCGCGCCTTCCGTGCAGGAGCGCGCTCATCGACGGCGAGGCTGTCGTCCTGAACGGCAGGGGGCTCTCCGATTTTCCCGGCCTCGTCGCCGCGCTGGAAGAGCAGCGATCCGCCGACATCATGCTCATGGCCTTCGATCTGCTTTTCCTCGACGGAAAGGACCTGCGCGCCGCGCCCTTGCACGCGCGCAAGAAGAGGCTCGCCGCGCTCCTGGCGAAAGCGCCTGCGCACAACATCCGCTTTGCTGCGCATCTGGAAAACGGCGGCAAGGCGGTGTTCGATTCCGCCGTGGCCGCGGGCGCGGAAGGCGTCATCGCCAAGAGCCGCAGCGCGCCCTATCGCTCCGGCCGGACGCAGACGTGGCTCAAGATCAAGGGCTATCCGCGCACCGACGCGCTCATCGTCGCCTACAAGCCCTCCACTAGGCATCAGCTCTTCGCCTCGCTGCACGCCGCGCTCGAGGAAGGCGACGAGCTTCGCTATATCGGTGGGATCGGCACGGGTTTCAGCGATGCGGCGCGCAAGACGATTTTCGCGAAGCTGAAGGCGAACGCCGCCAGCGGGCCGCCGGAAAACCTGCGCGGCGACGTTCCGCACGGCCTGAAATTTCTCGCCCCGCCGCTGCGCGCCGAGATACGCTTCGGCGGCTGGACGGGATCGGGCCGTCTGCGACAAGCCCGCTTTCTCGCGCTCCGGGAGGACTTGCCCGTGCCGAAGACCAGGCCAAAATCCGCCGGCGCCGATCCGGCGCAGCCGGCGAGCGAACAGAACACAAAGCCGCTCGCGATCACCCACCCCGACCGCGTGGTCTATCCGGACAACGGCGTCACGAAGGGCGAGATCGCCGATTATTACGCCGCCGTCGGCGACCGCCTTCTCCGCCATTTGCAGGATCGTCCGGTGAGCATCGTGCGCGCGCCGGACTCGATCGCCGAGACGTTCTTCCAGCGTCATCCGCTGAAGGGCATGTCGCGCGGAATTATCCAGATTCCGCAACAGGGCGAGGAATCCTACATGGCGCTCGACGGCGCGCTCGGCCTGCGCACGGCGGCGCAATTCGGCGCGATCGAGCTGCACGGCTGGATGAGCCGCCTCGACAGGATCGACAATCCCGACCGCATGGTCTTCGATCTCGATCCGGACGAGGCCACGCCCTTCGCCGAGGTGAAGCAGGCCGCCCGCGACATCGCGCGGCATCTCGACGACATCGGCCTGAAATCATGGCCGCTGGTTTCGGGCGGCAAGGGTATCCATGTCGTCATCCCGCTCGACCGCTCGCTCGCCTTCGAGCAGACGGAAATCTTCGCGGAAGGATTCGCCCGGGGGCTCGCGGAGCAGGAGCCGGCGCGCTTCGTCGCGACCATGAGCAAGGCGCGGCGCAAGGGAAAGATTTTCGTCGACTGGCTGCGCAACAAGAAGACCGCGACCGCCATCCTGCCATGGTCGCTGCGCGCGCGAAAAGGCGCGACGGTCGCCACGCCGCTGACATGGGAGACGCTGGGCCGCGTGAAATCGGCCGCCGCCTACAACATCAGGACGGCGCCGAAACGCGAAGACCCCTGGGACGATTTTTTCGCGACGAAGCAAACGATCCCGAAGGCGGCGCTGGACTTCATGAAGAAGCGGCGGTGATCTCGCTTTGTGAGCTTACCCACTTACCGGAAACCGGAGCGCAGGTGGATCATGTCGAGCCGGCATTGCGCCGGCTCGGGGGGATCGCACGATGAAGAAGCCGAAAATCGTTTCGCGCCGCAAGGCCTCGCTCGCCGACGTGGCCTCGGCGGTGCTGAATCGCACGATCACCAAGGACCAGATGAAGGACTGGTTCGAGATCGATCCCCAGACGTCGAAGGCCTTCTCGCCGGTCTTCAAGATCAACTACCGCAATGTCGATGTCGGCGGTCTCGAGAAGACCGCGTACGCCGCCGGCCATACGCTGGCCGTCGAGGCGCAGAGCGCCGTGCAGAAGAACCAGCATGCGCTCGGCGCGCCGCAGTTTCACGCCTACCCGATCATCGCGGAAGGCGATTCGTGGTTCTCGCATCCGCGGAACACGACCGTGATCGACGTCCTGCAACAGCAGGGCTACGACATCGTCAACATCGCCAAGGCCGGCGACACGATCGAGAACATGGTGGGGCGTCCGACCTATCTCGGCGACCTCGCGCGCAAGACCGTGAAGACCTTTCTCTTCTCGGGCGGCGGCAACGACATTCTCGGCAATCTCGAAGAGGTCATCGAACTCTACGACATCGCGCATCCCGATCCCTCGGACGCGCTCTGGTATATCCGGCCGCAATTCGACGAGGATCTCGCCGTGGTGAAGAGCTATTACCAGCTCCTGCTGACGCAGATCCGCTCCGCCTCGCCCGACACCATTCTCGTCGTGCACGGCTACGCCTATGCGCAGGCGCAGGCGCATGGCGTCTTCATCGGCGACAAATTCGAGCAGCGCGGCTTCGATCTTCTCAACGCGCGCCAGAACGCGCTGGCGCAGGCGATCATCAGGATCATGATCGACCGCTTCAATTCCTTCCTGAAGAGCTTCGCCAATTCGAGCAATGTCGAATATGTCGATTTCCGTCCGGTGATCGGCAAGTCCAACTGGTACGACGAACTTCATCCCGACGGCGCGACCGCCAAACGGATGGCGAAGCTCTACGCGCCCCACCTGCCCGCGAAGATCGACGCAAAACCCGCGCGAAAGGTCGCGTGACGCAGCGCGCAGGACAGGCGCAACGAAAAAGGCCCGCGCTTGCGCCGCGGGCCTTCGATTTAGGAAGCTGAGAAGCCGACGCCTCGATCACTCCTCGTCGTCGTTCATCGGCTGCAGGCGCTCGCCGCCGCCGTTGTTCGTCGCGCGCACGGGCTGGACCTGCGGCTGCGGCGCCGAACCGCCGTGGCCGTCGCCCGCGCCGGCGGGCGCGGCCTGATAGGCGGCGATCGCGCCGAGGCCGTCGCGCTGGTAGATGTCGTCGCGGAACTGCACGATGCCTTCAGGCGTCGCCCAGCCGGTGATGTAGACCCAGTAGACCGGCACCGGCTCGTTTAACCTTTCGTTGGTTTTCTCGCCCGGGGCGATCGCCCGGGTCGTGAGCTCCCGGACCCCGCCGGGGGTCGCCCTTCACAGCCACGCCACGTAGTCGCGCACGTTCTGGATGCGCATGCAGCCGGACGAGACGAAGCGGTAATCGTCGCCGAAAATGCCCTTGGCCGGCGTGTCGTGCATGTAGACGCCATAGGGATTGGCGATGTTGATGCGCACGACGCCGAGCGAGTTAAAGTCGCCGCCGGGGTCCTGACGGAAGCGGTAGTTAACCGCCTCCATCGAGTTCCAGTTGATCTGGCTCGCCTGGACCTCCTGATTGTCCTTGTTGAAGATGCGGATCTTGTTGTCGGACAGGTAGTTCGGGTCGGCCTGCATCTTGGGGATCAGGTCCTTGCGGATGATCGAGGCCGGCACGGTCCAGTAGGGATTGAAATTGATGTCGAGCACGCGCGCCTGCATGACGGGCGACTGGCGATCGATCTTGCCGACGCCGGCGGCGTGATGGGTCATCACCTCGCCGTTCTCGACCGTCTCGACCATCGCCGCCGGAATGTTGGCGGTGACGAAGCGGCGGCCGAGGTTCTGCGCGAAGGAGCGCAGGCGGATGATGTTCGTCTCGAGCTGGCGCAGGCGCACGTCGGCGGGAATGTTCATCGCCGCGTAGGTTTCCTTGCCGACGACGCCGGTCTGACCGAGGCCGTGGCGCGCCTGGAAGCGCTTGACGCCGGCCGAGACGTAGGAATCGAACACCGGCGACATGCCCGCGGTGGAATCGAGATCGCCGGAACGCATCAGGCGCTCGCGCAGCGCGATGACCGCCTGCGAGCGGACGCCGGTCTTGAGCGTCGGCCCGTTGACCTGCTGCCAGCCGCCCTGCTGCACAATCTGCTGGTAGCGCTGGATCGCGGCCTCGGTGGCGGCGAGCGTCTGCGGCGAGAGCAGCGGCGTGGTCGAGCGCGGCACGACGAGGCGGGCGTCCGAATCGAAGCGCTGCGCCCATTCGGCCTGTCCGAAACCGTCGCCCGGGGCGGCGAGAGCCGACGTCGCGCCGAGCGCGGCGGCGAGGCCGAAGGCGGAGACGCCGCTGGCGAAGGCGCGGCGGGACAGCGAAATTCCGGAGGCGGACAGCTTGGAAGTCATTGGCGGCGAAATCCAGATCAGGTTTGAACGCCCTGCCCCGCCGCGGCGGTCGCGCGACGGATAAGTTCAGGACGTTCTATGGGAACCCAGGGGCGACCGAACGCACGGCCGAACCTGTCATCGTCACGGTTAAAAAGGCCCCAACAAGCTGGCGAATTTGTGACTTCGGCCCGCCGATGTGCGCGATGGCGACAGTGTTGCAAATGGGGGACACCAGCCGGGACCGCCGGCCTCCGGCCGGCATATCGGGGCGAGCCGGCCGGAGGCCCGCGCAGACTGCTGAAAAACCCGTGGACCGCCCGCGCGCTTCGAGACGCCTGCTGCGCAGGCTCCTCAAGCGCGAGGGCTAATGCATTGCTTATAATCACGAACCTTCATGGTGAGGAGGCGGCGAAAGCCGCCGTCTCGAACCATGGCCGCGAGAACGACGCTTTGTCATCAATCTGAGCCGGCCGGAGGCCGGCGGTCCCGGATGGAAAACCCAAAGCCCGCCGGACTTGCGTCCGACGGGCTTTCGGGAAGCCTGACTGGTCGAAAGGATCAGAGGCGATAGCGGATCTGGTCGGTCCAGAAGCGCTCCAGACGCACCAGCGCCTGGTTGACCTGCTTGAATTCGTCGCAGGTGATGCCGCCGATCTGCTCGACCGTCATGACATGCTTGTCGTAGAGGCTGGCGACGATGCGATGGACCTCGCGGCCGGTGTCGGTGAGGCTGATGCGCACCGCGCGGCGGTCGACGCGCGAGCGGGCGTGATGGAGATAGCCCATTTCGACCAGCTTCTTGACGTTGTAGGAGACGTTCGAGCCGAGATAATAGCCGCGGGTGCGCAATTCGCCGGCGGTCAATTCCTTGTCGCCGATGTTGTAGAGCAGCAGCGCCTGCACGGAATTGATGTCCGAGCGGCCGCGGCGGTCGAATTCATCCTTGATAACGTCCAGAAGGCGGCGATGGAGACGCTCGACCAGCGTCAGGGCCTCGAGATAGACCGGGCGGACCTCGCTCATGCGTTCCGCGCGGGCGTTGTGATTTTCGGCTTTCGCGACCTGGTTCATGGCTGACCCCTGTTCTGTGCTTCCCCGGGCCGGCGTTTGTCCGGCTTCGTTACGAGCAATTTAGGCGGCGCGAATGAAAACCAGTTTAAGTAACAGGCTGAATCCGGCGTTTACCCCAAG
>OEIU01001169.1_pt1 | contig 18329 bp, 20 predicted proteins | sample 1539221 | NCBI WGS metagenome assembly OEIU01 (sample SAMN03792071, study PRJEB22550) | activated sludge metagenome | feature: wastewater treatment plant; material: activated sludge; isolation source: Wastewater treatment plant of a petroleum refinery complex | place: Argentina: Zarate | collected...
TCAGCGTTCCGTCCACCGAGAAGTGCTCGTCCGACAGCAGCGGCTTGACCTGCGGGTGGTTCAGAAGCCTGGTCATAAACTTCGTGAACACATCGCCGTTCTGCAGCCGCTCCCGGTTCTTGGTGAAGGTGGTCGGGTCCCAGACCGGATCGTCCGGCGACAGCCCCACGAACCAGCGGTACAAGAGATTGTAGTCCAGTTGCTCCATCAACTGACGTTCCGAGCGGATGCCGTAGAACACCTGCAGCAGCAGCGCGCTCAGCAGTTGCCCCGGAGGGATCGAAGGACGTCCCTCGCTGGCGTAGAGCTTCCTAAGGCTGCGGTTCAAATCACTCAAGACATCCCGGACAAGTTCCCGGACCTGCCGCAGCGGATGGTTCGCTGGCACACGCTTATCCGGTGCAATGTACGGAAACAGGCCACCCTGATCGGTAAACCTGCCCCGCATGATCGTCTCCGCCGATTCGAGATGATCAAGTGAATCATCAAGCCAACCCCGTGGCGAGCAGGTTCTTCAGCAGACTGCTAACGCCTTTCCCGCTCAATTCATTTTCGACGTGCCAATTGGAACGATTCGCGGCTGCAAATCTTCGTCTGGCGTGTTGAGCAATGTGTCGAGCGCGTTTCTGAGGTTTGTCGCAGCCGTAACGCTGCATCGCAGCCTTCCGCACGAAACAAACCGGGCGTCCACACTGCCGTCGGAGTGCGGAATTAAAATGCGGGCCGCCAATTCGATTTGAATAACGCCGCCTAGGATACCGTAGCCGGGCGCGAGATCAAAATAGACCATCGGCGCGTCGCTGATGTTTTCATAGACTACCTTGTCGGCTTCGTCTGCGGTATCCGTCACCATGTGGTTTTCGCCGACTTGCTAGGCGCGAAAAGGCCGGTGTTGAACGGAGCCTTGACATCACCATTTGAGAAGGCCTCTGCGCGCTCCGCGGCCGCCTGCGTGCCAAGCCCGCTCGTGAAGTTCGCGAACAGCGAGCCGAGCGGACTGAACTGCGTCGGCGCCGACAGGGCCGACGATCGGGCGAGCGCACCGCGAACCGCGCTGTCGACGTCGCCGGTGCTGGTCAGCGTGTTGATAAGATCCGCGCGGGCGCCTTCGACGGCGTTGCGCGCCTGGTTGCCCTGCGCGAGCGCGGCGTCGGCGATGCCCTGCCGGGCCACGCCGGCCTCTTTCGCCAACTGGCCTTCCTTGTCCGCCCGGATCGAACTGTTGAGCGTGCCGGATCGGGCGAGCGAGAACGCCAATTGCCTGCGCGCGTCGGCGAGCTGGTCCTCAAGCTGCGGTGTCGCAAAGTCTGAATAGGCCTTTTCGCGCCCTTTGTAGAAGTCCTCGGTGAAGCCGCCGAACGTGTTGCCGGCGAGCGGATCGGGTCCGGTATCGACAGGCGGCCCATCGCCCCGGAACCCGGGCGCCGTAGACGTCGGCGCTACATAGGGCGTGCCGTCGAACAGGGAGTTGATCTTGGCCGTGCCGGTTCGGACCTTGTCCTGTCGCGCCTGTTCGTCGGCACGCGCTTGCGCGGCGTTTGCCGTCGCTGCGTCGTCACCCCCGCCTTTTTTTGCCATAGCCTTGCCCTCGGAGTGCTTGAATGTGCTGTTCCCGGCGTTCCCATGCACGCCGGTCGATCTCTTCGCGCAGCGAGATATTGTGCAGATCGTTCCGAAACATGCGGGCGTAGGCGTCGAGATCGGCCAGGGTGTGTTGCCGTCGCTCCGACGATCTTTCGGGGGTCTCAGCCCACACCATCACCTGCCCCGCCAAAGCCTGCATGCCCGCGGCGATCTGCTCGCGCCGGTACGACGTTGGAAGGTGCTCGATCGCCCTTAGCTGCGCGCGAACGACTGCAGTCAGGAGTTCGTCGCGTTGCGCCGCCGATATTGGACAGTGAAGGTGTTTCGCTGCCTCAGATTTTCCTCTGTAGTGGTGCGCCACACTTTCCATCGCGTTCGACAGAGTATACGCGATATCGTCGCCGCGTGCGGCTTGCTCCAAATTGTGCAAAACATAGTCGACGCGCCCGTCGCGGTCTCTTTCCGCTCGAGTCTGCGCCGGTTCGTCTCTTGCCGCCGCCTGCATGTCGCGTTCTCAAAACCGTTAGGTTCTTTGAACGCTACGCGTGCGAACTGCGCGCATATAGAGCCTGAAGTCGGTGGGGTTTGCGCGCAAGGATCAAAAGTTCGGCGCGGGCGAAATTTTGTGTGGGCGTCCGACGACACCTTCGTTTGGCTGCCCAAACCGTCACCCAGGGGTCAGGCTGGCGGCAAACCAGCGGCGAGGCCGCATTGCGTCGTGCGGGTTGCCGTCGCAAGCGTTGTCAGTGGATGGTTGACCAAGACGGTAGTAAGGCTTGTGGCTTCCCCCATCGCAAGGGATGCACTGACCATGCTGACCGAACCTGACATGCAAGCCCGCTACGTCGCGGCAACACTCGCCGTTATCGAAGCCGAGCTGCGCAAAGCTGACATGCGCGCCGTCGACCGAAGCGCCCTTTCCGCTCTCGTTGCCGGCGCCGCCCGGGTAGCAACCCGGCTTGCCGACAATCTGGAACAGCCAGGGCGCCGGGCGTGTCACTCGGTGTCGCGCTCGGCGGCGCCTGAAGCCAGTCATAGCAACGTCGTCGCTTTCCGTCGCTAAGCCCCGAAACCAACCTTGGTAACTGTGTCATTCTGTGCAACGGTCGTTGCATTGAATGACACAGGGGCGATTCTCATGGCCAAAGGCCGCTTCGTTTCTTATTTGCGCGTCTCTACCGCGGGGCAAGGTCGCTCAGGGCTCGGCGTCGAAGCGCAGCGCCAGGCTGTCGAGGCCTACCTCAACGGCGGCAAGTGGGCGCTGGTCGAAGAGTTCGTCGAGATCGAATCGGGCAAGCGCGCCGATCGACCGGAACTCGCAAAGGCTCTGGCGCTCTGCCGCGCGCACCGCGCGGCGCTGGTCGTCGCGAAGGTCGACCGACTGGCTCGATCGCAGGGTTTCCTGTCCCGGATTTTAGAGGCCGGCGTCGATGTTCGCTTCTGCGACCTTCCACAGATCGAAGGCCCAACCGGACGATTCTTGCTGCAGAGCATGATGTCGGTTGCGGAGCTGGAAGCCGGCATGATTTCAGCGCGCACCAAAGCAGCGCTGGCAGCGTCGAAGGTCCGCGGCAAGAAATTAGGCGGGTTTCGCGGGCGGGCTGGAACGGCTGCGGATCTGGCAAAGGCGCGAGCGGCGAGATCATTGGCGGCCGACGCCCAGGCTGATGCGCTCGCGCCCATTCTCGCGCGTATCGATCCGACCGGCGCCGTGTCGCTGCGCACTGTAGCGGCGCAGCTTGGGGCTGAGGGCGTTCCTACACCGAGCGGCCGCGGCGTTTGGACAGCGAAAACCGTTTCCCGATTGCGGGAACGCCTTCAGTTTAATCACTGATGCAGTTCTGAGGTTGCCCCGGTGGTGGCAATTCGCGCAAGCAACCTCGCATTCTCGGCCCTCAATTCGGCGTTGGTAGCCTCAAGCAACGTGACTTTCGCTGACAGCTTGTCGTGTTCGGCTTCAAGCGCCCTCACCTGATCGGCGATGTTTAGCATGATTGTGATCCTTCTCGGTTTTTTAGCCAGGCTTCGGCGGGAAGTGGCGGTCGAGTCCTCGAACGTGAAGGCCCGACCTTACCGCTTCGATGATCTTCAGTATCAGGCGGGCGCCAATTCTCGACTCAAAGCGGCATTGCACCTGTTGCGCAAAGCGGAGTTGGTCGTGTGCAGTGCTATGGCCTCGAGCTCGCTCAATGCGTTGCGAACCTTGCGGGCGCTGGGTGAGCGACGGGCCTCGGTTGCGATTTTCCAGAACATCGTCACTTCAGTTTCAGAGAAAAGACTATTCGACATGGCCTGTAGCTTCCTTTCAACCGCGTTCTAAGCGGTGGTGTCATCCGGGGCTAGAAACGCCAGCTACAGTTGGCTCCCGCACGTCTTTAGGCTCGCGCCTTGGACATTCACGTGAGGACCCCGGATTTGAAGGAATGTTACGCCTGTTGCACGTGGGGTTTCTAAGCCCGTGCGAAAACGCTACGTGGCCGAAAGCGTGTAGGGAACATATTTGTTATCTCACTACACCGAGATACAGGTTCGCAACTTGACATACGCGTCGCGCTCGCTGTTTCATCGACCAATGAGCGACGCGGGCGGTAAGATTCATTTGCCGAAACTAATGCTTGAGGCTGAAGCTGCTGCTCTGTTGCGGCGTTCGAGCGGCCACGTTAAGCGCCTTCGACTTGAACGAAAATTAGGATACATCCCAGGCAAGCCGGTCACGATCGACAAAAAAGATTTAGAAATTTACGTCGCCTGGGCAAAGCGGCGCCGCGTGCTACGCGACAAAAGGCTCATGACGGGCGGGAAAAAGCGAGCCGAGAGCGAATCAGCAACATTCGAATATGTGTCCGCCGGCGCATCGCCCAGGCCATTCGCCCTTATAACGATCGCTGAAGGCGCAATTCGATTTGAGCGCACGGTGCGGCAGATACGATACCTGTGTCTGCACGGACACATTCCGTATATACTGGGGCGGCCGTCGTTGATTGACGTGACGGACCTGGTCGAGCATTTCGAAAAGAAGCGCCTCGCAGTTTTGGCGAAAATTCCACCGATGCCTGGCACGCCCGAATTCGAAGCCGCGGAGAAGCAAAAGGCCGAAAAGCGAGTGTTACATAAGCTGCGAGTAAAAAGGTTACGCCGCGAAGTCGCAAGCATTCTTGCGGAAAGAGGTACACGGTGATTGCCTGGTTGATACTCGTTGGCTCGCTGCTGATCCTGTTGACCCTACCAGCTCGGCTATTCGGCCGGATCTGCGGCGTCGCAACTCAGGCTTTGATCCGTGACCGCAAGCCGCCCCGAGCCCGTCGATATAGTCGGGACGCCAAGAGGTATGCTACGCTGCGCGCGTCCGACTGTGCCGACTCAAAAAAGTACGGGCGAGCGGATCGAGAAGACAAGGGCGTTTTCAAAAGCTTTTGCAAACTTCTATTATTAGGATTTTTATGCGGGCTCTCATTGTCACCCTGCTTCTTTGCGGCGGCGTGATTTGGCTGTCGTCGAGTCGGGTTTATTATTTCGTTTGGGGTGCCAGCGCGGCCAAACTGCCGCAGTATGTGCGGATGGCAGAAGGCGAAACCGAAGCCGGGTGCAAAGCCCTTGTTCGAGACTTCGACCGGGCCTTCCCGAACAGCGGCGTCTACTGCGAGTCAGTACCTCGATGGAGACATTGGTCAAACACAGTGCGAAATCTCGCCTACCAGATCGAAATGTACCGGCTTCAGAAGGCCGCTACTTTAATCGAATAGACCGCCCGTCGGCTTGTTGATTTCGTCCTCTCGAGCTTTTAGCGACGCCTCGGCTTTGCGCAGGGCGGCTTTGACTTCGGCGGGCGTCATTTCCGAAGGGTCTTTATCTCGGTCGCTGGCCTCCTGATTTGCGAAAAAGCCGCCGGCGCGGAACAGCGAGTTCACCGCGGATGCTTTCGCGGCCGCCGTGGCCTTCGGATCTCGACAAATCTTGACCGCCGTCCGGTAGGCGATCAACGCGCCTTCCGTGCGCATTTTGTGGGTGAGCTCGTCGCGCACTTCGGTTTCGTCGAAGTCCGCGTCCAACTCGCCGTCTTCGTCGCTAACATTGATCATGAGAAGATTCCTTCGTCGTCGTTGCCGAGCTTAGGGACGCGGGCTTCCATGACCGCCAGCTTGGCCCGAGCCTTAGTGAGGGCCGCTTCGACCCGGATTGCTTCGGGGTCAAGTGGCCGCTGGGATGGCTCCAGATTGAGTAGGACGCGCGCTTGGGCGTTCTGGTCTGCCCTAACGCGTTCGGCGTTCCTGGCGGCCCCGGCACCAGGTCGGTGCGTCCTGTGCCAAGCGTCATGCCTGACCCGTTCGTCGGGCGTCATGGCGGCCAATCTGGCCGCCCGCTTCTCGGCATACCTTTTCTGGTCGCGAAGCTTTCGATTAAACTTCCGCTCGCCATGCGGTGTGGAAGGGTCGGCGTACTGCGGAACGTGCCAGTATCGGCCGCTCGGCGTCTTCCCGCCGTGTATGTCACACCGGCCGTTCTTCAGCGCCGGCTTTTCGCAAGGCTGTCCGTCCCTCTTCCTTTTGGCACCACAGCGGGGCGCAGCGTTGAACCGTGCGAGATTCGCCCGGCAGGTCTCTTGGGCAATTCGCCGGAACCGAGCCGAGCGCCGCCACGGGCCCAAGCCTGTCGTTGCCCCTCGCCCACGCTTAGCCAACGGCCCACCCCATGACATACACGCCAAAGAGGTATCGCGGAAAAAGCGGCTTGAGGCTGAACCGCGCCTGAGCCCCTTTTTGTATGCCACCGGCTGTTTCGATCAGAGCCGAGACGGCGCAGCGGAAAAAGCGGCTTGCGCGCGCGTGAGATACTGAGAGAAAAGAGGTCTTATAGTAAGAGAGAGAGAAAAAGCACTTGATCTCTTGCGCGCACGCAAGCCGCTTTTTCCGCGATCCGGCCTTTTTGTATGTCACTTTGAGCCCTCAAAGCCTGTTTCGACCTCGTTTTCGAACCCGTGGTCCATCCTGCTCCACTCCTGGCGCTGCTTTCCGGCCTCAATAATCCGCCGTTGCCGCTCGGCGCGGTTCGTCCGTTCCCGGACTGCCCGCTCGTCAAACCGGTCATGCACCATCGGATTGACGCGCCAGCGCGTCGGCCCATCGGCCTGTCGGGCTGCCACAGCGCACCAGTCGGCATTCTCAAGCTCAGCCATTGCCGCCAGGAGTGCGGGCAAGTTCCGCGGCCCTCTCAGGTCTTTGCGGGCGTCGTAGACCGTCTTGCGGGTCAGTTCGGCCAGCGACGCGCCCTTGCTCAGGATGAAGCCGGCGATCTCCCGGGCTTCGTTTACGGCCTCGCTGGCGCCGAAGTATGTCTCATAAAAACGCAGGCTGTGCCGGATGAGCAGAAACCGAGCGAATGATATTGCCCGGCATACCGTCGCCAGGCTGACTTTGTCTTCCGGATCGACCGCACCGGAGTTGCTGAACTCTTCGAGTGCGTGAAATGTCAGGACAAGCCGCGGCAGGAACTTGCCCCACTTCTCGACGTGGCCCCGCCAAGCCGCGGCCGTAGCGGGGATCGATTTGAGCGAAGCGATCCGGCGGTTCATTTCGGCGAGAGCCGCGTAGCCGTCAGCCGACAATTTGATCGGCGGGCAATAGGCATACTCTGCGGACGCCAAACCCTTGATCGTGCGCGCATAGCTTGCGAGCGCTTCCCGATCCGGCGCCTCGTCGATGCCTTGCCGTTCCTTCCCGTCGTGCAGAATGAAGATGAACCGCTGCAGCATGCCGTCGTCGCTCAGATCGCGGACAAGCGTCTTCAGCTTTTCGGGCTGCGTGCCGGCAACAACCCCCATCAGGGCCGTGTCCGCCCGGATCGAGCCGGCGCCGACGCGGTCGACGGTGATTTCCTTGCCTTCGAAGAGCCGCAACACCTGGCTGCGGTCACCGTCGGCGCCTTTCTTGTACGCACCGAGCGAGCCGAACAGACCAAACAGTTCGTCCGGGGCACGAAGCAGGCCGCGCGGGTTGTCCGCGTGAATGCGGACCTGACGTTCCATCGTGACGTCGTCCACGACGCTGCGCCGGACAACCGGTTCGCGGCCGGGATCAGGATTGTCCTTTCCCTTTTTCTTCGCCGCGGCCGCCCAAGCGTCATGCCTGGCCTGGTCGGCCTTGCCGCGTTCACCGTCCAGTCGGCGCAGCGGCTCGATGGCCGCGCTGATGATCGGTGACTTCGCGCTGCCGGGGTCCGCGACGAGGGCCAACCACAGCGCTGAGGGCTCGAGCCAGCCGTCGTCGTGCAGGCGCGGGAAGATCCGGAGCGAACTCCCGACCGCAGATGACGCAACACCGATGGCCGCTGCGGCGGCAAATATGCAGGGTACGCCCTTCCGCCTCGCCTCGCTTCGCGCCCACCGATCGATAACCGGCGGCAACGAGCCTGGCGGCGGGTCCGATAGTTCGGCAGGATCGACGTCGCCAAAGATATCGAGCGGCTCAGAGAACTCGGCAGCCGACGGTGCCAGTGGCGGCGACTCTGCGAAGATGCCGGCGTAACCCGTGGCCGTCACGTGCTCGCGAACGCGGGCAGCATCGTTGACAATCGCAGCACTGACATCGGTGGACGACGTCGCGCCCGTAAAGTCCCACGCGAATTCCAGCTTCGCGAACCAATCGGGGTCGGTCGCGCGGATAGCGGGCAAGAGCCGCTCGTTCCGCTTCAGATCCTCGGCCGACCATCCGGACGGGTCGAATGGGTGTGCCACCCCCGCATCGTCGATATAATCAAGCAGCAGATTTACCTGCAGCGCTTCCAAGGCTCGCCAGTCCAAATCCACCGCAGCCGCCACGGCGCGCCAGGACATCGACCACACGGCGTCGACCGGAAACGCGGGAAAGGCCTTGCCGGCGAGTTGGTGGCACAGCCAGTTCAGCGCTTCCGCTTCTGTCGGCCGCCTTGGCGCCGGCTCGAATTCCCCGATGACCGCAAATTGGGCCTTGCCGCGCCGGCCGTATCGAGGGCATCCGCCGAAAGAGATTTCGCCCGCCTCGATCACACCGAATTCACGTATGAACGAAATGACCGTGTGGGAACGCTCGGTCCCGTGGTCGAAAATGCCGTCCGCGTAGATGCAAAGATCCTCTTCGAGTTCGCGGTCAAGATCAGTAGAGCTGATCCGCCACTCCCGGTCGCCGGTGCCGGCGGTGCACGGAACGACGGACGGCACCCATTCCGCGCGTCGGCGCATGATCTCGCGCGCGACGACCAGATCGGGCTTCATGGCGCCGAGCGCGCGCTTCTGAGGCGGTGCTTTCTTTTCCGTCGCGTAGCCGTGGCGCTGCGCGACCGCGGAGATTTCGTTCATTATCGCGTGAAGCGCATCCGCGGAAATTGTCGGGATGCAGTCGAGCGCAAATTCAGCCAGCGACGATTTCACGCGGATGCCGCTGTCGTGCGTGCCGGCGATGACGATCTGCTGTCCGGACGCCAGAAACTCGACCTTGTGTCTGCGGTCGGACCCCGCTTCAAACAGCGTCACGACCTGCTTTTCAATTCGCGAGTCGAGCCGCACGAAGAACGCGCAGCTTGTCGAATTGGCCCGGCCCCTGATGGGCGTGCCCTTGGCTTCGCAGCCCACCTTCGACGTGATTGTCTTGATGATTTCCGTGATGCAGCGCCGGCCGCGCTTCGCGGCGTCACTCTCGTCGTCCCAGGCGAACTTGATATCGATGTCGAAGGCGCAGACGTCACCGGTCACAAGGCAGAGCCCCGCGCCGGGCCACGTCGACCATTCGAGAACGTCAGTCGGCTTCGGTTCGTATGTCAGCCACGCCGGAAGGCCGAACCACTTCCCCGCCGAGTACGTGCTCGGCAACTTTCCGTCGCTGATCTTTAGGCCGCGGCGGGTGTGCAACTCGACAGCAGGTGGAGCGCACGGCCGCAGATACGGCAAATACCCGCGATCGACCAGCGCCGCGATTTCTTCCGCCAGCGGAGAGACCGGCATCTTGCTGCCCCCCGCCCCCGGCGCTGGAATGTTCATACACAAAGCTTTCTGTTCAAGGCGCGCGCTGTTCCGCACGTGTTGTTCCGCGATCTCCTGAATTTTGCGGACCGCGCTCAGTTCATCGCGCAGTGGCGCCTGGCTGGCTTCGTTGCCGGAGCCTTCCGTGATGACCAGCTTGGCGGCCGGCAAGATCAGGGCCAGATCGTTCAAAAAGTCCGTGAGTTGTTGCGGCGTGACGATCGGGAGTTGATCGAACGGAACGAGCGGAAATGGCCAAGCATAAGCCTTTGACGTCTTCGGATGCGTTCCGGCGAAGACGGCCTGCTTGCCTTCGGACAGAATTTCGACGCGCTCTTTATTGCCGAACTCGAAGCGCGTGTGAGAAAATGGCCCGCTGATGCGAATGAGATAGAGAGTTTCAGGCCAGTTTCCGACTCTTGCTGGCAGCACTGAAAAATGCTTGGCGCAGCACTGCAGAATTTTACCGGCCAGGATCGTGTCGAGCGTATGCGCGTCGATCGCGGCGAGGCCGTTTCCCATCCGGCAGCCAATGCCGGGCTTCATAGGGGTCCACATCTCGAGATCAGCAGGCCGCGTCTCGTGGTGCTGCCAATCCAGGCTATGCCACCTGCCGTCGTCGCCCTTGATGCCGGGGACCTCGCCGCGAGCGTCCTGGCTCGCGGCTTCCGCGTTCGGCGGGGTGATAGGCAGCAAGCGGGGGCCGTAGCCAAGGTGCCAGAACGCTTCGAACGTCGTGGGGTTTAGTTTCGGTGCGGCGTTCATCCGCGCGGCCCGTCGAACGTTGGCCTGAGAAGTCGGCGCCTTGATAGCGCCCATCGGAGATGCTAAATTGCCCATACACAAGCTTTCTGTTCACGGCGCTGTCGGCTGCAACCGGCGGCGCCGTTTCTTATTTCCGACCGCCCTGAACCACCGTGAGCGGCGTGGCTTTGTTCGCTGTGTGGCGAGCCCGGCGCGCCAGCTCGGATTTTGAAACCGGTTCGGCGCCGTCAATCAATTCGATCAAGCTTTCGACGGTAACGAACATCGGGCCGCCGCGAGCCAGGCGGACCGCCCTCAGTACTTCGTCGAAAAGCAGATTGCGGACGGTCCCGACCGAGTAGCCGAGAATTGCCGCCGCCTTGGCGGGGGTCACAAAAACGCAGTCACGCCAACTATTTTCATCAGCCATTTGCATGGTGTGCCCCTCCTATGCTGCGAGACTAGATCCGCGCCGGTAGCGCAAACAGCGGCCAAGATTGGCTCAGTTCATGCTCGCGTCGGGCGTCGGCGGCCTGCCATGTCGGCCCGTTGCACGGCTATCGGCCTTGCGCGTGGCGTTCTTCTCGATCCTGTCCAGCTTTTCGACAGCGTCGAGCAAGTGACAGACTGAGATCAGGCACGTCGCGTCGGTGAAGAACGCTTCCTGGTCGAGTGGCTCGCCGCTCATTTCAATGATGTAAAAGCCAAGAACGTAAACGCATTTGAGCCAGGCCGGGTGTAGAAGCCCGCTGCCGCGCCACCTCTGAAGCAACGCGAACCTGGCCGTTGTTCGCTCTTCGGCCCATTTGACTTGATCGACTGACGGCCGCCGCGTGCGCGCGAATTTTGTGTCGCTGGTCAAGCCGAACATCTGCGCGGTGCGCTTGCGCGCTTCACGCACTTTAAGCCGCCCGACCGACTGGAGCAGCACACATTCGGTGAAGATGATGAAATCGCGCAATGCGGTGTGTTTATTGGGCCGACCATCGGTTCGACACTGCAAAAGCTCGTCGACTAACTCGTCGAAAGCCTGAAGCTGCGATCTATTGTTCTCGATTTCGAAGGTGACCAGGGCGTCTATCGCAGATCGATGGCCGCGGAGCAGGATGTTGCGAGCTTTGAGTCCATCGCGCGCCCACCGGGTTTGCATTTCGCGCGTTCCGGCGTGCGCCACACCTGTAATAGGAAACTCGTCGAGCCGCTTCATAAAGCGGTCGAGATCGATCGTGCCCGCAGGCGCACTGTGCAACGATTTCATTGGATCAGCGCCAATCAACCTTGTAGCGCTGCGCGGGCGGCCGTCTTGCGAGCAGCGCGCGCCTCGCCGCCGCGTGGCTTTGGCGTCCAGTCCTTCGCCGATTCAATAAGTGCTATAAGGCTTTTCGTATCAACGAGCGTGCGGCCGCCCAACTCCCGCAGCTTCAGCTTTCCTTCGTCTGAGAAGCGGTAGAGCGAGGCCGGTGAGACGCCGGCGATCTCGCTGGCGATCTTTAGTTGCAGCATCGGCCGGTCACGCCAAGGCGTGTAACCGGCGAACGAAGCTGAAGGCGATTCAACTGCGGTGGAATTGCGCGCCACTGATAAGCACTCCCTGAAGGTTGCGAAAAACCGTGTCGCTTCAGGCACTCAAGGCGAACATGCAAATCAGGAAAAGCGCGACGGACACATCGTCGCACGAAACGTCTATGTTGTCAATAACATATTGAAATCGTTACCGAAAACTGACATACAAATAGCATACCTAGTTTAGAAATTGCGCTGATTCAAGAGCGCCTTACGGTTCTGTCCGTATTCAACGGGTCAAATCATTCCTATCAATCCCCGTCTGGCTGACCGAGTCTGGACGCTTGGACCCCACCTTAGTCATTGAGCCAAATAGGAAAATTCGCCTTTCTCGCAGCTTGACGGCAATCGACAGTGGGAAAAAATAATTACGAACTTGACAGATTCAGCGTGGAGAATCAGCACCTTACCGCGGAACGCAACTTGACATTAACGATTTATCCTCCTAAATAAGATCCAACATCCCGGCAGTGATCATCGCTGTCGCCAGACGCGGGCCTTGGAAACAGGGCTCGCGTCGTTCATTTTGGAGCCCATGATTCGGGTCTCCTGCTATATCGATGGTTTCAACCTCTACCACTCCATTGACGATATGAACCGCGCCACACGCGGTGCCCTAAACCATTTGAAGTGGCTCGACTTGAAGAAATTGATGGCGGTTTTTACAGACCCTTCCGTCCACCAGATCGACTCCATCAAATATTTTTCGGCCTATGCGACTTGGAAGCCGGATCAGCATGAGCGTCATCAGATTTACGTCAAGGCCCTGCAAAGCATAGGCATCAGCGTCATCTTGGGACAATTCAAAGAAAAAGACATCTATTGCCCTGGCTGCAAATTGATCCATAAGGGGCATGAGGAAAAAGAATCGGACGTAAATATTGCCGTCCAGCTAATCGGCGACGCCTATACGGACAAGTTTGACCAAGCCTTCATTGTGTCGCGCGACTCCGACCTGTCTGGCCCCATTAGATATATTCGACAGCACTTCCCAAAAAAGAAAGTGAAGATAATCGCGCCGCCCCACCGTCGTCACAGCAAGGAACTTTGGGCGCTCGCAAATAGCCAAGCCTCGATCTCACAAATACACCTTGAGCGATGCCAACTCGACCAGACAGTTTCAGACGCTAAAGGAGACAAGGTCTGTACGCGTCCTAACGCTTACGACCCCAAAACATGATTGTTCGCCCGCCGCACCCCTGCTATTCGGCCGCCTGCGCCAATGTCGGCGCGGCGAATGTGATGGCGTGCGGGCGCGCCAGTTCGTCAGACATGTCGGTGATGAAAGCCGAGTAGTGCTTCTCGATCATGGCGACGGATGTGTCGTGCAGGGCGGCGACCAGGCGGACCGGCAGGCCGGCGATCAGCCCCCGTACGGTGCTGGTGTGGCGCAGCGCGTACATGATCGTGTCGTCAGGAACACCGGCCAATTCGATCGTCTTGGCCCAAGGCTTGCGAACCTCGAATGCCACACCCCATACGCGGCGGACGTCCCTCACCCACCGCGGCGGGTTCGCTACGCGTTTGTGCGCCCAACGGGTCAACAGCCGCTCATTGCCGGCACGGCCGTTGACCAGCACGTTGAGGCGAGCCATTGCGTTTGCGTGCACAGGGACCGCGGCGGGCGGGTGCGGCTTACGCTTCCGGCCCTTTCTCGAGCTGGGCACCATGATTCGATTCTTGCCGACCTGAATGTCGGCCACCGTCAGACGGATGATTTGCGAGTAGCGGGCGCCGGTGACGGCCGCGACAAAGACGACATAGCCGAAGTCCTCGTCGACTTCGAAAGCGGCACCTACGATCGCGCCGACCTGTGCTTCGGTTAGAAGTTGTTTCCGAGCTTCGCTGTCGACGGGTTCATTTCGCGTGCCGGCTTTGATCTCGGCGTGAATGTGCCCCGGTATCTCACGACGGTGGCGGCTGGCGGCTGCATTGAACGCCGCGCGCAAATCACCAAGCAGCCGGTTCCGACTTCCTGGCGCGAGCGGCCGCAGATCGACGCCCGTCGCTTTGCTCTTCCGTCTTCCTTTCCCTTTTCTCTTCGGGCGCCGCTGAAGCTGTGCGAGCCATTCCTCGATCGCTTTCTCGGTCAACTTGGCGAAGCGAATCTTTGCAAACTTCCCGTCGATCGGAATATGAGCCAAGAGCGCCGCGACCGACGTTTGCCGGCCGCCTGCGGCTTTCTTTCGCTGCGCCGCGTAGGCCTCGACCACCGATCGGACCGTCGGCACGGCCGCTTCACGCGCGGTTTCCGCGTTGGCCTCGACGATCGCGATCTGCTGCTTGCTCCACTCGAGCGCCGCGGAAACCGCGGCAGGGAAGCTCAGGGAGCCGGCGGGCGGGGTTTCCTCGTCGGCAGCCGCGCCTAACCGCTCTTCCGTTCGTTGGCCGTCGACGACGATCTTCACCACCCAAACGCCGCCCGCAGCGCCCTTCCGGTAGCCGAGCGACACACCGCCGCGCCCGCCGCTAACGCCGTGCCAATACGGGTTCTTCCGCGCCGGCAGCCTGGCGCGCTTCGCCACCGTGTCGATCTCGCGGATCTTGCCGGCGCGCTTTCCGGACGTCTCGATAACGTCGGTCATAGGGCTTCCCACATAAACTTCCCACACAGAGGCGTGTGAGCGTTATGATGCCCGTGAGATCGGAAAGCGAAAAGCCCTTTATTTTAGAACGTCATAGCTCTCACACACATCCGCGAAACCGGGCAAAGAGGGAGTTCAGCCCATTGGTAATGGAGAGGTCGACAGTTCAATCCTGTCTGGCAGCACCACTTATCCCTTTGGCTGCATTGCGCACAAAAGAGGGAAATGGGCAGATATCCGCGCGCATTGCGGGTGGGCGACCGAGATACTCCTGAAACGCGGCATTATCCTAGATGCGCAATCTGCCGCGTGGCCCGCATTTCACAAACCGTGTCCTGCGCGAATTTTCTCTGATCTCCAAAATTCCGGAATCAACTATCGCCAAGAAATAGGTGACTTTCTTTCTGAACCAAAAGCGCCTCTGCTCGGTGGGCAGTTCAGTAATCCAGTAGCCGTTGTCTACCGCCTTGAGAGAATGAAGGATGTGGCTCGATTGGATGTTGGCTTTAACTGTGTAACGTTTGTCGCCATTGAAAATGAAAATCTGAGCAATCGATTTTTGCGCTACCGCAGCGACACCAACTATCTTGACGGTGAAACAGGCTTCATCACTTGAAATTGGAAATTCGGGATGGGACGCAGCCCATACGCCGTTCACCGGGTAAGTAACCGCCCCAGCCGGCAACGAGCCTAGCAGCAGACATGCCAGACCAATGAAGGATGCAAAGTCGGATGCTATCTTGGCAACGTCATCGAAGGCTCTCATGCTTGAACCTCGATTGCTGATGTTAGGTACTTTGAAGTTCGACGAATCCCTCACGCCAGTCAATCTTGACGGCGTTTGCTATCGTCTCACGGGCGCGCGCAAGCTTTGATCGCGCGCGAACAATCCCATCGGAAGCCAACCCGCACGATCTATCTAAGGTTGATTTCAGGATTTATATGCAACACACGCTGTAGCACGACTTCGATAGAACCCGTGCTCGAACAAGTCCGGCCCAGTCGCTCTTGTCAGCGGATATTCTGCGCCCGTGCTGCTCCACCTGAGGGAGCGCTATCATGAAGCTCATGCTGGGAACACATACGAAGCATGTCAATGTAATTATGTACGTCGCTCAACTACTTTTGAGATATTTATAAGTATATAATAGCCAATATAACGTGAATTATTGGTTATTAACCACGCGAAAACGCCACGAATACTTCTGATGGAGCTACCGACGAGTCCCAGCGAAGTTTCTCATTTCTGTTGTCGGCGTGCGGGCTTGGCGTTGTGGTCAGCGAATCGCGGATTGGGCGGCGCGGCGCGATAGAAATCAAAATCGCGTGTACGAAATGCGATCAAACATGCTATAGGGGCAGGATAATTTAGCATTTTGTTAACTTTTTTGGGTGGCGTCGTGAATTACGCCGGCAAATTTGGGCCTGGTCAGGCCGATCCGAATTCCATCGATCATATAGACTTTGATCTGTTCCAACATCGGGGAGATGCGGCTGCCCTCACGGTAACCGACGCTCATCTCCTGTTCTCCGGTAGCTATGAGAGGCATGGCAGAGATCTGATCATCTCCGATCAGACGCAGCATCTTGTCGTACCGAATTACTTCAGCGGCAATAAACGTCCATTGCTGGTCTCACCTGACGGAGCCCCACTGGACGCTGCGATTGTCGATGCCCTGACCGGCCACACCCAGTATGCCCAGGCGGGTGGTGGCGGCGCCGGCAAGGTAGTTGGCAATATCGCGAAGATGACCGGCAGCGCCAGTATCATTCGCAATGGCGTAACCATCGACGTCCAGGTCGGCGATGCCGTCTATCAGAACGACGTATTGCAAACAGGAAGTTCCTCGACAGTCGGCCTGGTGCTGGTCGACGGTACCGCGTTCAATTTGAGCGCAAACGCGCGGTTGATGCTGAACGACCTTACCTTCGATGCAACCAGTACGTCGAACTCATCGTTCATCACGCTTGTGCAGGGTGCCGTGAGTTTCGTCGCCGGCCAGGTTGCAAAAACGGGCGACATGAAGGTGGCGACGCCCGCTGCCGTCATCGGAGTCCGGGGCACGGCGGTCAAACTGGATATCGCGGCAACCGACGGAAGAGTGGATATTTCGGTCATCGATCAGCGCGATGGACAGGTCCACGCGGTCGATGTGTTCAAATGCGTTCCGACAGGCGTGACAGATCCCCAAACCGGCGCGACATGCAGCGCCGGAGACCGGATCGCTACGGTTTCCAGCAATGGGCCATCCCTCTCGGTTACACCCACGACAAACTTCGACGTCAGCATTCAGCAGATCAACAAAACACCTGTTCAGATCGCTCAGGAGTTCAATGCATTCCAGGCGACGATAGAAACGTACAACATCCAAAAACAGATCAATCCAAATCTTCCGCAGCATACCGAAAACACCGGTGGCAACAATGCAAATACCGGGACGAAATATGCAAGTCTCGGCAGTACGCCGCCTGATCCACCCGCCACCGACACCTTTACCGAGGGCAAGGGTCTCGCCGTTAAAATCCTCGTCGCCGATCTGGAAACTCAAGCCGCCGAAACTGTCCCTGCGACAGGCCACGTGGCGACGTCGGTACCTGTTCCGGCAGCGTCAACCTTTCCGAGTACCTCTACCAGCACCGGCGTCGGCGGTCCGGCAACGTTGCCGCTGAATACCGCGGCTCCGCAGGTGACCGCGAAGCTGACCTTCAATACCGGAACGTCAACCGACCTCATCGCCTCAAATAATGCGGCGCTGAGCGGGACTGGACTTGCCAACACCGCGGTGAATTTCACGATCGACGGCAGCCCGGTCGCCACCACTGTGATGGCTGACGCCAATGGAATATGGTCTTTCACACCGGGCGGCCTTGCCGACGGCGCGCATACCATTGTGGCGAGCCAGACCGATCCATTTGGAAACACCGGCGCCGCTTCACTGAGTTTTACGCTCGACACCGCCACACCCAGCGGCGGCACGCCGAACCTGGACGCGTCTGATACCGGCAGTTCGAGCAGCGACAACATTACAGCGGCCACAACGCCGACCTTTGTTGCGCTGTTGAGCCCTTCGGTGGCAGCCGGCGACTCAGTCCAGTTGCTTCTGAATGGTTCTCCTCTCGCGCATCCGGCAAAGCACGTCATTACGGCGGCCGATGTATCGGCGGGACGTGTGAGCCTGACAGTTGCCGCGGGCGACCTCGGAGCCGATGGCAGCAAGGAAGTCACTGCTCAGTTCAGCGATGCGGCCGGCAATAGCTCGATAAGTTCGCCGTTGAGCTTCGTGCTGGATACCACGGCGCCTGTGGTGGCGATCACCAGCGGGGGCGGCCTGACGAACGTGGCGGCTCAAACCATTACCGGCACGGCGGATGTCGCCGACGCCGGTCGTATCGTCACCATCTTCAACGGGGCCATCCCGGTCGGAAGCGCCATCGTTCAAAGCAATGGCAGCTGGACCGGTAGCGTCACGCTTGACAGTGGCAGTAATGCGCTGTCGGCGCAGGTGACCGATCTGGCCGGCAATACGGGCGCCAGCAATACTATTGTCTATACGGTGAACCATGCCCCGGTGGCGACGCCGGTGGCGTTGGCGGCGGGCACCGAGGACACCGCCTACACCATCAGTGCGGCGACCCTGCTGGCCGGCGTCACCGATGTCGACGGCCCGGCGCTGTCGATCACCTCGGTGAGCGTGGCGAGCGGCGGCGGCAGCCTGGTCGACAACGGCAACGGCACCTGGACCTATACCCCGGCGGCCAACTACAACGGCCCGGTCAGCTTCAGCTACACCGCCTCCGACGGCTCGCTGAGTTCGAGCTCGACCGCCAGCCTGACGCTTGCCGCCGTCAACGATGCCCCGGTG
>OEIU01001170.1_pt1 | contig 18327 bp, 17 predicted proteins | sample 1539221 | NCBI WGS metagenome assembly OEIU01 (sample SAMN03792071, study PRJEB22550) | activated sludge metagenome | feature: wastewater treatment plant; material: activated sludge; isolation source: Wastewater treatment plant of a petroleum refinery complex | place: Argentina: Zarate | collected...
GGGGGCGGGCGGCGGGCCCGGCCTCCGGCGGCGGCCCCGGCGACGAGGGGGGCCGGCGCGCTCGCGCCCGAACGCGGCCCGCCCCCGCGCCCGCCATTCTCACCAATCTCGCGACTCCGGTCGGCAATACCTACGCCATGCGCGTCTTCGCGAGCTTCGGCGACGAGACCGTCGCCGCCTTCGCCATCATCGACCGCATCGCGCCCGTCGCCTTCGGCGTGCTGTTCGCGCTCACAGGCTCCATCGGCCCGATCATCGGCCAGAACTACGGCGCGGGCCTCTACGGCCGCATCCGCCGCGCCATGTTCGACTGTTTCGCCGTCTCGGGCGTCTACGTGCTCGTCGTCTGGTTCCTGCTCTGGCTCGCCGGCCCGTTCATCGCCTCGATTTTCGGAGCCGAAGGCGCGACGCGCGATCTCGTGCTGTTCTTCTGCGCCGTCGGCTCGGCGGCATGGCTCGCGCTCGCCGGCCTGTTCGTCGCCAACACCGCCTTCAACAATCTCGGCTTCCCGCTTCTGGCGACGATCTTCAACTGGGGCCGCGCGACGCTCGGCACCATCCCCTTCGTCACCTATGGCGCGCACCGCTGGGGGCCGGAGGGCGGCTATGCCGGCGTCATCGCCGGCGCGGCGCTGTTCGGGACGGCCGCCGTGCTGACATGTTTCTACGTCACCGCGCAACTTGCCAAACGCGGCCCGCCGAAAGTCTGATTGTCAGTGGATCACGCGCGCGCGCGTGAACAGCAGGCGATCGGCCGATTTGACCCGGATTTCGAGCACGCGGTCCTGCCGCTCGACCAGCAGCGGGATCTCGACGCCCGCCGGGCCCTGCGCCCAGACGCGCCGCCAGACCTCGCCGAGCGAAGCGGGCTTTTCGCCGGCAACCGCCACCAGCATGTCGCCCATTTCGACGCCCGCCTGTTCGGCGGGTCCGTCGTCGGCGACGCCTGCGATCACGATGCGCTCGCCGATCTCGGTCGCGTAGATGCCGAGCCAGGGCCGCGGCGGCTTGTTCGGCCGGCCGTATTTCACGAGATCGTCGAGCGTCGGCGGCAGCAGGTTGATCGGGATCGCCATGTTGAGGCTCTGGGTCGCCTTGCCGTCGCCGGCTTCGACCTGCAGCGAAGCGACGCCGGCCAGGCGCCCCAGTTCGTCGATGACTGCAGCCCCACCCCAGAAGGGATGCGCCGGCGCGGTCATGATGGCGTCGGATATCCAGTATTCCCAATAGCCGGCGAATTGCTGACGGCCGACGCAATAGGCCGACAGCGTCGCCTCGCGCCCGCCCGAGCCGGCGATGATCAGGGAATCGCCGGGCGCCACCTCGCCGCTCGCGCCGATCGGCAGAACCGGAAGATCGAGCGACGACATGGCCTGCACGAGGCCGAAGCCCGTCTCCTGGTCGTAGGCGAGCGCATGGCCCGCGATCACGCGCCCGTCGATCGTGCGCAGCCAGATTTCCTGCGCCTCGATGATGAGATAGCCGACGGTAAGCACCAGCCCCGATTGCCGGATGACGACGCCGTGTCCCATCCGTTCCGTGCCGAGCGACCTGGCGGTATAGGCGTCCTCCGGCGCGAGCGCCTTCACGCTGACGACGCCCGCCAGCGCGCGATCCAGATCGAAGGAGAGATTCTTCTGCTTCGGCTGCAATTCCCGCGGGATCGTCGGAAGCCGTTCGGCCATGCGCGCCTCGCCCTCAGCCGACGGGCGCGGCGAGCTGCGCCGCCATCATCTGGTGCAGCATGTTCACCGCCTTTAGCGGCCGCACCATCACCTTGAAATGCGTGATGCGGTTCTGCGCGTTCCACGCGATGATGTCGACGCCGTTGACCTTGATCCCGTTGACGATCGTCGCGAACTCCAGGACGCCGGACGACGGGCCGAACCATTCGCCGACATAGTGGAAATGTTCGTTGTTGAGCACGACGAGCGCGGAGGCGAGATATTTGGTCGTGATCGCCTTGCCGACCTGCGGCGTGTGCACGACGGGGGATTCGAAGACGACGGACTCGTCCAGCAGCGCATCGAGCCCGTGCGGATCGCGCGCCTCGACGAGCGCGTGCCATGCCTCGATCGCCTGCGGCCTCATGCCCTGCTCCCTCATTCCGTCGCGCTTTCGAGCGGCGCGAGCGCGTAGATATCCGCCATCAGTTCATACGAGCGCTTGCGCGCCGCATGGTCGTATATGGGCGATGTTATCATGATTTCATCGGCCTGCGTCGCCGCCTGGAGTTCATCGAGCCGCGCTTTCACCGCGTCCGGCGTTCCGACGAACAATTGCCGGCGGTGCTTGCGGACGTATTCGCGCTCGCGCTCGGACATCGGCGCGGCGGCCGCCTCCTCCGGGCTCGGCAGGGGATGATATTCGCCGCGCATGCGCCGCAGCCAGTTGAGATCGGCGCTGGACGCCAGCCGCTCGGCCTCGGCTTCGGTTTCCGCCGTCACGACGGCGACCGCGAGAATTGCGTAAGGCGTCGCCCGCCAGGCCGACGGCTGGAAGCGCGCGCGATAGGCGCCCATGGCGGCGGCGGCGTCATAGCTCGCGAAATGGTGCGCGAAAGCGAAGCCCATGCCGACCTGCGCCGACAATTCGGCGCTGTAGTCGCTGGAGCCCAGCAGAAAGATCGGCGGCAGGCGCACGTCGTTCGGCATGACGGCGATGCGCTTGAACGGGTGGGTCGGCGGAAAGTCGCCGGTGTCCCACAGGATCAGCTCTTGCAGGCGCTCGAGGAAGTCCTGCTCGGGATCCTGCCCTTGCGTCTGATGCCGGCGCAAGGCGTAGGAGGTGGTCTGGTCCGTGCCCGGCGCGCGCCCGAGACCGAGATCGATACGGCCCGGAAAGAAGGCCTCCAGCGTGCGGAAACGTTCCGCCACCATCAGCGGCGCGTGGTTCGGCAGCATCACGCCGCCCGCCCCGACGCGGATGCGCCGTGTGGCCGAAGCGATGCGCGCGATGATGACTTCCGGCGCGCTGGAAGCGACGGAAGCGAGGCTGTGATGTTCGGCGACCCAGTAGCGCCGGTAGCCGAGCCGGTCCGCCAGAATCGCGAGATCGACGGAATTGGCGAGCGAGGCCGAAGGCGGCGTCGCTTCGGTCACAAAGGACAGGTCGAGGACGGACAGAACGGTCATGATAGGGCGCTCCCGGCGCAATTTCGCTCGAATTTACTGGTCAGGGAGCATCCTGCAATGTAAGGCGCGGGTCCGCAGGGCCGACATGCGGCAAGAGCAAGACGGTTTGAGAAGGTGAATTTTTCCGAACAGCAGGAGGCCTCGGCCCGCTCGCGCCGCTTTGCGGAGACCACGACCGCGCTCGTCGTGATCGTCGCGGGCGTGGCGCTTCTGTTCGGCTCGGCCGCCTATTACCGCTATCCCGCCTTCGCCGCGCGCTATCTCGCGCGCATGACCGGCAAGCCCGGCTTCCTGCCGCCGCCCACGAATGCGGTCGAGCGCGTCGACCGCTCCAACTGGGCGCAGAGCGCGTCCAGAATGCCCGTCGCCCTCCAGGCGCCCTTGACGACCCGCGGCGAGATCATGCGCATCGACGAGTTGCGCCAGCGGCCGGAACTGGTCGTCGACGGCGCCATGCTCGTTTTCGACGCCGACAAGCCGGCCCGCATTGCGACGTCGAAGCTCACGCTCCGCGATTCCGCCCTGCTCACGCACGGCGCCGATCTGGATATCGAGGTCGAGACGCTGGTCGTCGAGAACGGCCAGATCCGCGCCTTTGCGCCCGACGAAAAAGCGCCGGCGCAGGGCGCGGGCCGCGACGCCGGCAAGGTGCGCCTGCGCGTCCACGGCAAGATTTCCGGCGTGCTGCGCGTCGATCTCGGCGGCCAGCCGGGCGCGTCCGGCGCGCCCGGCCGCGCTGGCGCCGCGGGCCAGACAGGCGCCAAGGGCGCGGACGCGGTCTCCACGCCCGAGCGCTGCGCGACGCCCGCCGCCGCGGGCGCGCCGGGCGGCCCCGGCGGCAAGGGCGGCGATGGCGGCGACGGCGCGAGCGGCGGCGCAGGCGGCGAATTCACGCTCTTCGCCAAGGACGCTTCCGAAGCGCGGGCGCATGTCGAATTCGCGGCCGAAGGCGGCAAGGGCGGCGCGGCGGGGCCCGGCGGCCCTGGCGGCGAGGGAGGGCCGGGCGGCCCCCGCCGCGCGCCCGCGGGCCTGTGCATGGGCGACGGCCAGACCGGCGCCCGCGGCCCCGCGGGACCCGCCGGCCAGGCTGGCAAGGCCGGCGCCAATGGCGCGGCCGGCGCGCTGCGCACGCTCGGCCTCGACGACAAGAGCTGAACAGGCCTCAGAACGTCTCCATCCACGGCCGCAGGTCGAACTCGTGCGTCCAGGCGCTGCGCGGCTGCCTGTGGATCGTCCAGTAGGCGTCGGCGATGGCGTCCGGATCGAGAATGCCGTCCTGGTCCTTCAGCTTGTAGCGCTCGGGAAAATTGTCGCGGATGAAAGCGGTGTCGATCGCCCCGTCGATGATGGAATGGACGACATGCACGCCCTTGGGGCCGAGTTCCCGCGCCATGCTCTGCGCCAGCGCGCGCAGCGCGAATTTGGCGCCGGCGAAGGCCGCAAAGCCTGAGCCCCCGCGCAAGCTGGCGGTCGCGCCTGTGAAAATGATGGTTCCGCGCCCTCGGGAAACCATGGGTATCGAGACGTCGCGCCCCATCAGGAAACCCGAGAAGGCGGCCATTTCCCACACCTTGCGATAGACGCGCGACGTCGTCTCGCCGATCGGAAACCGCACGTTCGCGCCGATATTGAAGACAGCGACTTCGATCGGTCCGATGTCGCGCTCGATCGTCGCGACGAGGCCAGCCATCTGCTCTTCATCGCGCGCGTCGACGCCGAAGGGCCGGGCCTCGAAACCGTCGGCGCGAATCGCCGCCACCAGCGGTTCGAGCTTGTCCGCATGCCGGCGCACGGGGCAGGCGACCAGCCCCTCGCGCGCAAATCGCCTTGCAATGGCGCCGCCCGTGGCGTCGCCCGCGCCGATCACCAGAACCGCGCCCTCGCCCATGCCCGTCTCCCACTTTCTTTGTCCGATGGATTCAGCGTAGCATGAGATGGATGCAATTACAGGTATCGGGAGAGAAACAGTGAAACGCGCGGAATTCTTCTACGATTTCGGATCGCCCGCCTCCTATCTCGCCTACACGCAGATGGATGGCCTGGCGCAGCGCACGGGCGCGGAAATCGTGTGGCGGCCGATGCTGCTCGGCGGCGTGTTCAAGGCGACCGGGAACGCCTCCCCGGTCATGGTGCCCGCCAAGGGCAAGTGGATGAACGCCGACCTGCCGCGCTTCGCGCAGCGCTACGGCGTGCCTTACAACCGCAACCCGTTCTTTCCCGTGAACACGCTGCTGATGATGCGCGGCGCAGCCGCCTTCGAAGGAACTCCGGACTTTCGCCGCTATGTCGACGCCATGTTCAAGGCGATGTGGGTCGATCAGAAGAACATGAACGACATGCCGACGGCGGCCGGCGTTCTGCAGGCGGCCGGCTTCGACCCCGCAGGATTCATGGCGAAGGCCGAATCGCAGGAAGCGAAAGACCGGCTGAAGGCGACGACGGAGGAAGCCGTCACGCGCGGCGTGTTCGGCGCGCCGACGACCTTTGTTGGCGACGCCATGTTCTTCGGGCAGGATCGGCTCGATTTCGTCGAGGAAGCGTTGCGCGCCGCCTGAGCGCCCGGAGCGATCCATGGAACACCCTGCCCTGCCCTTTCTGAAACGCGACGAGAAGGGCAAGGTCGTCTCCGCCGCGGATGCGGTGAAGCTCATCCGCGACGGCGACACGGTGGCGACGGGCGGTTTCGTCGGCATCGGCTTCGCCGAGGAAATCGCCATCGTGCTCGAACGGCGCTTCGTCGGCTCCGCCGACGATGAAGCCGCGCAGGCCGGCCATCCGCGCGACCTCACGCTCGTCTATGCGGCCGGCCAGGGCGACGGCAAGGAGCACGGCCTCAACCATCTCGCCCATGCCGGCCTTCTCAGGAAGATCATCGGCGGGCACTGGGGCCTCGTGCCGAAACTGCAGCGCCTCGCGGTCGAGAATCAGGTCGAGGCCTACAATCTGCCGCAGGGCGTCATCACACATCTCTTCCGCGACATCGCCGCGCACCGGCCGGGCCACATCACCCGCGTCGGCCTCGGCACATTCGTCGATCCGCGCAACGGCGGCGGCAAGCTGAACACGCGCACGACAGACGACATCGTGCGCCTCATGCAGATCGACGGCGAAGACTGTCTTTTCTACAAATGCTTTCCCATTCACGTCGGCATCATCCGCGCGACCACGGGCGATCCCGACGGCAATCTCACGATGGAAAAGGAAGCGCTGACGCTGGAAGCGCTCTCCATCGCGATGGCCGCGCGAAACTCCGGCGGCATCGTCATCGCGCAGGTCGAGCGCGTCGCCGAAAGCGGCTCGCTCAATCCGCGTCAGGTGAAGGTGCCGGGCATCCTCGTCGATTGCGTCGTCGTGGCGAATCCCGAAAACCACTGGCAGACCTTCGCCACCCCCTACAATCCCGCCTATTCCTCCGAAATCCGCGCCCGCGCCGGCTCGATGCCGCCGATGGCCGAGGGCGCGCGAAAAATCATCGCGCGCCGCGCGGCGCTCGAACTCGAACCCAACAGCGTCGTCAATCTCGGCATCGGCATGCCCGAGGGCGTCGCGGCCATCGCCAATGAGGAGAAGGTCGCCGATCTCATCACGCTCACCGCCGAACCCGGCCTGATCGGCGGCATTCCCGCCAGCGGCATGGATTTCGGCGCCGGCGTCAACGCCCAGGCCGTGATCGACCAGCCCTACCAGTTCGATTTCTACGATGGTGGCGGTCTCGACGTCGCCTTCCTCGGCCTCGCGCAGGCGGACCGTCACGGCTCGCTCAACGTCTCGAAATTCGGCCCGCGCCTCGCCGGCGCCGGCGGCTTCATCAACATCAGCCAGAACGCGAAAAAGGTCGTCTTCGTTGGCACATTCGTCGCCGGCGATCTTGCCGTCGAATGCCGCGACGGCAAGCTCGCGATCACGAAGGACGGCGACATCCGCAAGTTCGTCGATCATGTCGAACACGTCACCTTTTCGGGCGACGTCGCGCGCAAGCAGGGCAAGACGGTGCTCTATGTGACGGAACGCTGCGTCCTGCGCCTGACGCCCGACGGCATGGAACTGACCGAGATCGCGCCGGGCGTCGATCTCGAACGCGACATTCTCGCCAGGATGGATTTCAAACCGCTCATGCCTCGGCCGCCCGCCCTGATGGACCCGCGCGTGTTCGCGCCGGAGCCGATGAACTTGCGCGAAAAGATGCTGACGATCCCGCTCGAGCAGCGCTTCCTCTACGATCCCGCGACCAACCGCTTCTTCGTCAATCTCGAACGCTACGCCGTGCGCGGCGAGGACGACGTCGCCCGCATTCACGCGATCGTCGTCGACAAGCTGAAGGACGTCGGCAAGCGCGTCTACGCCATCGTGAACTACGACAATTTCACGATCGAACCGGACCTTCTCGATTCCTATTCGACCATGGTGCGCGGCCTGATGGACACCTACTATGCCGATGTCGCCCGCTACACGACCTCGGGCTTCCTGCGCATGAAGCTCGGCGGCGCGCTGGAGGGACGCGGCGTCGCGCCGCACATCTACGAAAGCGCGACGGAAGCGGAGAAGGGATTGACGGAGATCGAGAGCGGACGCGGGTAAGTGGACCGCGAGCCTTCAGGCTCGCAACTCGTGAGATGAACGCGAGCCTGAAGGCTCGCGGTCCAGCTTCACTCCCCCGCGATCTTCGCCGCCGCCTGCTTCTCCGACCAGTGCACATAGAGCTGCGCGAGCGCGGCCGACGCGATCCGCGCGGCCGGCGTGTCGGCGCGGCTGGTCAGCATCACCGGGCAGCGGGCGCCGAGCACAAGCCCGCCGTCCTCGGCGCCCGCGAGGAACACGAGCTGCTTGGCCAGAATGTTCCCTGCCTCGAGATCGGGGACGATCAGCACGTCGGCGACGCCCGCGACCTCGGACACGATGCCCTTGGTCGCCGCCGCATCGCGCGAGATGGCGTTGTCGAAGGCAAGCGGCCCGTCGAGCACGCCGCCGACGATCTGTCCGCGGTCGGCCATCTTGCAGAGCGCGGCGGCCTCGACCGTGGACGGGATTTTCGGCGTCACCGTCTCCACCGCCGACAGGATGGCGACCTTCGGTTTCTCGACGCCGATCGCGTGGGCGAGATCGATCGCGTTCTGCACGATATCGCGCTTGGCCAGAAGATCGGGCGCGATGTTGACCGCAGCGTCGCTGACCAGAATGAGCTTGGGATAGAGCGGCGCGTCGATGACGAAAATGTGCGAGATGCGCCGCTCGGTCTTGAGCCCCAGCGTATCGCGCACGATCGCGGCCATCACCTCGTCCGTGTGCAGCGATCCCTTCATGATCGCCTGGGCCGCGCCCGCGCGCACGAGATCGACGGCGCGTTCCGCCGCGCCGTGCGAATGCGGCGCGGCTTCGATGGCCAGCCCCTCCAGCGAGACGCCGGCGGCCTCCGCCGCCGCCTGGATCTTGCGCGGCGGCCCGACCAGGATCGGCTCGATCAGGCCGAGGTCGCGCGCCTCCAGCGCGCCGGTCAGCGAGGCGGCGTCGCAAGGGTGCACGACGGCCGCGCGGATCGCCGGCAGGTCGCGCGCGCGCTCCGCCAGCGCCGCGAGGCGCGGATATTTGGCTAACGCCAGCCAGCCGGCGTTCGGCGACATGTCCATGTGAGCTCCGGGTTTGTGGCCCCGGAATACACGTTGCGCGCGTCAGCGCAATGACGCAGGCGAATGCGCCGCCCTACATGCGCGCCGACGCCTGCGGCCCGCCGGCATGGAAACTGGCGATATTCGCCGGGGCGACATGGTTGAGGAAACGTTCGACCTCGTCGCGGGACCCGAAGATCAGCGGCGTGTGGACATGCAGGCTGTCGGGCGTGATATCGAGGATCGGCCGGTCGCCGGTCGTCGCCTCGCCGCCCGCCTGTTCGACGAGAAAGGCGATCGGATTGGCTTCGTAGAGCAGCCGCAGCCGGCCGCGCACCTGCCCGCGCCGCGTGCCGCCGGGATAGAGATAGAGGCCGCCGCGCAGGATGATGCGATAGGCCTCGCCGCAGAGCGCGCCGACCCAGCGGGTGTTGAAATCGAGCGCGCGCGGCCCGTCGGCCCCGGCGATCAGCTCCTCGACATAGCTGCGCACGCTGTCGCTCCAGAAGCGCGCATTGGAGCCGTTGACGGCATATTCGCGCGAGGCTTTCGGCGTCGTCACGGACGCGCGCGCCAGGGTGAAGCGCTGGGTCGTGCGATCGAGCGTGAAGATCGCGACGCCTTCGCCCAGCGTCAGCATCAGGCTGGTGTGCGGGCCGAAGATGAAGAAGCCCGCCGCAAGCTGCGCCCGGCCGGACTGGCGGAAGGTGGCCGCCGCCGAATCGAGCGCCGGCAGGATCGAGAAGATCAACCCGACCGGCGCATTGGCGTCAATATTGGTGGAGCCGTCGAGCGGGTCGACCGCCACCGCGACCGGCGATCCGGGCACGATGTCGAGCGCCGATTCGCTTTCCTCCGAGGCGAGATAGCGCACGGGGGCGTGGCGCATGCGGTCGATGACCGTCTCTTCGGCGAGAATGTCGAGACGGCGCTGGGCGTCGCCGTCGGCGTGATGGGCGACGAGTTCGTGCATGTCGTCGGCGAGCGGCCCGCGCCCGATGGCCTCGCCCAGCGTGAAGGCGGCTTCCGCCAGGCGTCCGATGGTCGTCGCCACGGCGGTCTCGACCGGTCGGCCGCCGGCCCAGGCGTTGAGATAAGCGTGCAGGTTCATGAGATCTGCTCCAGATGTCTCGACGGGACGCGGAAAAACGAACTTGGGTCCAACGAGTGTCGCCGACCTTGCGCGGATAGAATATTTGAAATATCTGCAATCACTATTCAGATTTTCTGAAACAGGCGGCTCATGCGGGGCGTCACCCTCAAGCAATTGCGCGCCCTGCGCGCAGTCGCCGACACCGGCTCGGTGACGGCCGCGGCGCGCGACCTGTTCGTGACGGCGCCGGCGATCTCCATGCAGATCAGGCAGTTCGAGCAGATCGCGGGCCTGCCGCTGCTCGAGCGCGCCGGCGAGAAATTCGTGCTGACGGCGGCCGGGCGCGAAGCGTTGCGCGCGGCCCGAACCGTCGACGCCGCCATCGACGAATTCGAAACGGCGCTGGAGACGCTGCGCGGAGGTGTCGCAGGCCATGTCAGCGTCGGGCTCGTCTCCACCGCCAAATATTTCGCCCCGCGCATCGTCGGCGCCTTCGCCAAGACGCATCCTGGCGTGAAGGTCTCGATGACCGTCGGCAATCGCGAGCAGATGCTGCAGGCCCTGCGCGACTTCTCGATAGACATCGCCATCATGGGCCGCCCGCCGGAGGACCAGAGCTGCGCGGCCGACCCGATCGGCGACCATCCCCATCTCATCGTCGCCGAGCCCGGCCACCGCCTCGCGCGCCGGCGCAAATTCGATCCCGCCCTTCTGGCCGAGGAGATCTTCGTGGTGCGCGAGCCGGGCTCGGGCACGCGCAGCCTGATGGAGCGTTTTCTCGATCAGGCCGGCGTCGCGCCGCGCTACGGGCTCGAGATCGATTCCAACGAAACCATCAAGCAGGCGGTCATGGCGGGCTTGGGCGTCGCCTTCATTTCCGCCCATACGGTCGCCGCCGAACTCGCCGACGGGCGCCTCGTGAAGCTGGACGTGCGCGGCCTGCCCGTCGTGCGCACCTGGTATGTCATGCGCCGGCTCGACCGCCGTCCCCTGCCCGCCGTGCGCGAAATGCAGGAATTCATCGTCGCCAACCGCGCCGACTTCCTCCCGACCGACGCCTGATGCTAGAACCGCAGGCGACATACATTCTTGTAGGACAGGAAAAGATGGGCGAGCAGGCGGCCGCGGCCGAAGCGACATTCGATCCGGCCGCGCACGGCTGGAAGACGATGAAGGGGCCGGGCTTTTCCTCCCTCGTCGGGCCGATCTGGACGAAACGCGACGGCGAAGGCTGGCGCTACGCCTTTCTGGCCGAGGACAAGCACGAGAACCGCCAGGGCGCGGTCCACGGCGGCATGTTGATGACCTTCGCCGACCACGCCATCGGCTTCGTCGCCTGGGAGGCGGCCGGCCGGCGCAAATGCGTGACCATGCAACTCGAGAACCAGTTTCTCGCCGCCGTGAAGAACGGAGATTTCGTCGAATGCGACACGGAAATCGTGCGCGCGGCGAAGACGGTGATTTTCTTGCGCGGCGTGCTGAAAGTGAAGGGCCGGCCAGTGATGGCGGCGAACGGCATCTGGAAGGTGATCGAGTAATGCATCAACCCGAAAAGTTGCAGACTTTTCGGACAAGTTGATGCAAAAAAATTCCCGTGAGCCTTCAGACTCGCTGAAATCAAGGCGAGCCTGAAGGCTCGCGATCCAGTCTATTTTCTTGCGCGCCACCACGCCTCGAGCGCGCGCCATTTCTTCGTCAGCCAGTCGAGCGCCTTCTCGGCCCAGAGAAAATCGACCGCCAGCACGGCGAGGCCGAGCGGGATCATCCAGAACCCGAGCACCGGCAAGAATCCGAATATCCCCATGACCACGAGCGCGACGCCGATCGGCGGTCGCAGCCATTTCCATTTCGGGTGCTTGATCCATTCGGGTATCGGCATCCGATGGATATAGGCGCGTTGCGGCGGAGCGCTACGCCGCGACCGCCGCCGGCGCGCGCCGCGCCGCCATCGGCCGGAACAGAAGCGCGATCGCGACCGCGCCCCAGCCGATGCCGAACGAGCCGACATAGAGCCACGCATAGCTGCCGTATTGGTCGAAGATCCAGCCGCCGGCGAGCGGGCCGGCCGCCATGCCGAGCGCCGAAATCATGGTCGCGGCGCCCATCACGCCGCCCATGATGCGGAGCGGGAAATTCTCGCGGATCAGCACGGCGTAGAGCGGCATGACGCCGCCATAGGCCATGCCGAAGATCGCCGCGATCGCATAGAAATCGCCAAGCCGCGCCGCGAAGAAATAGGCCCCGGCCGCACAGGCCTGGATCATCAGGCCCACGACGAGCGTGGGCTTTGCGCCGAACCGGTCGCCGGCGAGCCCGAAGACCAGACGGCCGCCGAGCCCGGCAAGCCCTTCGAGGCTGTAGATCGACACGGCCGCCATCGGCGCGATGCCGCAGGCGATGGCGTAGCTCACCGTATGGAAGATCGGGCCCGCATGGGTGGCGCAGCAGCAGAAATAGGTGAGCGCCAGCACGATGAATTGCGGCGTGCGCAGCGCCTCGCGCATCGTCATGCCCGCGTCCGGCGCATCGGGCGCCGCGGCGAAGGCCTGCGGCGGCGGCCGGCGGAACAGCAGGGCGGCGGGGATCATCAGCGCCCGGGCGACGAGCCCGACGACCAGCAACGACAGCCGCCAGTCGTAATTGGAGACGAGCCAGCGCGAAAACGGCGACAGCGTCATCGGCGCCATGCCCATGCCGGCCGAGACGAGCGAGACGGCGAGACTGCGCTGCGTGTCGAACCAGCCGGTGACCGTCGCCATGATCGGCGCGAAGATCGCGCCGACGCCGGCGCCGACGAGCGCGCCGTAAACGATCTGGAAGACGAGCAGGCTCTCCGCCCGGCTGGCCAGCGCCGCGCCGAGGCCGACCAGGAACGAGCCGGCAAGCAGCACCGGCCGGGGCCCGAGCCGGTCCGACAGCGCGCCCCAGAAGAACCCCGCCGGACCCATGACGAGGAAATTGACGGTCATCGCGCTCGAAATGCCCGCCCGCGACCAGCCCGTGGCGACCGCCATCGGCTGCAGGAACACGGCGAGCGCGAACATCGTGCCCGCCGCGACGCAGCCGAGCAGGCCGCCCGCGGCGACGATCGTCCAGCGATAGCTTGCCGTCATGCGCACTCCTGCGGCCGCGCCCTAAAGAAAGCGTCGGCCACATACGCATGATGCATAATGTTGATATCAACGCAAGTAGCGATTACCACCTGCGCGGCTACCCGCAGGCCGGCAGGCCCGTCATATCCCCATCTGCCGCGCCGCCAGATCCTTCATGATCTCTTCCGCGCCGCCGCCGATGGCGTTGACCTTCACCTCGCGGTAGATGCGCTCGACCTTCGTGCCGCGCATGAAGCCCATGCCGCCGTGAATCTGCACGCCTTCGGACGCGCAGAAGGCCATGGTCTGCGTCGCCTGGTTCTTGAGCATGGCGATTTCGGCCGCCGGCTTCTCGCCCTGCTGCACGCGCCAGGCGAGCTGTTCGAGCCAGGCCTGCGTCGCATTCACGCGCATCGCCATGTCCACGATCTTGTGGCGCACCACCTGCTGGTCGGCCAGTCGCCCGCCGAACACTTTTCGCTCGCGCGCCCAGGCGATCGATTCTTCCAGGCAGACGCGCGCGAAAGCGGTGCAGGACGCGGCCATGCCGAGCCGCTCGGAATTGAAGTTGAGCATCACGTATTTGAAGCCCTTGTTCTCCTCGCCGATCAGGTTCTCGACCGGAACCTTCACGTCGTCGAAGAACAATTGCGCCGTGTCGCTCGCCCACCAGCCCATCTTGCGCAGCGGTTGCTGGGTGAACCCCTCCATGCCGCGCTCGATCAGCAGCAGCGACACGCCCGACGCGCCCGGCCCGCCGGTGCGCACGGCGACCGTGTAGAAGTCGGCGCGCACGCCCGAGGTGATGAACATTTTCGAGCCGTTGACGACATAATGGTCGCCGACGCGCTTCGCCGTCGTCTTCAGTTGCGCCACGTCAGAACCGCCCGAGGGCTCGGTGATCGCCAGCGCGGAAATCTTCTCGCCCGCCAGCACCTGCGGCAGCACGCGGTCCTTCATCGCCTGCTGCCCCACCGCGAGGATCGGCGGCGAGCCGATCGTGTGGCTCATCAAGCTCGCCGACACGCCGCCGGCGCCCGAGCGCGCAAGCTCCTGCGACAGCACGATGCGATGGAACTGGTCGCACGGCGAGCCGCCATATTCCTCCGGATAGCCGAGGCCGAGAATGCCGACGTCGGCCGCCTTCTTGTAAAGCTCGCGGGGAAAGCCGCCGGCCTCGTCCCATTCGTCGACGAAGGGCGCGATCTCCTTCTCGACGAAGCGGCGCACGGTGGCGCGAAAGGCTTCGTGGCTCTCGTCGTAATAGAGGCTTTTGGGCGCCGTCATCTCGTTTCTCCCGCCGTCATTGCGAGGAGCGAAGCGACGAAGCAATCCATCCACGCCAGGTTCCAGTGGATGGATTGCTTCGCTTCGCTCGCAATGACAGCTGCCATTGGCGTGCTACGCGCTTTCCGCCGCCAGCGCCGCCAGCGCCGCCAGCGGCTGGCGCGTGGCGACCTGGTCGCCTTCCTTCACCGACACCGTCTCCACGATCCCGTCGCGGCCGGCGACGATCTCGTGCTGCATCTTCATCGCTTCGAGAATGACGATGCGCTGACCCTTCTTCACCCTTTCGCCGGGCTGCGCCAGCACGGCGACGATCCGGCCGTTCATTGGCGCGACGAGCTTCGCGCCGCCGTCGCGCTCGGCCGCGCCCTTGATCTCGTGCGAGGTCTCGCGCGTCGCCAGCGTCTCGCCGCCGGCCTCGAGATAGAGCTCGGCGCCCTCGAAGGCGTAGCGCGCCTTGCCGTCGAGCCCGCCGGCGCGATAGCGCAGCGCGTCCGGCCCGCGCTCGACGATCGCGATCTCGACCGTCTCGCCGCCGATGGCGGCCGAATAGGCGCCGCCGCCGCGCGCGGTCAGCACGACGGGCGTCTCCTTCTCGCCGACGGCGAGCTTGAGCGGCTTGGCGAAGGCGCCCGACGAATCCCACCCCTGCATCAGCGGCGCGAGCCTGCCGGCGCTGCGCTCGTAGAGCAGCGCGGCGGCGAGCGCGAGCAGGCGCGCCGACGGCGTCTTTTCGGCGATCGCCTCGGAGCCCGCCGCATAATGCGCGCCGATGAAGGCCGTCGTCGCCCTGCCCGCGACGAATTCAGGATGCTTCAGCATCGAGATCAGGAAGGCCTTGTTGTTCGGCGGTCCGAACAGCACCGTGTCCTCCAGCGCGCGCACGAGCCGGCGGCGCGCTTCCTCGCGTGTCGCCCCAGGCGATCACCTTCGCGATCATCGGATCGTAGAACGGCGAAATCTCCTGGCCGGAGCGGATGCCGTGATCGACGCGCACGCCCGCGCCCTCCGCCGGCGCCCAGACCTGGATGCGCCCGCTCTGCGGCAGAAAATTCTTCGACGGGTCTTCGGCGTAGAGCCGCACCTCGATCGCCGCGCCGTCGAGTTCGATCTCGTCCTGCGTCATCGGCAGCGGCTCGCCGGCGGCGACGCGCAATTGCCATTCGACGAGATCGAGCATCGTGATCTCTTCGGTGACGGGATGTTCGACCTGCAGGCGCGTGTTCATTTCAAGGAAATAGAATTCGCCGGACCCGTCGAGCAAGAACTCGACCGTGCCCGCGCCGCGATAGGCGATCGCCTTGGCGGCGGCAACCGCAGCCGCGCCCATCTTCGCGCGTAACTCGGGCGACACCGCGGGCGACGGCGCCTCCTCGATCACCTTCTGGTGGCGGCGCTGCACGGAGCAGTCGCGCTCGCCGAGATGGATGACATTGCCGTGCGCGTCGCCGAACACCTGCACCTCGACATGCCGCGCGTCGACGACCGCTTTTTCGAGAATGAGTTCGCCCGAGCCGAAGGCGTTGATCGCCTCCGAGCGCGCGGTCGAAACGGCATCGGCGAAATCTTCCGCGCGCAAGATGAGCCGCATGCCGCGGCCGCCGCCGCCGGCCGCCGCCTTGGCCATGATCGGGAAGCCGATGCGCTTTGCTTCCTCGGCGAGTTTGGCGTCGCTCTGGTCCTCGCCCTGATAGCCCGGCACGCAGGGCACGCCGGCCTCGATCATCAGGCGCTTGGCCGCCGCCTTGTTGCCCATCGCGCGGATCGCGTCCGACGTCGGCCCGATGAAGACGAGCCCGGCCTGCTCGCAGGCCGCCGCGAACGCGTCGTTCTCGGACAGAAAACCGTAGCCCGGATGCACGGCGTCCGCGCCCGAGAGCTTCGCCGCCGCCAGAATGGCGTCGGCCTTGAGATAGGATTCGCCGACCGGCGCCGGGCCAATCCGCACGGCCTCGTCGGCCTCGCGCACATGCAGCGCGTCCGCGTCGGCGTCCGAATAGACGGCCACGGTGCGATAGCCCATGTCGCGCGCCGTGCGCATGACCCGGCAGGCGATCTCGCCGCGGTTGGCGATGAGGATTTTGGAAAAAGTCGTCACGCTTGCAGTTCCCCTTGCCCCCTCCCCGGCCCTCCCCCGCTGCGCGGGAGAGGGAGAAGTTGCGGGGCTTCATCCAGATTGATCGTCACGGGCGCCTGCCGTCCCCTCTCCCGCGCGAGCGGGGGGGAGGGAAAGGGAGGGGGCGACATCAAGCCTTCGCCTTTTCCTTCTTCCGTTCGTCTTCCGGCGCGATGCCCAGCATTTTCGACAGGATCATCAGCATCACCTCGTCGGCGCCGCCGCCGATCGAAGCGAGCCGCGAGTCGCGGTAGGAGCGACTGACCGGCGTCTCGTTCATGAAGCCCATGCCGCCCCAATATTGCAGACAGGAATCGGTCAGCTCGCGGCCGAGACGGCCGGCTTTCAGCTTCGCCATCGAGGCGAGCTTGGTGACGTCCTGTCCTTCGAGCATCAATTCGCAGGCGCGATAGCAGAGCGAGCGCAGCAGCTCGACCTCCGTCTGCAATTCGGCGAGGCGGAAATGCACGACCTGGTTGTGCAGCACCGGCTTGCCGAAAATCTCGCGCTGGCGGGCGTAGTCGATCGTCGCCTGGATGATCCGCTCCTTGCCCTTCAGGCTGGAGACGGCGCCCCACAGGCGCTCCTCCTGGAACTGCACCATCTGATAGGTGAAGCCCTTGCCTTCCTCGCCGATCAGATTGCGCCGCGGCACGCGCACATTGTCGAAATAGACCTGCGCCGTGTCGGAGGAATGCATACCCATCTTGTCGAGCTTGCGCGCGATCTCGACGCCCTTGGACTTCATCGGCACGCAGATCAGCGACTTGTTGCGGTGGACCGGGCCGTCCGACGTATTGGCGAGCAGGCAGATCCAGTCGGCCTGCGTGCCGTTGGTCGTCCACATCTTGCCGCCGTTGATGACGTAGTCGTCGCCGTCCCGCCGCGCCGTCGTCTTGATCGATGCCACATCCGAGCCGGCGCCGACCTCGGACACGCCGAGGCAGGCGACATAGTCCCCCGCGATCGAAGGCGCGAGGAACTCCCGGCGCAATTCGTCCGAGCCGAAGCGGGCGAGCGCCGGCGTCGCCATGTCGGTCTGCACGCCGATCGCCATGGGAATGCCGCCGCAGTTGATGGCGCCGAGCTCCTCCGCCATAACGATCGCGTAGGAATAATCGAGCCCCTGGCCGCCGAATTCGACCGGCTTGTTGAGCCCGAGAAAACCGAGGTCGCCCATCTTCTTGAACAGCGCGTGGGCCGGGAAGATCTGCTCCCTCTCCCACTGGTCCACATGCGGATTGATCTCGGCGGCGATGAACTTCTGCAGGCTGCGCCGCAGCTCCTCGTGCTCGTGCGTGAACTGCATGGGCGTCTCCTCATGGCACGAACGCCCGCGCCTTGCGGCACGGGCGCGCGTCGATCTCAGAACTTAGACGGTCAGAACGAGAGGCCGTCCTTCACCGTCTTCCAGCGGCCGTTCTCGATCACGCTGATCTGCGTGATCGTCGAGGCGAGGTGGTTCGTGTTCGAGAACTTCGTCGGTGGAGAGGCGAAGATGTCCTGGAACACATCGCCCGACTCGAGCGCCGTCAGCAGCTTCTGACCGGTGAGATCCTTGCCGGCGAGGTTCGCGTAGTGGGCGAACGTCATGATGGCGTTGTAGCCGATGACGGCCTGCGTGTTCGGCTCGGCGTTGTACATCTTGAAGTACGCCTCGGCCCACTCCTTGACCTTGCCCTTGGCCGTGTCGCGATAGGGCACCTCGAAGCCGCAGCCCGAGTAGAGACCTTCGACCACGCCCTTGCCGAGCGCCGGCACCTCGAGCACGCACACGGGGGTCGCACCGAGCCAGACGGGCTCGAAACCGATCTTCTTGGCTTCCGCGACCACGCCGATGGTCTCGCGGATGATGGTGCCGAGCACGACCATGTCGCAGCCGTCGGCCTTCAGCTTCGCCGCCTGGGCCGAGAAGTCGGAGGCGCCGCGCTTGTAGGTCGTGATCGAGGCGGGCTTCATCTTCATGGCCTCGACCTGCTGTGTGAAGCCGTCGAGGACATTC